>Ga0265306_10000995_pt1 | contig 13866 bp, 13 predicted proteins | sample Helome_3_FD_192493 | JGI IMG/M metagenome (GOLD analysis project Ga0265306, IMG submission 192493) | Marine sediment microbial communities from subtidal zone of North Sea - Hel_20160420 (Illumina Assembly) | ecosystem: Environmental > Aquatic > Marine > Subtidal zone > Sediment ...
ATCCGAAACCGGTGGCAATGTTTTGTCTCTCCAGGTTGGTCAGGGTGTTGGAAACCAGATAGTAACCCAGCAACCCCACCATTAAAACTACGCCCAGCTGATATACAACAGATCGCTTCTTCGGATCATACCAGAACGTGATCTTATCCGTCTGGGGGCTTTGCTTGGGACCTGCACTTTCTCTGGTCATACTTCAATCACTTGCAGAAAATACCGATCTGGTTCAACCATAGATCGCTATGGTTATGTTCTTGAACAACAGAAAAGGTGCCACCCATCGTGGCACCTTTCTTCTACCGAATGTTTACTTGAACGGCGGCGCATACATTAATCCGCCGTTGGTCCACTGAGCATTTAACCCGCGCTCAATTTTCAAAGGCGTATTGACACCGATATTGCGCTCAAAAACTTCACCGTAGTTACCCACATATTTAACAATTTTGTAGGCCCAATTTTCATCAAGCCCCAGCGCTTTGCCATTACCAGGGCTGACGCCTAAAAATCTCTGAATCTTGGGGTCTTTGCTTTTAAGCATTTGATCGACGTTCTTGGAGGTAATTCCCATTTCTTCGGCGGCAATCATGGCAAGTACCGAAAAATTTACAATATCAAACCACTTGTCGTCTCCGTGGCGAACGGCCGGGCACAGGGGTTCCTTGGAGATGATTTCAGGCAGAATTACGTAATCGTCCGGCTTGGGAGCAACGGACCGGGTCGAAGCCAGCTGGGAAGCATCCGAGGTCAGGACGTCGCAGCGCCCGGCAAAAAAAGCTTTGGCCAGCTCGGGGGTGCTCTCGATAACCACAGGGCTCATCTTCATGCCGTTGGCTCTAAAATAATCGGCCACATTAAGTTCGGTGGTCGTACCCGGCAATACGCATACCGTGGCCCCGTCGAGTTCCTTGGCGCTTTTTAGGCCCAGTTTTTTGGGCACTAAAAAGCCTTGGCCGTCATAATAGTTCACATGGGCAAAATCCAGTCCCAGGGCGGTTTCACGACTCAACGTCTGGGTGGCGTTTCGGGTCAGCACGTCGATTTCACCGGACTGCAGGGCGGTAAAACGTGTTTTGGCTGTTAGAGGTACGAATTTTAATTTATCCGGGGCGCCAAACACCGCGACGGAGATAGCGCGGGCGGTATCGACATCCAGTCCACGCCAAACCCCTTTTTCATCCGGTTTGGAAAAGCCGAACAGGCCTTCATTAACACCAACGGAAATGTAGCCTTTGGCTTTAACATCTTCCATGGTTCCGGCCACGGCAAGTCCGGCCGTGACTAAGAATACTGCAGCAACCAATAGTGAAATAAGTTTAAATCTTTTCATACTCTTTCCTCCTTTCCTGGTTCATACTTTTTAAGGCATCCAAAACTGCCCATCGCACCATAACTGATGCTCCTGTTAATTTAGGCGGCTTGAAGATCAGCCCGGTTTAGACTTCTCGAAACAATGAATGCGGCTCATCTACTAAACGTCCCGCAAAACGTAAATTCTATACCAGAACCATTGCAGTTTTTGCAAGCAAAATATTCAACTAATGGATTTCGGATTTTGCCACAATTGGTTGATTAACATAGCTTTGATAAAAAAATAATTGACAGAATAAACATATTATCCTATAAATTCAAATGCATCGAATGGGAAACGCAGAGAAATCCGGCATGGACAATTTGAAGCGAAACAGGAAAATAGATCTCCGACTTATATTGGAAGACAACTGGGCCAAGCGATCACCGGGAGAACGGCGTTCTGATGCAGATAAACGCGTCACCTTCAGTTAAAAATATTTTAAAAGGGGCGGTAAGGAAAGACGCCAGATAGAAGAAAGAAGAAAACTCGAAGAACGCAGGGACGGCTGGATGCGCATGGGTAAATGGAGCAGCGAGGCAGTATTTGACAACGAAGAAAACTAGCTTTTTTTTATTATCGAGAACACCATTTTTATTGAGGCGGAGCCGACTGGACTCTGCCTTTTTAGTATAAACTTTAAGGGAGAAGTTGAAAATGCTGGCAACGGATAATACTGTTTTCCTTCTAGTTGATGTTCAGGGCAAGTTGGCCCATTCGATGCATGCTAAAGAGAATCTTTTTAAAAATTTAAAAAAACTTGTCAAGGGCATGCGTGTGCTGGAAATTCCCATCCTGTGGGCGGAACAGAATCCAAAGGCCTTGGGATCCACCGTCCCGGAAGTTGCCGAACTCCTAACTGACCTGCAGGCGATACCTAAACACAGCTTCAGCTGTTACAAAAATAATGAAATCAGGCAGGCCCTCCAGGCCCTGGCCCGCCCGAACATCCTGGTTGCCGGAATCGAGGCCCATGTTTGTGTATATCAGACTGTCAGAGATCTGAGGAAGGCTCAATACGATGTTCAACTTGTTGCCGATGCAGTATCTTCACGCATCATCGAAAACAAACAGATCGGTTTGGAAAAGTGCAAAAGCACCGGCGCCGAAATAACCAGCGTGGAAACTGCCTTGTTTGAGTTACTCGAGGTAGCCGAGGGCGACCGGTTCAGAAGGATTCTTGATGTTATTAAATAAAAGACCCTAATTCGCCCCCATGGTCGTTTCCATCCTTGTGATCGAAAAATGAATGTATTGAATCGCTGGGGAGAACCAACTTAGCATGTACAATTTTTTGACCGGACCGGTTTTATGGGCCGCTTCATAATCTTTTGGGGAGGACTAATTCTTCGAATAGTCCGGCTGTTTCGACTCAGCCGTAAAAAGGATCAGGTGTTTTACAACCATGTCAGTTTTGCCTGGGGTTTTAAATCGATCCTTTACTGGCTCGTCCCTTGGGGCACTGGTTCTATGCGTCTGCAGCCGGTTTTCACTTTCATGGTGTTCACATTCCATTTCACGCTGTTAGCTGTGCCGCTATTTCTCGGCGCCCATAACATCCTGTGGGATGAAGCCTTCGGTATAAGTCTGTGGTCCATGCCGAACCTGTGGGCCGATGTTATGTCTGTCATTTTGCTTGTTTCAATAATATTTTTGATAATTAGACGGATCGTACGCAGCGAAGTGCGGATCCTTACCGGGGCATGGGACTACATCCTGCTGGGGCTCACCGCCCTGCCCTTTCTAACAGGATTTTTAGCTTACCATCAGTTTGGTCCTTATGAACCAATGATGATAGCGCACGTTATAGCCGGTGAACTTCTATTGATATTGATTCCCTTTACCAAGCTAGGACACATGATCCTGTTCTTCTTTACCCGAGCATTTATTGGCTTTGAAATGGGAGGCAGGCGGGGTGCCAGATCATGGTAAAACCCAAAGGGTTTTATTTATTTGTAATTTGGTTTTTATTTTGTTGCAACGGGAATGAAGGCGGGCAACCAATTAGATTTTTAGGCTCAGCAATTCTGGAAACACCCTGGAGTCTCGGATGGTTGATATAAAGGATGTACTCGAAGAAGAATTCGAACGCAATCAATCGCCTGTTAACCAGGATGCGATTCGCAAAATACTTGATGCCAATGACAGTGCCCGAATTCGAACCTGGCTGGGTATTTGTTCACGTTGCGGGCTGTGCGCTGAAAGCTGCTTTGTGTATCTGGCCAACGATCGCAATCCAAAACTGAGTCCAGCGTATAAATTCAAGCAAACCCTTGGTGAGATGTATCGCCGCAAGGGTAAAATAAGTCGCGAGTTCTTAAAAAAAAGTTACGAAATCTCCTGGCTGCAATGCACCATGTGCAAACGCTGCGCCATGTTTTGCCCCTTTGGTATCGACATTGCAACCATGATCTCAATTTCGCGCAATGTCTGCCATTCGCAGGGTTTCAAACCACATAGCCTGTATGAATTTTCGGAAAACTGCCGCAAATCCGGCAATCACATGGCCATACCGCAAGAAGAGCTCATCGACACCTGCGAATGGATGGCCGAAGAAGCCGAAGATGATTACCGGGGAGTGGAAATACCCGTGGACAGGCAAAACGTAAAATTCATGTACACCATCAATCCCCGCGAACCCGTCTATTATCCGCAGGATATCTCTTATGCCGGGATCATTCTCTCCGCTGCCGGCGAAAGCTGGACCATACCCAGTTTCGGTTGGGATTGTACGAATTTGCCGATGTTCTGCGGTGACCGCAGCCTGGCCGGTCAGCAGGTCAAAAATGTCTATGAAAAAGCGTTGGAACTGGGGGCAGAAAAAATTTTAATTACTGAATGCGGTCATGCCTATCGGTCCATGGCATTTGAAGGGCCTTATATGGCCGGCTATGAGGGCGGCCAACCGCCGGTTGAAGTCGTGCACTTTGTGCGCCTGATTTATGAGTATTTAAGGGACGGTCGCATTAGAATTGATCCCAATAAGAAGATCAAGGAACCGGTTACCTATCAGGATCCATGCAACGTGTCGCGCAATGGAGGACTCTGGGAAGAAGCACGCAAAATCATCCCTTATCTAGCCGAGGATTTTCGTGATATGTCGCCAAACAGCGACCACAACCACTGTTGCGGCGGCGGGGGCGGCATCATGCCCATGGGGCCTAAGTACAAACCGGTACGCATGGCCTCGGGTCGGGTAAAAGCAGAGCAAATCAAGGCGACAGGTGCCAAAATTGTGATTGCACCGTGCCATAACTGCTTTGACCAGATCCATGATCTCGGTGAAGAATATGATCTGGGAGTAAAAGTACTTTCATTTAAAGAAATCATCGTAGAAGCGATGATCATCCCGGATCATATGAAGCTGGAGCCGGAATGAATAGAAGTTTTGCGCTCACTTTTCTGCTATCTTATAACTGATGGAAATCCCCGATCTGCTGGTTGTGTCGATGGTAGTCTTGAAATTGGGCAAATCTGTTACGTAATCAATAAATTCTCTGATGCCTTCTGTTCCGGTACTTCTTGCGTTATGCGCCGTAAAGCAACCGCCGACTTCAAGTTTCGGTGCAAGCGCTATGAAATAATTCTTGTACCAGCCTTTATCTGCGTCAGAAAAGACAAAATCAAAGGGACCCTTTAGTTTTTTTACAAGGTCATGGGCATCAGCAAGGCGTGCCTCGATATATTCAGAAAGTCCGGCCTCTTTGAAATTGGCAAGCGCCTTTTTATGTCGCCCCTCATCAATTTCGATAGTTATGAGTTTGCCTCCTGTTTTGCTCAGCGCCCATGCTATCCAGATCGCTGATAGTCCCGTGGAAGTCCCAATTTCTATTGCTTTCGTGTATTTGTTTTTAAGGATTAGATCATAGAGGATCTTACCGTCAGAGTAAGGGATGTTCCAAGCATGCCATGCACCTTTACGGTTCTCCAGGAACATTCTAACTTTTTCATCAAGAGCCTTGTTATCTTGGAGTTCTTCACCCGAGGCGGTCCGAATTGATAAACTCAAACATAGGATCAAGGTAATCAATAGAAATGGGGTGCATTTTTTTTTGGAAAACCGGGCTATTTTCTGCATATCTTCAAATTCATCTCCCATAATATTCAGTAACAAACCCTCCTAAAATTACCCCCCCTTCACCTTCTCCTCCTCCACCTTTTCCTGCCGGTTTTCCAATCAAGGATCCTTATCCCGCTATCTTCCGTCCGGAAACTGCAATCTGAAACCGCCCAGATTTTTGTACTGTTCAGATTAAATGATGAAAAATCCTCTAGCTATCACCAAATTAGGCGGCCTTCGCTTATCTTTTCTTCAAAGGATTGGCTAAGCCTTACCTTCTTGCGTCTAATGACAAATTTAGCAAGAGCAATTGGGTGGGATCTCCCACACGTGACCCAAGCACCATTGTGCCAATCATGCCCAGTTAGCGGATCTCTTGCAGTCCAACCTAATTTAAAAGACTCTTGAATGCGCGAAAATTTTGTTGCATTAGAATCACTACCAGAGGAAAATACTGGCACAGGATTCATTTCAATTTCAGAATAAGATATTGTTAAAAAAAATCGCCGCTTTCTTGATGGTAGAGAGATTTTTACAGGTTCGGATAAAACAATTTCATTACCATGACAATCGAGCGCCATTCCTGGTTCTATATAAACAGAATTTCTTCGCAAATTGACCTCAAGACCACAGGCTACCTTGCAACCATGAAAACAACGGTTGTGCATTTGAAGTTTATTGCGATGATATTCCTGTTCAGTTTGGAAATCTTCGACGGTTAATATCATGCCCTCAAAGAAACGCGGACGTACAAAACTATTGATATCATCATGTGAAACCATAATAATTGTCCCATCAACATAAAGAAATTAAGTTTCGATTAAGCTGTCATTTCTTTTTCTTTGCCACCCTCTTTTTTGCCACTGGTTTTTTAGCCCTTGTTGTCTTGGTTTTGGCAGCAACAGCTTTCTTTTTTGCTGGAGCTTTCTTCACTGTTTTAGCTTTCGCGGCCTTGGCTTGTGCTTTCTCAGCTTTTTCAACCGCCTTAGTCAGCTTTTCCACTTTTCTGCCCAGTGCCTTAAATTCCCTTTGCAGTGCCTTCAGATCTTGTTTAACAGTCATTTCAATTTCCTTTCTGTTTTAGTTTCTGTTTCTATATTATTCCTTGGGTTTATACTTTGGAATTGTCATTCAAGGAGCATCACTTTAGGGGCAAGTTACCGTTATTAAATCCGTTTTGTCAAGAAAATCCAAACATTCCTCTAATCTAAACTCAGTATGACCTCTTATCAAAAAATCAAATTGGAGAATAAACATTTTTGGTCAGAAAATCCATAGCGGACCCTAACATATCATCTTTCAAAAACCCTTGTGATATCCATTTGAAACATGTATTTTTAACAGAGTTTTGTCATCGTCGACCAAGAAAATTGAAATGAGCAGTTCCAATTGGCATCTTTTCCTACGATTCAGCCGCTTTTTTAAGGTCGGCCCGTTGCGCCTCCCGGGCGCGCGCCGTCGACCCTGTGCCTTGCATGCCGGGCCATAGCTTAAGCAACGGCTGGAGCTTGTATCCCATGCCCTCTGCCTTATGCCCTTTGCGCTATCATGGCCGCTCCGATAGCACCTGTCAGCTGGGATTTTTCCGACACCTCTATTTTTTGACCAATTTTCCGCTCCAGCGCTCGTACCACACCGACATTTTTTGCCACACCGCCGGTCATCATAAGCCTGGTGCTAAAACCGACCCGATTCGCCATCGCCACTACCCTGGCAGCGATGGCCTCGTGAATACCGGCAATGATGTTCTCCCTTTTTTCCCCTTTTGAAATAAGTGAGATGACCGAGGATTCCGCGAAAACCGTACACAAGCTGCTGATGGTGGATGGATGGTTCGCTTTTAACGAAAAATCACCAAAATTATCGAGATCTACCCCCAACGCCCCTGCCATGACTTCTAAAAAGCGACCGGTGCCGGCGGCACATTTATCATTCATGGCAAAATCCAGGGGGCTTCCGGTATCATTGACGGCAATGGCTTTGCTGTCCTGGCCACCAATATCAATGACGGATCGAACCAGGGGATCCAGGTAAAAGGCACCCGCAGCATGGCATGTTATTTCGGTGATTGCCTTATCGGCCATCGTCACACTGTTTCGACCGTATCCCGTAGAAATGATTTTTTCAATCGAAGCAGGTTTTATTCCAATACTTTGGACTATTTGTTCAAACACTTCCTCTCCGGCTTTCCTGGCATTGTAGCCGGTTAAAATCACTTTATCCGCGATCACTTCACCGTCTTTTACCACTGCTGCTTTGGTGGTAATGGAACCGACATCAATACCGACTGTAATCATACATTCTCCTTGGTTAAGCACGAAGTGAGGAAATTAACTAACGCTATAACGCAGTGGTGGAAGTTATAAGGCTAAATAAGGATTGTATAATCTTTTATAGCTTCACTTTCGCGTTGTCCCTCCCTGACACCTGGTAAACCTGCCAGCCCTCCGAACCTGGAAAGCGAAGGAGGGAACCTTTGCACCCTGAACTTATGAACCTTTGAACAGTCCCTATTATTTTACTTGACTCTGATACATTGTAGCTGTATTGTAGCTTTCAAACCATTTTAATTACAGTATCTTAGATCAACAATCAAGTCCAATTAAGGCTTAAGGCTATATGGACTTAATTTATGAAATAAAAGTTTAAGTTAATAAACCAAAGAGGCGAATAAACGTGCCAAACGAAAAAAATCTAAATCCAAATGACGACAAAGAGCCCACCGTAGATGCTCCCAATAACGTAGACGCTCTTAGTAACAAGGTCAAATTTGAAATATACGGTGAAGAAATGATCGAAAAGCGGGTCAAATCAAGTGGAAACAGCGGCAGAGTGTATCTTCCGCCGAATTGGGTTGGCCACCGGGTTAAAATCATCCGAATTTAAATTACTAAATATTAAAAGAGGGACTCATCTGTGGATAAAGTTCAAATAAGAAAATTGCAAAAAAATGATGCGGACGAAATTAGCCGGATTTACGCGGCCATCACCATGAAACCGGTGGATCCGGATTTCAAGCGTGTGGTGGAAGAACACGCCCAAAGAGCCGATCAGGCCTGCTTCGTCGCTGAACAAGATGGTAAGGTCGTGGGCTTTATGATCAGCTATATCCTTACCGCCGGTTTCGGCATGCCCAAAAGCGCCTGGATTGCCACTCTGGGTGTCGACACCAATTGTATGGGTCAGGGCATCGGCGCAACTCTGGCAGAAGAAATCTTGAAATATTATAAGGCTCAGGGTGTCGAAAATGTTTACACTTCGGTACGCTGGGATTCCACCGACCTACTTTCTTTTTTCAAAACCCTTGGTTTTGATCGCAGCAATTTTATCAACCTAAGAAAGATCCTTAAATAAAATTTGGGGCTCGTCGCATTTGAAGCCATTCAGTATGAAACGTCCCCTCCCGATCCAGACGCTCATATGTATGGGCGCCGAAATAATCCCGTTGGGCCTGCAGTAAATTATGGGGCAGGCGTTTGCTGCGATATCCGTCGTAGTAATTCAATGCCGCACTGATCGCCGGTGTGGGGATACCGATGCGGGCAGCGGTACTCACAACCTGCCGCCATCCTTCCTGACATGACGCAACTGCTTTTCTGAAGTAAGAATCCAGCAGTAAATTCTCAAGATCGGAATCACGGTCAAAGGCTTCTTTTATGCGTTCAAGAAATGCTGCCCGGATAATGCATCCGCCCCGCCACATCATGGCCAATTCGCCGTAATTAAGATCCCAACCATACTCCTCGGAAGCCGCCTGCATTTGATAAAATCCCTGGGCATAGCTGCAGATTTTTGAAGCATACAGTGCCTGACGCACCGCTTCGATGAATTGCTCGTCATCCAACGATTTTCTAAATGCCTTAATAGTATCTCCGGGACCGCTCAGCAATTTGCTCGCCCGCACACGCTTATCCTTCTGGGCCGATAAACAGCGGGCAAATACGGCTTCGGTAATCAGGGTGGTGGGAATCCCCAAATCAAGGGCATGTTGACCGGTCCACTTGCCGGTGCCTTTCTGGCCGGCTTTATCAAGGATCATGTCAACGAGCGTATTGCCGGTATCCGGATCAACAACCGAGAAAATGTCCCGGGTAATCTCGATAAGATAGCTGTCTAGTTCACCGGCATTCCAACGCGCAAAGACCTCATAAAGTTTCTCATTGGACAGTCCCAGCGCATCTTTCATGAGGCTGTAGGCTTCACAGATAAGCTGCATATCGCCGTATTCGATGCCGTTGTGGACCATTTTGACATAATGGCCGGCACCACCGGGACCGACCCAGCTGCAGCAGGGGACATCGTTTTTGGGGCCGACTTTGGCGGCAATGCTTTGAAAAATCGATTGAACATGGGGCCAGGCCTCTATCGCACCCCCGGGCATGATACTCGGGCCGTTGCGCGCACCCTCCTCTCCGCCGGAGACGCCGGTACCGATAAAAAGAATCCCCTTTTCAGCCAATTCCTTTAAGCGCTGATCGGTGTCCGCATAAAAAGAATTGCCGCCGTCAATGATAATGTCTCCGGCTTCCAACAGCGGAGCAAATTGAGCGATAGTCTGCCCTACGGGATCCCCCGCTTTAACCATCAACATGACCCGCCGGGGCTTTTTTAGATTTTCTACGAACTCCTCGGGGCTTTTAAAGCCAGTTATTGACTTTCCTGTAGCAGGGCCTGCGATAAAATCATCAACTCTGCTGGTGGTGCGATTATAAGCGGCTACCTGAAATCCATGGTCAGCCATGTTTAAAATCAGGTTCTGTCCCATAACGGCCAGACCGATCAGGCCGAAGTCACATTGAGGGCTCATGGTTGGTATCTCCTTTAATTAAAAACGGTTCAGAGGTTCTGAGTTCAGCGTTCAGGGTTAGATCACTGCAATATCCTCAATTTTTCCCACTCTCTCCACTACTTTTCAATTACACGATATACGCTACACCGAAACCGGCCTGAAATAGATCCAACCTTTGAATTCTGTTTGTGGGAACGAAGCGTTTGGCGCAAAAACCCAAACCCCTGAACCTTATTCAGACAGCGTCAACCGGCTCGCAGCAGCCTGATCTACAAGCCAGATCAACCTACCGCGGCTTGGCCGTATCAGCTGGGCCGGCAACAGGTCCGGCTGGTGGCCGCCTTCCAGGATCTGCTGCAATATTTCAGCCTTTTTTTGGCCGCTGACCAGGAAAACAATCGTATCGGCATTGTTGAGCACCGGCACTGTCATGGTAATGCGATTGGTTTGAAACTTGTCGACCCAGTTGGCCACCACCAGACGCCTATTCTCGCAAAGGGCCTTGGTTCCCGGAAATAGAGAAGCTGTATGACCGTCCGAACCGATACCCAGCAAATTAAAATCAAAAACCGGCAGCTGGTCGGCGGTGAGGTGAAAAAATCTTCGCACTTCCTGCTCATAGTCTTCCGCCACTTTAGCGGCATCGGATTGCTCGGTTTGCATGCGGTGGATATTTTTCATCCGTACATGCGCTTTGGCCAACATAATTTCATTGGCCATACGGAAATTGCTTTGTTCGTCTTGCGGTGGAACATGACGCTCATCCCCCCAGAAGAAATGGATTTTTTCCCAGGGAATAGTGTTCTTGAAAGAATTATTTTCCACCAGTAACGAAAATAACGTCTTGGGAGTGGAACCGCCGGACAACGCCATACTGAATCGTTCCTTCCGGGCCAAGGTCTCAGATATACAGCGAACCAGTATTTCGGCAGCCCTACAACTCAAGGCTGTGGAATCCCCTAAAACCATTATTTCAGAATTGACGATTCTCATATAGCTCTCTTATGCTTTTACTTAATCGAGTAGGAAGTATCTTTTAATTAATCTGCGACCTCTTCCTTGCTATGTCAACAAAAGTTAGTATTATACAGATTGATGGAAGTAAAATGTAAATGAAGAAATCAAGCATGGATTCAGAAAAATTGAATAGGATTTTATCCTTACTTAAAATCCGAAATCCAAAATCTCAAATCCAATATTTTATCTGGGGGTTTTGAAAATGCTGCGCAATATCAATCCAAGTCAAACGGAAAGCTGGCGGAAGCTATCTGATCATTATAAAAAAATAAAGCCGCTCCATATGAAAAATCTCTTTGCCCAGGATCCCGATCGGTTTAAGAAATTTTCTATCAGGTTCAAAGACATTCTGGTGGATTGTTCAAAAAACCGGATAGTGGAAGAAACCATGAGCCTCCTTATGGGCCTGGCCGATGAAGCCGGTGTCAAAGAGGCCATCGCGAGCATGTTTAACGGAGAAAAAATAAACGCCACCGAAAACCGGGCCGTAATGCACATTGCCTTGAGAAACAGAACGAATACGCCGATCATCGTGGACGGCAAAGATGTTATGCCGGAAGTCAACGCCGTTTTGCAGAAAATCAAGACGTTTTCCGGCCAAATAATCTCCGGAGAATGGAAGGGTTATACCGGCAAAAAGATTACCGACATCGTCAATATCGGAATCGGAGGATCAGATCTGGGACCGGTCATGGTCACCGAAGCATTGCGCCCATACGCGCAGGAGGGTTTGTCCGTTCATTTCATTTCCAACATCGACGCTACCCACATTTCGGAGACCTTGAAAGATCTGAATCCGGCAACAACGCTCTTCATCGTGGCCTCTAAAACTTTTACCACCCAGGAAACCATGACCAATGCGCTTAGTGCCAGAAGCTGGTTTTTAAATCATGCCAAAAAGCATGCCCATGTCGCCAGGCATTTTGTCGCCATCTCAACCAATGCCGAGGCAGTCGCCGTATTCGGCATTGACAGCGACAATATGTTCATTTTCTGGGATTGGGTCGGCGGCAGGTATTCCCTGTGGTCGGCCATCGGTTTGTCGATTGCCTGTTATATTGGCTTTGATAATTTCAGCGGGCTGCTTCAGGGGGCTCATGCAATGGATCAGCATTTTAAATCCGAGCCGTTTGAGAAAAACATTCCAGTTCTGCTGGCCCTGATTGGTATCTGGTATACCAATTTTTTCGGTGCCCAATCGGAGGCTATTTTGCCCTATGACCAGTACATGCATCGTTTTCCGGCCTATCTTCAACAGGGCAATATGGAAAGCAACGGCAAATCGATAGACAGAAGCGGCAGTAAACTAGCCTATCAGTCGGGTCCCATCATCTGGGGGGAGCCGGGCACCAACGGACAGCATTCTTTTTACCAGCTTATCCACCAGGGAACCAAATTTATTCCGGCCGACTTTCTGGCCCCGGCCGTCAGCCACAACCCGCTTGGCGATCATCACACAATTCTGCTGTCCAATTTCTTTGCCCAGACCGAAGCCCTTCTGAATGGCAAAACCAGCGAGGAAGTCGTGGCGGAATTAAAGCAGGACGGCAAAAGTGATGATCAAATTAAAAAATTAGCCCCTTTTAAAATATTTGACGGCAATAAACCCACCAGTTCAATTTTGTTTCACAAACTTACTCCCGAAACTCTGGGCAGCCTGATTACCATGTACGAGCACAAAATATTTGTCCAGGGGATTATATGGAATATTTTTTCCTTCGACCAGTGGGGCGTTGAACTGGGAAAACAGCTGGCCAAAAAGATTCAGCCGGAGTTATCTGACGATACACCGGTAGACACCCATGACGGGTCCACCAATGGCCTCATAAACGCATTTAAAGAGTTGCGGAACCTTTCCCACCGAAATACTTCATAAACTGCATTCTCTCATAGGCCGCCGGATCACTGCTTTTGGCCTGGCTCATTTTTCCCCTGAAATCAGCTAAACTGTTGAACCCCTTCTTAGCCATCCACTCTTCCAGGGTTTGGAGCATTTCTTGAATATAGCCTTTATCTTTTTTGTAGAGGGCCGAAACTACCTGAACAGCATTGGCGCCTGCAAGCAGCTGTTTTATAACAGCTGTGCCGTCATGCACCCCGGTAGATGCCGCCAGGTCGCAATTTACCCTTTCGGCCATAATCGCAATCCAACGCAGGGAAATCGGCAGGTCGGTCGGCACGCTGAACGTATTGGAGGGCACTACCTCAAGTTTGTCGATATCAAAATCCGGGCTGAAAAACCGGTTAAATAGCACCAAACCAGCGATACCTGTTTCCGACAATTTCTGAATCATGGGCCCCAGATTGGAGAAATAGTAGCTGATTTTCAACGAAATGGGTATGCTAACTGCTTGTTGCACCTTCTCGATGATCTGAAAATAGGCGGCCTCTTTCTCTTCGCTGGTGCGCTCAAAATCAGAAGGCAGGAAAAACATATTCAGTTCCAGTGCATCCGCCCCGGCTTTTTCAATTTGTGATACAAACGCCAGCCATTCATGGGAATAAACACAGTTGACACTGGCAATAACGGGAATGGAAACACTTTTTTTGCTCTCACTGATGAGTGCGGTGTATTTATTTAAATTGTCCTCTTTGATTTTGTAATCATAGTAATCGAATTGGTCCAGGTCATAGCCTTTGGATTCGGCTTCTTTC
>Ga0265306_10000997_pt1 | contig 13837 bp, 9 predicted proteins | sample Helome_3_FD_192493 | JGI IMG/M metagenome (GOLD analysis project Ga0265306, IMG submission 192493) | Marine sediment microbial communities from subtidal zone of North Sea - Hel_20160420 (Illumina Assembly) | ecosystem: Environmental > Aquatic > Marine > Subtidal zone > Sediment ...
TATTTCCTAACGGTCAAGCCGCCTTTTTATTGAGAAATCTGCCCTGTATTGTTGATATAGTTAGTAATAATGGGAATAATATCCCAAAATAAGGAGGCTTGATAGGGGAATAATTCGCTAAAGTGTTGATCCTTTTAATACAATTCCAGGCATCCCCTGCGAGCATGCCCATATCACTCACTGGATAAACTGAGCCCTTTGTCTGAAAGCAGGAGGATTTTGTTACCAACCCTTACGCTATCGATATTAGAAGAAATAGGCATACCCGGCATACAGCCTGTAAGTTATCTGTCTGTCCTGGTTGGGTAAATCCAGATCCGAGTATTCGATACCAAAATCGGTCTCGAAATTCAGTTTTTTGGTCGCCCGATAGGTTAGCTTGAGCGCCGTATTCAGTATCCATTGATCGGGTCTGCCGTCTTTACCCTGGCGGTTGTCCAGCCGAACTCGCGGGTCGTAAATCAAATCGAGATAGCCCGGGAATCGGGATCGCAGACGAACTGACTGGGTGTCGCTCGAGGTCGAGTTCAGCAAGCGCAAGCCGACCGTGCTGTAATCATCCTGCAAAAAGTAGCCCCTGACAGAATAGTCCAGCGATACCTGCGTACTATCGGTGTCATCGATCGCCAGTATGCCGTCCGATTGCTCTGTTGCATCCAGATAAAAAGTCGATAAATCGAAATATATCTGCCTGTCGGTATCGATCTGGTAGTTGCCGCCGAAATAAAGGTTGGTAGCACGGCTGGTTCGGTCCTGTGCTAGCTGGTAGATCTGGTCATCTGTAAGCCTGTCCGTAAGTCCGTCGATCGAATCTACCGATTGCCCCTGCAAAGCATTGAGCGTTGACAGGGTTGGGGAGTATCCATAATTGGCGGTTAGATTAAAATCCCATTGAGGGCTATAGCGGTAATTTGCAATCAGCGTGAGATTGTTCAAATCCTCGTAGAAGGTATCGTAGTCAATGATGCCGTAAACAAAGCTGACCTCGTTTCGATATTCGATTTCGCTACCCACGGACTGCCGGTCGGTAAGCCCTGAAATTTCCTGCTCGACGAAATACAAATCCACGTCCACGGAGTCGTAGGGGCTAAAGGATATATTTACGCCATAGAAAGAATGGTCGGTATCTACATCGTCATAGTAAGACTGTACCAGGTAGCCTAATGCGTAGGTCATCTGAAATGCAGAACGCGATGTATCTTTATAGGAAATACCGTCAAAGCGCTGGTTTACTCCCGTGAGAGTGCGAGTTTGACGCCCGCCGACCAGACGCAGATCTTCCGTGGAGTAACTGATATTTGCACTTGAAACCGATGAATCGGTTTCATCCTCCTGCAGGTCATTGATTAAACTGGCATCAAGCCCGATCGCCCATACATCGGCCTCTGTCCTGCGTGCCATTTGCAGGCCGACGTTGGTAACAAAAAGGCGGTTGACCGACTCGGGACCGTCGTCGTCATCGTTCAATCCATCGATTATATCGTCTCGATAATACTGTAATAGCGAACCACGATAATCCCAGCCGCCCGCGTCAGGTTTTTCGTCCGCTTCAGCCAGGCGTGCCCTTGGCTCGACACTCATGGTGCGGATACCCTGCAGGCGATTCGAGATTCTTGTCGAAACCTCTTCAGGTGGATCGGTATCGAGGGCAGTTTCATACAACACCACCGCCTGGTTCAACCTGGCCCTGCGTTCGCCGATGGTGCCGGCGAGTTCAGCCTGCCGTTCGCGGGTAGCACCGGCAAGCTCGAGAGAGTCGCGAATCTGTGGCAAATTTTCTGTCGCGCCTTCGTTCCAGTATTCTGCTGAAATCTTTTCCGTGATTGCAATGACGCGCGCGTAATCTTCATCCAGAAAAGCCTGCCTGGCTGATAGTAGTAAGGTATCAGCGGTATCCACTTCAATTTTGATTGTTTCGGCGGGCCGTGTGTCGCCCGCTTTGGGTTCCTCGCCGACGGCTGAATCTTCTAAATATGTGCGTATTTGTTGCCGTTCCGCATTTGACCTCTGGTAAATCCAGGCATCGACAAAAAGTGGTTTCAGTTTGCCGAGAGCCGCTCTTGCATCCGCGGTACTCTGGAAATTTCCCAACGCCAATCGGTAGTAGGCTTTTCCTTTTACCCTAACCTTCGTCTGATAAACAAACTGCTCCTGCAACGCCGTCTGTTGCGTTTGCGACAGGTCGGTGAAAGGTTGCGGGTTTGATGCTAAAACAATTGCGAGAGGTTGCACCCGTGTAGCTTGAAGCGGTTTAATGAATACGGTTTCCAGGCCGACAAATTCGTAGCTGGCTGCCGAAACCTCAGGCATAAAAACCAACCAGAGGCTGACACAGATTATTCCGGCAAGCGATTTTACGAGTCTGCAATCAATCACTGGACGCAGCATGAGCACAGCTTCTGCAATGACTTGTCATGGTTAAAGAGCAATCTGTCTGCACCTGACCGACTCGACTACGGCGTCGCCGGAACCCAGCCGGTTGTGTTATGACAGAGCTCGCAGGCGTTGCTCGACGGAATGTGTCCGGGATTTTTGCCCTCGGCGATGACCCCGTTGTGGCAACTGAAACAGGTTCCGATTACCGACGCGTGATTGACTCTAGCCGGGCTCCAGCGCCTGGTGTTATGACAGTCCTCGCAGGTAGGGGCGGACAGGAGGTGCCCGGGATTTTTGCCCTCGGCGATTGCACCATTGTGACAACGGATACAGTTGCCGGAGATACCCACATGATTGTAGCGCGCACCCACCCAGGTGATCGTATTGTGACAGTCATCGCAAGTATTCGAACTCACGACATGCCTGGGATTTTTGCCCCCGGCGACAACGCTGTTGTGACAGCTCTGACAACTTCCGATTACGGCAACGTGGTCCACTCTAAACACGTCGGTCCATACCGTGGGCGTGTGACAAACCTCGCATTCACCGATGACCCGTATATGCTGGCTGGTCGGGGCGCTGGCTTTTATCCGACCAGACAGCGAATGGCATCTGGCGCATTGCGTCGGCGTACCAATAAAAACCCCCTGTACGTGACAGGCTTCGCAACGCACCAGGGCATGTTTGAAATCCAGCGGAAAGCGCGTGTCGTCATGATCGAAATCCGGGCCAATCTCAAGCGCAGTGGCACCACCTGCATAAAGGCCGCACAGCATCAGCAAAGCCGTCAAGGAGAAGCGAAGGCTTAGCAGCCCTGGTCCGGATATCGCTTTATTTTTTCTGATTTTCATATGTTTTCCGCCGCGGATGTTCCCTGACCCCGCTATCCAGTGATCCTCGATCTAGCGAAGATTTATAGTGCTAAAACTCTTTTCTTTGTGGCACCGGTTACAGGAGTCACCGAACTGCCCCTGGTGAATGTCGTCGTTGCGGTGACAGTCGATACAACTCCAGTCTTTATCGCTAGACTCTTGCCGGGGACTGGAGTGACAGGTATGGCAATGTAGATCAGCGTGTGCATGCCTGAGCTTGAATGATGTTTCGTCGTGATCGAAATCCCAGATCAACCAGGCGTTAGAGTTATGGCATAGCGCACAGTCCTCACCCAGTCCCTGCTTGTGTACATCGTCGGCACGATGACAATCGTCACAGCGATCACTGGTATCGCCAAAAACCGAAGTTAAGTGACAGGCTTCACACCCGGTGGCGTCATGCTGACCAATCAGCGGGAAAACACTCAGGTCATGGTCAAAGCGGACCTTGTGTTGCCAGGAAATCTCATTGTGACATTGACTGCACTCGGTGCCCTGTTCCTCCTTATGGGCATCGTCCAGCTTATGACAGCTGTAACAGGCGGTATCGATTTCCCGGGTTTCATCACCGGGAAGGTGGCAAGCCGCACACAACAGTTCTTCATGTCCACCCTTCAGCGGAAAGTCGGTTTTTGTGTCATGATCGAAAGTCGAAATATCCCAGCCTTTGGGCGTGTGACAATCCTGGCACTGCTTGCCATTTCTCCTCTTGTGAACGTCGTCAGCGCGATGACAGCTGTAGCAGTTACGCGGGTTTCTGCCATTTTCTGAAATCCTGTATTCGGGCGCATGACATTCGTTACAGGTTTGCTCGCGGTGCTTGCCTTCGAGGTTATATTTGGTATCCCGGTCATGATCGAAAATTGACTTGTTCCAGCCTTTCTCCTGGTGACAGTCGTTACAGGTATTACCAAATCGTTCGGCATGGATATCCCTGATCGCGTGGCAATCTACACACCGCCTGGGCGTATCTTTGTATTTGCCTTTGAGGTGGCAGGCGTTACAGGTTACCTGCTGATGTAAAAACTTCAGTTTGAAGTCTGTCTTGTCATGATCAAACTCGGACTTACCCCAGGCATTCGGGTTATGGCAATCAGCGCATTTTTTGCCAAACTTGCCATCGTGGGCGTCGTCTTCGGAATGACAGTCATAGCAGGCATGTTTTGCTTCCCGATGCTTTTTATCTTTCTTATGGCAGCCGCCACAGTCGGCTGACTGGTGTTTACCTGCTAACTCGAAATCAGTGGAGCGATGGTCGAACTTGTCTTCATCCAGCCATACTATCCTGGCATCAGGGCCCTTGTGATCGCTATGGCAGGCTTTACAATCGAGGTTGCTGGCATCCTTGTCTTTACCATGAAAGCCCTGCTTGTTGCGTATATCCTCGGCCACCGGTTCATGGTCATGGCAGCCAAGGCAGAGTTCCTTCTGGGTCGTATCACGCAATCGAACATGGCAGTTGGTGCACTCTGATTTGAATTCATCATGGCTTGCAATCAACTCCCCCGGCATGAAGAATTTTTCCACTTCAATCGCTAGCGCATTTTCAGCGTAGCTGGCTGCAAGCAGTAAAAGTACACAATAAACAGCTCTCATCAATACAAATGAACCGCGGCGACATGCACCAGGCCAGACAGAATCAGCATGATAAAAAGCGGCAGATGGAGGATGTGCCAGTAGGAAAACAGGATTTCCCTGGTTCCCAGCGAACATATCGAGCGCAGGTCTTTCAACCTGCGGTAGATCAGTTGCTGGCTTTCGTTATTCAAGTTCGAACGGGCTACCTGCCGACGTAATTTAGTGATACGCGAATTCATCGAGCGATAGAAAGCGAGCGACCGGTTTACCCCGGTGTGCTGGTTGGTCAATTTTTCTTCGATCTCTTCATATTCATCCGCAATATCAGAATCGCTGGTGTCTGCTCTTCTCGATTGCAGGCGCCGCTCGCCCCCGGGCACCACCCCATGCTCATGCTGTCGACGGTCGACGCCTGCTCTTCTTAACAACAGGCTGGCGAGATCGTCGCCTGCATAGAACTCTTCATAGCGCACCTTGCTGCCATACAAACCGTGGTGAATGCCTGCATACAGCTTTCTACCGACCAGGCCGCTAATGGCGACCGTCAACATACAGAAAAAGGCCACGCTGCTGTTAAACGAGCCGAGTTTGAAGCCCGAGTGAAAAATAATGATTACCGGGCCGGCCAGACCCAGGATCATATGAATCCGAAACCAGGATTTGACCGAGCCGATCACCGCCCAGCGACGGAAACGCTTTCGCAGCGGATATATCAACAGGATCAACATCATCGAGCCGCCGATTATGCCGAACCAGTAGCCGATCCCTGATTCGGCCACCAGGTAACGCTGGTCGCGCGAAGCCCAACCCGCAAGCAGCAGCAATACGATTGCGAAGTACCAGGTAATCTCCGTTATTTTTAGCAGGTAGGGGGTCAGCTTGTTCAACAAAACTTCATCAAATCCGTATATTTTTCAGTAGCTTAAAAAGAGTATAAATAATACCTCGAGGCACGCGAATCGGTCAGGTTACGAGGGTCTGACTTTGTTAAGTCACGTAAGATAGCAAAAAATGATAATTATTTGTGGGAAATTTTTCCCTTTTTTATATAAAATCAATATTTCCCAACAGGCTAAATTGATGGAGCTGCATAAGTATATGATTTCACTGGATTACTGGTTATCGCTCTTGCCTGTGGTGATGATCCTGGCGTTTTTCTTTTATCGACATCATCGTCGCCACGTTGTTAGTGCTCGCGTCCGTCAGGAAGCCATCGAAACGGGACTCGCGGAGCCGGCTTCGCTGCACCCGATCATCGATCGCAATAAATGTATTGGCTGCAAATCATGTGTCTATGCATGTCCGCAACAGCTTGGCCACAACGTGCTGGGAATCTTCCATGGCAAGGCCGAATTGCTCGAGCCCGCCAATTGCATCGGTCACGGCGCCTGCAGGGATGTTTGTCCGGTGCATGCGATAACCCTGGTATTCGGTACAGAGAGCAGGGGTGTCGACATTCCCCAGGTGGATGACCAGTTCGAGACCAACGTGCCCGGTATCTATATCGCTGGAGAACTCGGCGGTATGGGATTGATTCGAAATGCCATCGAGCAGGGTAAAACCTCCATTCAGGCGCTCGCAAAGAAACTGCCGAAATCAAGTAGTAATACGCACCAGGTTATCATTGTGGGTGCTGGTCCGGCGGGATTTGGTGCAATCCTGAAAGCACAGGAACTCGGCCTGAATTACCTTGCAATTGACCAGGATTCACTGGGTGGAACCGTGTTCAAGTATCCCCGCGGCAAGATCGTCATGACCCAGCCGGTCGATTTGCCGATCGCGGGCAAGATGCATTTCAAGGAGACCAGCAAAGAAGATTTACTGGAATTCTGGCAGGAGGTCGAGGTAAAAACCGGGATAAAAATCCAGTACAACACGATGGTTGCGAGTATCTCGACGCGGCAAGCTGGCTTCGAGGTAAAAACCAGCCAGGGTGAATACAGCACCGACAAGGTGCTGTTGGCGATAGGCCGGCGGGGCACGCCTCGTAAACTGGGTGTTGCGGGTGAAGATCTGTCCAAGGTTGTTTATCAACTCATCGACCCGGATCAATACGCCGGACAAAAAGTTTTGATCGTCGGTGGTGGCGACAGCGCCCTCGAAGCGGCCCTGTCGATCGCGGATGCCGACGGCACCGAGGTTTCAGTGTCATATCGCAGTGACAGCTTTTCGCGAGCGAAGGCAAAAAACCGGGAACGCATCGATGAATATGCTTCGACATCCCGCATCAAGCTGTATTTATCATCGACCGTTTCCAGTATTTCGGAGCACGAGGTCTTGCTCGAGCAGAATGGCGAGACCGTTAAACTGGGCAATGATGCAGTCATCGTTAATGCCGGTGGCATTTTGCCGACCGGGTTTCTCAAGGAAACCGGTATCAGCGTCGAAACCAAGTTCGGTACTGCATGAACCCGGTAATGCCGCGCTCATGAAACCAGTTCTGCCGCTTCTGCTTGGTCTGTTTCTATCCGCTCCCGCGTGGAGCAATATTAGCCAGTCGATGGATGAAATCGAAAAACTGATTCGACTGCGTGATTATCCACAGGCGGCGAGTCGCCTGGAAAACCTGGCAGAAGCAGGTGACCCCGAAGCCCAGTATCGACTGGCAAGCCTGTATCGAGCCGGAAAAGGTGTCAGCAAAGACCTGGTTAAGGCTACCGAACTGCACCGCAAATCCGCACTGGCGGGTTACGCAGATGCCCAGTACTCCCTGGGTCAGCTTACCGAGAAGGCCGACAATTCTGCAGAGTCGCTAAACGAGGCTATCGCCTGGTATCGCAAAGCCGCGGCACAGGATCACGAGCTCGCGGCACTAAAACTGAAGCTGCTCGAGGATTATATCGGGCTCACCGAGCAGGGCATTAGCCGGGCTGATATCTTTAACGCAATACAGCGCAACGATGTAGTGCTGATTAACTCGTGGATCGCAAACGGTACCAACCTGGATGTGAGCGACTACCTGGGGAATTCCACGGTCATGGCCGCATTGCTGGCGGGATGGCCGCGCCTGGCGAATACTTTACTGGAGCAGACGACGCATCCAGCGCAGATCAATTCCCTCGGCTTCCGGCCGATGCATGTCGCCACTATTCGAGGGTACAGGACTATGGTTATCGCCTTGCTCGATAAGGAAGTAGACATAGATCAGACCGATGCACGCGGTAACACCGCGCTCATGCTGGCAGCGAAAAACAGGAAAACAGACATGCTCAAGTTATTGCTCGATCGAGGCGCAAACTACGGCATCACCAACCGCAAAAAACAGTCGGCGATCGACTTTGTTTTCGCGGCTGACTACCCCGCAGGCCAGGCTTTACTCGCCAGTTACGGGATCGCTCCCGGAACCACGGGTCCGGGAACGGTTGATCCCGCAGCCACTATACAGCTTGCTGCCGCTAGCAAGCTCGATCAGTTTAAAACCGTCGTTGAGCAGCGCGGCGGTCGCTATGCTGGCTGGCCCTTGCTCAATATAGCGATTGAGCTCGGTGAAATCCCGATCACGCAGGAAATAATCGCGGAAAAACCTGACCTTAATGCAACCGGCCCCGATGGCAATAGCGCCATTCACGTCGCGGCGCGTAAGGGCGACTCGGTCACGCTGAAGCCATTGCTGGCGAACGGTGTCGATATCAATGCGATTAACGCCAGAAATGAAACCGCCCTGTATCTCGCGGTCGAATCCGATTGCCTGGAATGTGTCAGGCTGTTGCTTGCAAACAAGGCCGATCCGGCAATCGCAGACAAACTCAAAATCACTCCGCTCGAAGTTGCTATCCGTAATGAGCAAACCGAAATTGCCGCGGTGCTGCTCAAGTCCCCGACCAGCTATGCCGGTATTCATCGAGTGCTGTTACTGGCTATAGAGAGAAATATGGAAGACCTCAGCCTCAGGTTGATCAAGCGCGATAGCAGGCTTGGCGAACGCGACGACAAGGGGCGCTCGGCTTTGTGGCATAGCGCTGACAGGGGGCTCATAAAGACGTCGGTGGCGCTAATTAAATCCGGAAAAATCGACATCAACAGCCAGGATTCTACTGGACATTGTGCGCTTGCACAGGCTACCAGAGGAGGGCATCTAGCGGTAGTTCACCTGCTCATAAATGCAGATGCAGATTTGAACATCCGCACCAATGCGGCCAATACGATATTAATGCTGGCGGTGCTGGCAAAAAAACCTGCCATAGTCGAGCTGTTGATGACGCGCGCCATCGATATAAATGCCCAGGATAATGTCGGCGATACTGCCCTGATGCTGGCCGCCGCCACCGGCCAGAATGAGCTCCTCGAGATGCTGATAAAGGCGGGAGCTGATTTGCAGTTGCGTAACAAGGAAGACTTGAACGCATTTCAAATTGCCAATAACTCCGGGCACCAGGAAACTGCCGAAATGATTCGCGAGAAGAGCAATGTATTATTTAAGTTATTCAACTGAACCTTGATCAATTTATGCGATTCCCGTACGAACAGGAAAAAAAACAACCAAAAGAGCAGTCTTTTATTGAGTTTTTCGATCATTTGCTTGGTGTTTTCGATTATTTTTTATAAACTGTGACATACGTATGGGAACTTAATCCCAAAGTAGATTGTCATGAGAAAGATGATCAAGACACAAATAGCTTCAGTGGCAGTACTTTCGGCTTATGGTCATTCGCCCGGCGCCGTTGAGATCAGCGATGTTCTTTATAAAGCGCAAGCGGATAACTAGTGAATCCCGCGCCGGTATGTTGAAATTGCGACATACGGGCCTCTGACTGGATCGATATGCAGGAAATACTACGCAATACACTGAGAAACATACTGTTGGCGCTGATACGCACATTGCTGCGTAACGGTATGTCCTACGGTGAGTTTGACCAGATTGCACGCAAGTGTTTCGTCGATGTCGCCTACGATGATTTTTCCACGCCCGGGAAAAAGCAGACCGTTTCCAACGTCGCCATCCTGACCGGGTTGAATCGCAAGGAAGTAAAGAAAATGCACGAACTTGATGTCGATCAATCCTCGGTTAACAGCAAGCAATATAATCGGGTCATACGCGTACTCGGAGGCTGGATCAATGATCCGGTTTTTTTGCGCAAGGACGGAAACCCACGTGACCTGGATTACGAAGGCGCCGGTTCGTTCAGCGAACTGGTCAAGAAATACAGTGGCGATATGCCGGTAGCGGCGATGCAGAAAGCGTTGAGCGCTTCGGCAAATATCAAGCTTACCGACGATAATCAGGTGAGGTTGCTCAGTCACGCCTACCTGCCATCGGATGATCCGGTCGAAAAACTGGCCATTCTCGGCGCCGATACCCGGCAACTGATCGAAACCATCGATTTCAATTTAACTGCGGCGGAAGAAGACCTGCGCTTTCAGCGCAAGGCTTCGAACCCCCGGGTTGCAGTAGCGGCGATACCGAAAATCAAACAATTCTTACGCCGCAGGGGGCAGGCTTTTCTCGAAGAACTGGATCTTTACCTGTCCGAGCACGAAGCTGACGATGACTCGTCCAGGGAAATCGGCATCGCCCTGTTCTATCACGAGTCCGAAGATGAAGACCCGGAAGTCGAGAAATGAATCCGCTTAATCTGCAACGCAGAATTTTACGGCTGGCCGGTGCGCTGGTTGTAACCGGCAGTATTTTTCTTACTGCCTGCGGTGGTAGTAGCTCCACCGAAACTGCCGGCATTGGCGGCACCGGCATCGGCATCGGCGGCACCGGCATCGTGTCTGGCAAGATTACCGGATTTGGCAGTGTCCATGTCAATGGCGGCATATATGATATCGATACCAGTCAGTTCAATGTGGATGGCAACACTGGCGCGGACGAGGATGACCTCAAGCTCGGCATGGTCATCACCCTCGAGGTTGAAACCGAAAACGGAGTTTTACCCATTAACGGTAAAGCGCTCGAGGTGGTTTACGATGACCAGGTCGAGGGGTCGATAACAATGATTGATCCCCAGGTTGGGACTACGAAAAATGTCCATGTGTTTGGCCAGAACATCGTCATCGATGAAACCAGCACAGTGTTCGATGGCACCAGTTTCGAAAACATCGGAAATGAAGGCAATCCGGGCCTGCTGGACGTGATCGAGGTCAGCGGTTTCAGGACCTCTGCTACCGATGTTGTCGCAACTTATGTGCGTTTCGATGCTGACCTGGTTCCGGGAACCACCGAGGTCGAATTGCGCGGAACCGTCGACAATTACACTCCGGGAGGATCTACCTTTGAGATGGAGATCGATGGTACGGTTATCAACTTTGATCCGACGGGAGTAACCACCGAAATCGACGTTCCGGGCGGCGTCATTAGCAATGGAATGTATGTGGAGGTAGAAGGTGTCATTGAGGCTGACCAATCGGTAACGGCCGATAAGATCGAGGCGGAAGACGAGGATTTTGGCGATGACGTTGACGATGTTAGCCTGCAGGGCATCGTTACCGCCTATACCGGAGTCGACGATTTTATCGTCGGTAACCAGCCTGTCGACGCCAGTACGGCGAAGTTCAAGCCCGCCAGCTTGAAGGGTATGAACTTGCAGGGAATGAATATCGAGGTCGAAGGTGAGATTGTTAATGGCACGCTGATTGCTGATGAGGTCGAAGTCCGTGAGGGTGAGACCGAACTGCGCTCCGAGATCAGTGTGGTGGATACAGTTAACTACGAATTTTTTAAAGTCGTTTTTCCAGTCGGTATACCGAATGAGGTAACCGTGCGGGTAGACGCTCAAACCCTGTTCGAGAATGAGTTTGGCGCAGTTATGACACCGCCCTTTTCGCTCGATGATTTGATGCCGATGGATTACGTTCGTATCGAAGGTCAGGAGATTCTGAACAACGAAGTACTCGCTACAGTCATCAAGCGAAGAAGTCCGGAAAATGAACTCAAGCTTGAAGGACTGGTGGATGATTATAATCTGGGTGTTTCGATTACGATACTCGGGATTGAGTACGGTTTAGACGGTAGCACAAGCTATGATCCTTCACCGCCGAATATTATCATTGGCGACTTCGTGGAGCTGGAGGATAATAGCCCGAGTCCTCCGGACGGCATCGCGGACGAGATCGAGATAGAGTAAAAACTGTTTCCACGGAACTGGATCCTCCGGATGCTATCCCGGAAACTGCACAGCAGTTGTTAGTCATCCGGGATAACATTCTTTTTTATTGCGGTCGTTGAGTCACCTTCATATTCAGGGTCAGTTTTTCCGGGCCACGATAAAGCGTAACCTGGATCTGCTCGTCGGGACGGTGAAGGGTTATCTGGTCGAGCAGGTCACGAATGCCGAGCACCGGCTTATCATTGACTGCGACCACGATATCGCCGGCGCGAACGCCGGCCATGTCCGCCGGGCTGTTGATAAATACGCCGACGATCAACGCCCCTTTGATGCGGGGATCACCGGTCGCCATCGCCGCCTGCGCCGTTATTTCGGTGCCTTCCACGCCAAGCCAGCCGCGGGTGACTTTGCCGAAATCGATAATTTGCTGCATGATGTCGAGCGCCAGCGAAATCGGTATCGCGAAGCCAATTCCCTGGGCGCCAACCGTCTGACTGAAGATCGCGGTATTGATACCGATGAGTTCCCCGCGCGCATTGATCAACGCACCGCCGGAGTTGCCCGGGTTGATGGCGGCGTCGGTCTGGATGAAATTTTCGAAAGTGTTGAGGCCGATACGATTGCGTCCGGTGGCGCTGACGATGCCCATGGTCACGGTTTGTCCGACATTGAGCGGGTTGCCGATCGCCAGCACGACATCTCCAACTCGAATCGTCTGCGCGTCGGCAATCCTGATGCCGACCAGTCCGGTAATCGGAACCTGCAGGATAGCGATGTCGGTATCCTTGTCTTCACCGATCAGTACCGCCTGGCTGCCGCGACCATCCGCCAGTGAAATCAGGATTTCATCGGCGCCGTCGATGACGTGCTGGTTGGTCAGAATATAGCCGTCAGCGCCGATGATGACACCGGACCCCAGGTTGGTTTCATTGTGGCTACGCTGGCGTCGCTTGAGCTGGTCGCCGAATAACTGGCTGAAAATCGGGTCGTCGAGTAACGGGTGCGGTTTTTGGGTGACCGTCTTCGAGGTATAGATGGTGACTACCGACGGGGCTGACGAAGTCACCGCGTCGGCGTAGGAAAAAACCGCGGGCCCACCAGCCGATACTTCTTGTCCGGGCGCTGGCGATGACGTCAGGAACGCCAGGATTTCAGCTTTGTTGCGGTCGCTGACAGTCACCAGGTAGATAGCCGCAAGGGCTAGTCCGATCAAACCGAACTGAAATAAAAAGCCGGCAACTTTGATTAGTTTCATCAGCCGATAGTATCATAGCGATCGAGACACGGAATCTGATGCCATGCAATTAAAAAAACTCTGCGAATTCTGCGACGAGTACCTGGAAGTTGATGAATTTAATGACTATTGTCCGAACGGGCTGCAGGTCGAGGCAAATTCTCAGGTTGAGAATATTGTCTGCGGGGTGACCGCGAGCCAGGCCTTGATCGAAGCGGCAATCGAGCAGGGCGCCGATACCCTGATTGTTCATCATGGTTATTTCTGGAAAGGCGAATCCCAACCGATAACCGGGTACAAGGGGAAGCGTATCGGCAGCCTGATAAAAAATAATATCAACCTGCTCGCATTCCACCTGCCGCTGGATGCGCATCCCGAGGTTGGTAATAATGTGCAACTCGGCAGAATTATGGACTGGAAGGTAACTGCGAGCTTTGGCGAGCAGAACCTGGTGCTCGAGGGCAGGTTACCTCAGGCGCAGACACTGGCCGAAGTATCGCAGCAGATCGAAGCAAAGCTGGCCACAGGTACGCTTCCGATCAGCGCCGGTGATCATCCGATTGAACGGATAGCCTGGTGCACCGGTGCGGCGCAGGGATTTATCGAAGCCGCCGCCGAACGTGGTGTGGATGCCTTTGTCAGTGGTGAAATTTCGGAACCTACTTTTCACCTGGCGCGCGAAATGGGGATCCATTATATCGCCGCCGGACATCATGCCACCGAACGTT
>Ga0265306_10000998_pt1 | contig 13837 bp, 7 predicted proteins | sample Helome_3_FD_192493 | JGI IMG/M metagenome (GOLD analysis project Ga0265306, IMG submission 192493) | Marine sediment microbial communities from subtidal zone of North Sea - Hel_20160420 (Illumina Assembly) | ecosystem: Environmental > Aquatic > Marine > Subtidal zone > Sediment ...
CACAGCGAAAGCCATCCATTCCCACTTCCTGCACCCAGTACTTCATGGCCTCGGTCATGTACCTTCGCAGGCCAGGCTGGCTGTAGTCGAGAGTGACGACATCGGACCAGTCGGTCCAGGTGGGTGAATGCATTTCGCCCTTCCAGTTTCGCGAATACCACTCAGGGTGCTGTTCGACCAGGGCATTGTCCCAGGCCGTGTGATTGGCAACCCAGTCGAGAATGACGTACATGCCCAGTTCGTGAGCCTTGTTCACAAACTGTTTGAGGCTATCCAGGTCACCAAACTCGGAGTTAACACCCAGGTAATCCCTGATCGAGTAAGGACTGCCGAGCGTTCCCTTGCGGTTCTTTTCTCCAATGGGCTGCACCGGCATCAGCCAGATAATGCCGATACCCAGTTCCTTGAGCCTTTGCAGCTGTTCGGTAGCAGCTGCAAAGGTACCTTCAGCTGTGAACTGTCTTGTATTCAATTCATAAATGACAGCATCTCTGCTCCATTCCGGGTGCTGGATCTTCACGTAGGGCGATGGTTCATAATCATTTTCCATAACATCACTCCTGCCCGTTTCCGCTGCCACACCCAACAGCAGGATCAGCCCGGCTAATGCTATGTGTAATCTACTCATTTGACTCGCCATTTCAGGGTTCGGCATCTTTATCAACCAGCAGCGTAGCCAGCCCGGCAACAAGCATCAGGCAACCACCGATCACCAGTCCATAAATGCCCTGCCCGTGAAAAAATTCACGCAACACCAGGCCGAGTACCGAGGCTGCAATCAATTGCGGAATAACGATGAAGAAATTGAAGATGCCCATGTAGATGCCCATCTTCGCAGTAGGCAATACATCGGATAGCAATGCATAGGGCAACGACACGATAGAAGCCCAGGCGATACCCACTCCAACCATCGGCACGATAAGCCAGGCTGGGTCGCGGACGAAATAAAAACTGAGCAGCCCGATGCCGCCAATGGTCAGATTGACCAGGTGACTCCAACGGCAACCGAGCACCCTGGCAAGCAAAGGAATAGCAATCGCTGCCAAAGCCGCAAACCCATTGTAGGAAGCGAACAGTACCCCTACCCAGTTAGCGCCTTCGTTGTAAGCCTCGCTGCCGGGATCCGTGGTACCAAAGTGAAAGGACGTTACCGCTGCCGTGCCATAAATCCACATGGCAAACAGCGCAAACCACGAGAAAAATTGAACGACTGCCAGTTGCTTCATCACGCGCGGCATGTGGAACAGGTCGTCTACTATAATGAACAGGCCATTTTCAACCTGCCCCCTGGATTTCATCGAGCCCGCCACCAGTTGCAGCAGCCCGAAAGCCATCAGGCCACCCGCCAGGATATAGAGCTGTTTGTCGAGCTGGCTGATGACAATCCAGGTAGTGAACAGGCCACCAACGGCTAGCCATACCAGGCCGCCAGAATGATATTTGCCTGCCGGTCGTGATGGCGCGGCTGCAGGTACGCCACTGTCTTCTTCGGCTGCCTCAAACTCAGCAATTTCTTCAGGCGAATACTCCCTGGTCGAAAATACCGTCCACAACACCGCCAGCAAAAAGACTACTCCGCCGAGGTAAAAAGACCATTTGACCGAGTCTGGAATCTGTCCGGCCACGGCGCTATTGCTCACCTCAAACCAGTTGGTCATCACCCAGGGCAAGGCCGAGGCGACGATGGCGCCGATGCCGATAAAGAAGCTCTGCATTGCGAAACCCTGCGTACGCTGTTGCTTTGGCAGATTGTCACCGACGAAAGCCCGAAAAGGCTCCATCGTAATATTGATACTGGCGTCCATGATCCACAGCATCCCCGCGGCTACCCAGAGATAGGGTGAGTTGGGCATGACGAAAAGCGCCAGCGAGGCCAGCACGGCCCCGACCAGGAAAAACGGTCTGCGCCGTCCCAGGCTATTCCAGGTGCGGTCACTCATGTAGCCGACGATCGGCTGTATGATCAGGCCCGTGAGCGGCGCCGCAACCCAAAGAACGGGTAATTCGTCAATCTCGGCACCGAGCGTCTGAAAAATTCGGCTGACATTGGCATTCTGCAACGCAAAACCGAACTGAATGCCAAGAAAGCCGAAGCTCATGTTCCAGATTTGCCAGAAACTCAGTTGCGGTTTTTGCTTCATTGTTCAGTTCCGTGAATGAAACGAACGGCCGCTCCCCCACCGGACGCCAGCACTATGGTCAAATTTTCCCCCTGTTTGACGAATTTCTCTTCAATCGTGATCGCATAGGGGTTGGTTTTCCAATGGGCATCCGGTCCATCGCGATAGATCTGTGCAGTGTAACGGACCCCCGCTTGCAGGAAATCCAGCGGAATTTCCAGCTTCCGGGCATGCTCATCGGTTAACGCACCCAGGAACCAGTCTTTCCCACCGCGCTCCAGTCTGGCAAAAGCCACGTAGTCGCCCACTTCGCCCGCAACTGCAATGCTCTCATCCCAATCAACCGGCACATCGACGATGAACTGAAACGCAGCAGGGTGTTTTTCATAGTTTTCAGGCAGGTCCGCCGCCATCTGGATCGGGCTGTAGTTCGTAACATACAGCGCCAACTGCTTGGCCAGCGTGGTCTGCACACGCTGCTGCGAATCAGGTCCCTTAAACGTCAGGTCAAAGATGCCCGGGGTGAAGTCCATTGGCCCCGACAACATCCGTGTATAAGGCAAAATAGCGGTGTGTTCAGGCGGATTCGGCGGTACACCCCAGGCGTTGAACTCCTGGCCGCGAGCGCCCTCGCGGGAAATCCAGTTAGGATAGGTCCGGCGCAAGCCGGTATCCTTGATGGGTTCATGGGTGTTGATGCTGATTTTTCGTCGCGCCGCTTCTTTTACCGAACGCAGGTACTCACCGACCATGAACTGGCCGTCGTGCCATTCAAAATGCGCAACCCCCTTTTGATCGACCCGCTTTACATTGCCCGCATCGGCCACGTAGCCGGTTTTCACCTGGCGGACACCCAGCGACTCGTAGAGAGCGAATGCGTCCTGCATCTGCCGTGCATAATTACTGGCATTACCCGAAGTTTCATGGTGCCCAATCAGCCGAACACCCTTTCGCATGCCATAGTCCGCAACGGCCTTAATATCGAAATCCGGATAGGCTTCGGTAAAGTTGAACAGATCGCCGTTATAGAACCACTCGCCGTCCCATCCGATATTCCAGCCCTCGACCAATACACCGTCGAAGCCGTACTTGGCAGCGAAGTCGATATAGCGTTTGGTTTCACTTGTCGTGGCGCCGTGGGTTGGCCCGGAACCCCAGGTATGAGTCTTGAGGTGCATGGCCCACCAGATCCCGACATATTTGCCGGGCTCGACCCAGGAAACATCGCCCAGGGCGTTGGGCTCATTCAGGTTCAGTATCAGGCTTGAATTAAGCAGACCAATAGCATTCTTCGATACCTGGATGGTCCGCCAGGGCGTTTTGAACGGAGCGCCGGTTTTTACGCGAATACCGTCGGACCAGGGTCGCAAATTGGTTTTGAAAATATGGTCCCGCCGTTGCTCCAGAATGAATGCAGCGTAGTCTACAAGGGCTGCCTCGTGGATACTCAGGTGAGTGCCTGCAGGGGTCCTCAGCGTAAACGGGGTATGTGCGGTCTGAATTTCCTTGAGCCCGGACTTCCTGTACAGCAATTCATAGCGATTATAATTTCGACCCGGAATCCACCAGGCCGTTGAGCCTCCAGGCAAATGAAATTCCGTCAATTCATCGACGATATCGACTGATTCCAAGCCGGCCTGCTCAGGGACCTCGTAGCGGAAACCGACACCATCGTTGAAAACCCGGATTCGAAGATGAAAGCGCCTGCCAGAGTCATCGCCGAGAGTAAGCAGCATTTGCTGATAGTGATCGCGCACTCTGCGCCGTTCACCCCAGGGCTGCTCCCAGTATTGATCATGGCTGCCGATTGCAACTTCCAGAATATGAAAACCCACGTCAAATCCAGCCTGCTCACGAAAACGCAGGCCAAGGCGCGAATCCCTGATGATCTCCTCGTCACCGAATGAAACTGAGTAGCGCAGCTCATCCCACTCTTGCACTTCGGCTGCAAAGACAATCTGCCCATCCGGAGAGGACACGATTGCCCGGGCCAAAGCTTCCTGCGAAGCGAAAAGCGTTAAAAGAACGAATATGGCGGTGCGAAAGAAGCTCATCATTTCCGATTTCATCGGGTGCGCAGCTGCCACACCCCCAGCATGAGAAACTAGACCAGTTGGGGCGACGTTTCCACACTGATCTGCCTGAATACGTTTGCAGGAGTATCAGTTACTTACACGATTGCATAGAATTCCAGACATGAGACACCTATTTCTCCTGCTGACCCTGTTGTTGCCGCTGACCTGCGATGCGGGCCAGTCGGTCATCTCCCGCGTTGAACCGCCATTCTGGTGGACAGGCTTTAGCGAAACCGAACTGCAGTTGATGGTCTATGGAGATCATATTTCCGCATGGACGCCGCGGGTGGACCATTCCGGGATATCGGTTTCACGCGTTGAGCATGCGCAGAGCCCAAACTACCTTTTCATTTACCTGGATATCAGCGCCGAGACCCGCCCGGGTGAATTCAACATCGTCTTTTCCATGGGTCAGGAATCGGTCTTGCAACCCTATCTGCTCAAAAGCAGGAATCCGGACCCGGACTACACCCGGGGATTTTCCGCAGCTGATGCCATTTACCTGATCACGCCGGACCGCTTTGCCAACGGCAACCCGGCTAACGATTCCATTGATGCCATGGGCGACACAGTGAACCGCAGCAACCCCGGCGGCCGTCACGGCGGCGATCTGCAGGGAATTGCAGATCACCTGGATTACATTTCAGATATGGGCTTCACCGCCATCTGGCTGAACCCCGTAGTGGAAAACCGCATGCCTTCCTACTCCTACCACGGTTACTCGAGCACGGATTTTTACCGGGTAGATCCACGTTACGGAAGCAATGAGCAATACCGCGAGTTGGTCGCCGCAGCAAGAAATAAGGGCATCGGCGTCATCATGGACATGATCATCAATCATATTGGCAGCGGCCACTGGTGGATGGACGACTTGCCTGCGGATGACTGGCTGAATTTCCAGGATGCGCCGGTGATCACTTCGCATGAGCACATCACCGAACAGGATCCCTATGCCTCTGAATATGACAAGAGCCGCTACTCGGATGGCTGGTTCGTCGATTCCATGCCGGACCTGAACCAGCGCAATCCACTGCTGGCCGACTACCTGACCCAGAATGCCCTGTGGTGGATTGAATACCTTGGCCTGGCCGGGATACGCATGGACACTTACCCCTATCCTGACAAGGACTACATGGCGCAGTGGAGCCGTCGACTGATGCAGGAATACCCCAATTTCAATATCGTAGGCGAGGAATGGACTGATAACCCGGCGGCTGTTGCCTATTGGCAGGCTGGAAAAAGCAACCGTGACGGCTACGTTTCCTACCTTCCCAGCCTGATGGATTTCCCGCTGCAAAGTGCGCTGCGCTGGGGCCTGGTTACCGCAGAAGGCAGCAAGATGGAAGACTTGCGGCCGGGCGGATTGCTTTACCTGTACCGCATGCTGGCCAACGATTTCCTGTACCCCGACCCCGCATCTCTGGTTATTTTCCCGGACAACCATGACATCACCCGGATCTATACGCAGTTGGGTGAAGACTTTGACCTGTACCGCATGGCCATGGCTTACATACTGACCATGCGCGGCGTGCCACATCTGTACTATGGAACCGAAGTCCTCATGCACAACCGTGAAGCCGAGGACCATGGCATAATTCGCGGTGATTTCCCGGGCGGATGGGCTGGCGACGAGCGTAATGTCTTTACCGGTGAGGGCCTGACTGCAAGGGAACGTCAGGCACAGACGTTTCTGCAGAGCTTGCTCACCTGGCGGCGCGACAAAAACGTGATCCACTCAGGCGCATTGACCCATTTTCGCCCACAGGACGGCACCTATGTCTATTTCCGCCACGATACTGACGAAAGCGTGATGGTGGTTCTGAACAAGAACCGCGAAGAGGTGCGGCTGCCACTGGACCGTTTCAGTGAACGGCTGGATGGCTACAGCGAAGCGCTGGATGTCATTTCGGGTGAGACGGCCCCAATCGGCGACACACTCGCTTTGCCGGCCCGTTCGGTCCGGGTCCTGGAACTGCGCAGGCGTCCTGCCCAATAAGGATCAGCCATAACCGAAATCCTGATCCTGCGTTCTCTAGTATCCCTCCAGGCAACCCTTCTCAAACGATTTCAACAACCGGCCCTGGTTTGCGGCATCGTCGAAAAAACTGTCCAGGTAATCAATTGCACGGTCCCTGTTGCGCGGCTCTAGACCGGGCACATCCCGCACCACAGCGATTATTTCATTGCGTTTCGACAGGACGGCTGTCAGCGCATTGCGCAGGTATTCACGGTCGGTGCACAATCCCCGATACAGCCTTTGTGTGACACGCTTGATCCGCAACTGCGGGTCGGGGTAGGCGTAGCGGGCGTTCACCAGTCCAGTCACATCGAAGTCGTAAGGCACAAGGATGATTCGCGAGTTGAGTTCGAACAAGTCCACGTTATGGCAACACTCCTCGTCATAGTCCGCTTTCAGCATCATCCAGTCGGTATTGGCGATCAGGTACTGCAGTACATAAACCAGCGCGGCATTTTCCTGGTTATGCCGGTAGCGGGGGAAACCCTCGCGGATGACGGCCTGCGCACCGGTTCGCCCGGCAAATTCCTGTTTGGACTCGATGACAAAGCCAAATCGTGACGCCGCATCACCATAGGTCCGGCCTTCATTGTCGCGATACCGGATACGCAGCAACCGGACCCTGTAGCTGAGGTCGGTCACAATATTCAGAATACGATATGCCGTGTATTCCTCAAGCAAGTCCTGCTCACCGCGGTCGTGGTTGCGGCAGTGGGTGACCAGCTTGAGCTTGTCCTGGCCGGCAAAGATGCCTTGCGCTTCGTCATCTTCTCGAAATTTCAGCCGCAGGGGTGGAAATTCACAAACCCGTAAGCGACTGTGGCCTCGCAGGCGAACGTCGACCGGCTGGCGCGTGCCACCCGCTTCGAGTGAGAATCTCTGGTAGGCGGGCCGTTGAATGTCCTCGAACAACGATCCGAACGGGCCGGTTATGCTGGCCTCAATGGTCGCCTGATCGTCAAACAACGGCGAGGCGTCAAGCGAGCGGGCACATAACAACAAGAGCGCCAGCAATAAACCGCTGAAGAGGTGGCCACGCGGCATGTCGAATTTGAAATTCACCCGGCCTTGCAGAACATCTCCAGGAATTGATCATGACTGGGGATTTTCGGTAACGGTTCCATCTTCAGCTTCTTCGTGTTGACCAGCTTGGTCTTGAGCTGCGCATCGGTCAGGCTGTCGGCAAGCGGGTGATAGTCCCGGGGGGTAACTCCCTGCCCCAACATCACCTGCAACCACGACGACTCGAGGAATATATCCAACTGGTCCTGAACCAAGCCGCCATTCGATCTGAACAGGCCGATTTTTTCGGTCAGGCGCTCGGGTACGTCCATGTTGCGCGTGTCACGCCAAAACTGGCTGTCATCGCGCTCATTAAGGTAGTAATGCAGGATAATGAAATCACGGATCAGTTCGTACTCCCGCTGCGACTGGCGGTTATATTCGTTCACCAGGTCGGCGCTGACACCGGCGTGCGGGAACAAGTGGATCAAGCGCACGATGGCCGATTGAATCAGGTAAATACTGGTAGATTCCAACGGTTCGAGGAAACCGCTCGACAAGCCCACCGCAACGACATTCCGGTTCCATTGCTTGCGGGTCCGCCCGGCCCTGAAGGGAATGATTTTTGGCTCATCTATTGCTTCGGAGTCCAGGTTGTTGAGCAGGATGCCCGCGGCTTGATCATCACTGTAGTGGTAACTGCTGTAGACCAGCCCATTGCCATTGCGATGCTGTAACGGAATCCGCCATTGCCAACCGGCCGAGTGAGCAATGGATCGGGTATAAGGCAGGGTTTCTTCAAAACGCTTCGAGGGCACTGCCATGGCGCGATCGCAGGGCAGCCAGTGGCCCCAGTCCTCATAACCGGTTCCCAGCTTCTGCTGTATCAATAGCCCCCTGATGCCCGAACAATCGATGAAAAAGTCACCGCTGATGACTTTACCATCTTTCAATACCACTGATTCAACATGACCGCTTTCGGGATGGATATTGACCTGCTCGATCAGGCCCTCGGTCCTTTTGACACCACGCTTTTCACTGTATTTGCGCAGGAAAGCACCGTACAGCGAGGCATCGAAATGGTAGGCATAGTGGAGTTCCCACATCGGATCATCGACTTTGAGCTTGGCAAACTTACCGGCCTCGGCGCAGTGATAGTTCAGGTCATAGTCCCAAAGACTGGACCTATCGCCTGACTGTTGCGCCCTGGTCCAGAAATGATGGAAGTGGCAGAAAGCCTGGCTGACACCCGGCGCACCGAACGTGTGATAGTAGCTGTCACCCTGCTTGCGCCAGTTTTCAAACCGGATCGCCAGCTTTATCGTTGACTTGGTCTCGCGCAAAAACTCGGCTTCATCCAGCCCCAACACCGCGTTCACATGCTGGATCGGCGGAATGGTGGCTTCACCGACCCCGACGATACCAATCTGCTCGGATTCGACAAGTTCGATATCGACCTGTTCGCCCAGCACTTTTTTCAGCAACGCCGCCGACATCCAGCCCGCGGTTCCACCGCCGACCACTACTACCTTCCTGATTTTTTCTTTCATAGGTCCTTACTGCCAAAAAAAAACCCTGCCAGATACTCTAGCAGGGTTTTTGATCGATACCAGACTGTGTTACCAGAACTTGTAAATGGCACTCAACAGGTAGTTGCGGCCGAAGCTCTGATACTGGGTCACCTGACGCGCATCGTCGTTGGTCTGAATCGTGTCCTCGTCTGTCAGGTTCTGGCCCTGAAGTGCGATCGACATTCCGCCCAGCCAGTCTGAACGGCCATTTGCACCGAAGTCATAACTGATCTGTGCATCAAGCAGAGTGGCTCCCTGGTCGAAGGTCTGCACCAGCGACAAACTCTCACCGCGAACTTCCGTGGAGTACTTGCTGCGCTTGGTCCAGGCTACACGGGCGTCGAACCCGCCTCTTTCATAATACACAGTGAACGAGTAGTTCTCGTCTGACAGACCAGGAACGTCGCTGCCGTCATCCAGGCTACCGTCGATGAAGGTCGCCGTGGCAATCACGCCCAGGCCGTCAAGCTTGTCCCACAGGATGCGGAAGGGGAAGAGAGCCTGCAATTCCCAACCATTCACGGAACCCTTCAGGCCATCTTCGCGATAGCTGACCAACCCGTCAAAGGTTGCCGGGGTGACCGGGTTGCCGTTTTCATCATCCACCTGGTGATAACCGGGGATATAGAACTGGCTGAAGTCCGCGACAAAGGAGCCGGCGCGGTGCCAGTTGGTCAGGTTCTTGTAGAAGTAGGCCGCAGAGAACAGTCCATCTTCAGCGAAGTACCAGTCCCAGGCCACGTCAAACTGGTTGGCTTCCAACGGACGCAGCCTCGGGTTCCCGGCGCTGCCGCTCCAGGCGCTCTGCTGCGGATCGGTCGAGGTCACATTGGCCAGGTTGAAGAAGAACGATACCTGCTGATTCGCACGCATATCATCCATGCGCGGCCGGCTGACCGTTTTGGACGCCGCCATGCGCAGCAAGTGGCCGTTGTTGAAGTCATAAGCCATGTTCAGGGTCGGCAACCACTCATTGTAGTCGTCGCCGTCGTCAATGGGTGTCGCCTGCACGAACAGGTCAGGGCCAGTCTGTGAGCCGAAACCCTGAGAGTCCTGGTCTACATGGAGATACTGCAAACCGACATTTCCGTACAACATGCCACGCCAGACATCCACATCGAAGTCGAGCTTGGCGAACAGGGTGGTCAGCTTTTCGCTAACTTCATAGGTGTCACCAAAACGCTTCGTTTCCAGTAACTGAGCGTCGGTGGCAATGTAGTAGCCGTTGTCGAACATCGCCAGGCTGTCGTAAGCGACCACACCATCGATGCCAATAAAATCAAGACTTGCCGTGCCTTCCCGGAATTCGTCCGGGACCAGGCCATCGTTAGGCCAGGTCGGCGATGTCAGGAAGAAACCGCCATTGTCTTTTGATTTCTTGCGATCGGAATAATTGACGCCAAAGGTAAGCTCCTTCATGAACGCCAGTTCCAGCAGGGTAGTTGCTTCCAGGCGGAGCGTGGTCAGTTTTTCCTCGAAGTCCGGCTGATTTACAAAACCATCCTGAGATTGCGGCGGACCGATCGTCGAGCCATCAGGCAGAGTGACTTCAGAAAACTGCGATACCGGCGCCAAAGCACCACCCCAGCCCTGCGGACCCGCCAACCGAACCAGGTTGAAGTCGGTCAGATCAGGGGCTACGCCCACTGAACTGGGGCCGAAGATCGCACCATCAGGCGTCATCACCCAGGAACGGGTGGTGGCCGGACCCTGGCTCATCAGGCCGGCACGGCCCACACCGGAGTAGCTTTCAGCATTGGTGATCTTCTTATCGACCTTGCTGTGCGCGCCGTCAAAAGCGAGATTCCAGTTTTCTGTCAAATCCCAATCGACGTTGAGGCCAAAAGTTTTCAGCTTGGCTTTCTTACGCTCAGCGTCGTTGCGGACCACGGACCGGAATCCACCGGTGAAATCCACAGCTGTCACGAAACCGGGCTCAGCGCCGGTCACCGTGTAATCACCGGAACCCCACTCGGCGAGACCTTCTTCCAGACCTCGAAATACCTTATTTTCCTTGAAGTCGATATACAAACCGTCGAGAGTGACCGTTACATCGTCATTCGGCGCCCACTGGATCACACCAGATAGCGTGTCACGCTTCAATTTGGCCGAACGGACATAAGAGTCGTGGCCGCCCAGAATGACTTCGTCACCACTCAGGTTGACACCGTCACCTGCGTTATCGACATTGACACCGGGATAACCCCAGGCCCGGAACTGTTCTTCCTGGCTGGGTGTATCCGTCCTTGCCGCTACAAATGAGACACCCACGGTGTCGTCGGCAAAGACATCAGAAAAAGTGAACGCCAGGCGATAACCATTATCGTCGAAATCCGGGTTGGCCGAATCCTTGCCGTTTTGCTCGTAGACACCGCCAATCGCAAGAATCCGGTCGCTTTCCAGCGGACGGATGGTGCGCAGGTCAACGATACCACCGATGCCCTGGGTGGCCTGGGTGGCGTCCGGGGTCTTGTAAACAACCATTCCGGTGACGATTTCCGCGGGATACAGATCATATTCAACACCCCGGTTGTCGCCCATACCCAACAGTTCACGACCGTTCATCGTCGTGCCAACGTAGTCTTCCTTGAAACCACGTACGGAAATGCCGCTGACGCGGCCGTTGCGGCGCTCACCGGAAACACCCGGCATTCTCGCCAGTGCATCCGCGATGCTGGGATCAGGAAGTTTACCGATGTCCTCGGCTGAAATAGCCTCGACGATCGAGGTGTTATTCCGTTTCGTACCCAGCGCGTCGATCAGGCTGGCGCGGAAGCGGCCAGTGACGATGACCTCTTCCATGACCGTTTCTTCGGTCTGGTCCATGCTGCTATCAGCGGTGGCTTCCATTGACTGCTCTTCTGCATAAACCGGGTATGAAGCCAGTAGCAGCGAGATGGTGGCGGCCAGTTCCTTGCGCCGGAAATACTTTTTGGATTGCATGATCTCTCCAGGTCGATTCTATAATTGTGCCCATTCAAGCGCTGTTCACCGCGCTCATAATCGACACACACTATAGCTGTACCTATTGCGCTGCAAATTTATGCAATCGTATTCAATGATGCTTGAACGGACCGCAATTCATTGCACTGCACCCGTACAAGACAATGTTAAGATGAATCCGGGTGTCCCAATTCGGACCACAAGGTTGGAAAATATGGGTTCCGGCAAGACCACATCATTCGATATCGCCCACCGGGCCGGCGTTTCACAGGCCACGGTTTCGCGCGCCCTGCGTGACAGCCCGCTGGTCAACCCTGACACCCGCAAGCGCGTCAAGAAAATCGCCAGGGAACTTAATTACCGTGTCGACCGCAGCGCGGCCGGACTGCGGTCGCAACAAAGCCATACCATCGCGCTGTTACTTTACGATGACCCTACAACCGACGATTCAGGCATCAATCCCTTTTTTCTTACTTTACTTGGGAACATCACCCGGATCGCTGCATCTGAAAAGTACGACGTGCTGGTTTCCTTCCAGCATCTGAGCGATGACTGGCTTTACGAATATCAAATCAATAACCGCGCCGATGGGATGATCCTGCTGGGCTACGGCGATTATGGACAGATGTCTTCAAAGCTGAATAAATTGAAAAAGCAGGGGGCCCATTTTACGATTTTCGGCTTGTCGAAACCAGACCTTGAGGGGCATTACGTATGCGGCCAAAACCTGGAAGGCGGAGAACTGGCCACACAACACCTGATCAGCCTCGGCCGCAAGCGCATCGTCTTTCTGGGTGAATCCAGCGAAGACTGCCCGGAATTCAAATTGCGCTATGAAGGTTACTGTAATGCACTGCGGAATGCCGGCCTGCCTGTTGAACCACAGTTGCAAGTGGAAACCAAGAACCAGGAAACGGCTGGATACGAGTCCATGACCCGGTTGCTCCAGAGCGGCTTGAAGTTCGATGCCCTGTTCGCGGCGACCGATTTGATTGCGTTTGGTGCGTTAAAATGCCTGCGCAAGAGCGGCATTAAAGTCCCACAGGACATTTCAGTTGTTGGATTCGACGACCAGCCTGCAGCATCTTATTTCAGCCCTTCCCTGACCACCATTCGCCAGGATACCCGCCTTGCGGCCGAAGCCCTGGTCAAGAACCTGATTCGCATGATTAATGGCGAACCGATCGAATCACAGATGTTTCCTGTATCCCTGAAAGTGCGTGGTTCCTGTGGTGGCCGAGGTTCCTGATCAACCACGTCTGAATTCGTATTCAGAAAATCAAGGCAGGCAAAAATCCTTCAAACCCTCTATTGTTCAGCCCCATGCGTAGTTTTCAGCAATCAAAGAGCAATACGTTTTTCGCCCTGCTCAGCCTGCCGTCCACGGCCATGGGGTTCGCGCTATCTATCCAGATCTCGGCACTTAGCTGGATTCTGACCACCCAGTACAAGCTCGACATCCATGACGTAGGCCTGGTCTGGGCAGCCGGGCCGCTGGCCGGCATACTCGGGCAGGTCATCATCGGGGTAGTCAGTGACCGGGTCTGGTTCTGGAACGGACGGCGCCGTCCTTTCATCCTGATCGGCGGCATGCTCGCTGCCCTGATGTTACTCGCCCTGCCTAATCTCGATGTGATTTCAGCCCGCATGGGGATCGGCGGAATCCTCGGTGTTGCCATCGCCGTGGCGCTGACACTGGACCTTGCGATCAACGTCAGCTTCAACCCGACACGCTCCATCATCGCTGATGTTACCGAAGCCGGCGACGAGCGCACCAAAGGCTATACCTGGATGCAGAGCATCTCGGGTACCTTTGGCGTCCTGGCCTACGCCATCGGCGCCGTGTTCAACAACTATGTGCTGATTTACGCTGGCGCCGTCATCGTGCTGTTGTTTTCGATTGTGCCCACGCTGTTCATCACGGAGCCGCGGCAACTCGAACCTGAAACCAGCGGTGAGATTCCCGCTGCAGGTGACCAGGCCAGGCGGGAAGACTCTTTCCTCAGCATGCTGGTTGCGATCCGGCCGTTGTGGGGTTTCCTCGCTTATGACTGTTATGCCATGGGCAGACGAATGGCAGGTGTTGAGCCGGCGAATTACTACGCGGAA
>Ga0265306_10001000_pt1 | contig 13821 bp, 13 predicted proteins | sample Helome_3_FD_192493 | JGI IMG/M metagenome (GOLD analysis project Ga0265306, IMG submission 192493) | Marine sediment microbial communities from subtidal zone of North Sea - Hel_20160420 (Illumina Assembly) | ecosystem: Environmental > Aquatic > Marine > Subtidal zone > Sediment ...
GCAGTAGTCGCCGGAGCTAGAATAGCATTAGATATAAAAGACCAGGACTATGGTGGTCGCGGATACAGTTGTCAAGATCCAGAAGGGTACATATGGAATTTTGGTTCATACAATCCATGGACATAATGAAAAATAAAAAGCCTGCACACTACAAAGGCTATGTATTCATTGATGCCCTTCAGGATACGCAAGATACACGAAGACGTTCATGGAGTTTTTGTCTCTGATTTTATAGTTCGGACTAAATCATCTCGTGTATCCCCATTTTTCGTAACTTTAAGAAATGCATGATATCTTTATTAGTTACGCTAAGGAAGACAACATTCAGGCTGAACAATTAGCTGAGGCCTTAAAGGCAAAAGGCTTTGATGTTTGGTATGATATTAATATTCCTACAGGAACTACCTTCGACAATGTTATAGAGGAGGCCTTGGACGATACCAAATGTGTCGTTGTTCTGTGGTCTGAACATTCAATTGAAAGTGAATGGGTAAAAGTTGAGGCGGGAGAAGGTAAAAGCCGAGATATCCTTGTTCCTGTGCTAATAGAGGATGTTGAAATACCCTTGGCATTTAGACGGCGACAGACCGCCAGTATGACGGAATGGCTAAAAGGAAAAGACGATGCTGCTTTCGACCGACTTGTTGAAGATATCCAACTGATTATCCAAGGAAGTAAGGCACCTATTGCAGAAGAAGATGAAAAAGAGAATAAACACGAGAAAAAGAAGAAACCACCACCGCCTACTCCACCAAAACCAATCAAAGGGAAGTTTGGCAAATATGCCATTTTTGGAAGCGTCCTGATCATCGCACTTCTGGGATGGTGGAAAATATCGAGTGTCCAAAAAACCAATGATGAAACCTTAGAACAGGTAAAACAAGAAGCGATAGAACAGGAAAATAAACAAAAGGCTGCCGCTGAGCGTGATTCTATTAGGCGAAGTAAAATGATTCTAGGTGAAAAATTTGAAGGCGGTATCATCTTTTATATCGATGAGACCAAGGAGCATGGATTGATCATGGCACAAGGAGATCAAACGGCAACACCTATTTTTTGGTTAGACAGCGCATCCAATAGGCTAGTCGACAAGGCCAATGCGTATGATACAGGGATATATAAGGGTAAGGGCAATACTGAAAAGCTTGTCGCAAAATTCGGTGATGACACCTATCCTGCAAAAATATGCAGTGACCTGGTAATTGATGGTTTTACAGATTGGTACTTACCTAGCCAAGAGGAACTCGACTTATTGTATGCCAAAAAAGACATAGGTAATTTTAGTGATAAATATTATTGGAGTTCCACGGAGATCTCGAATCGCGACGTTTACTACAGAAGTTTTTACAATGGCAGGTCTTATGAGAAACTTGCGAGGCAAACCAGTTATGCCACTCAAAACAAGGCAAAGGTGCGTGCTATCCGAAAGTTCTGAAAACAAGCCCGAAACCTAATACCGTGAGTACGGATTATATTTTCTAGGCTCTATAGCGAACTAATTACCTTAGTATTTTGCATATAATACCGTTCTAAAAATAGGTACTTATAAAGGGACAGCATGATCAACAAGGACTTTTACATCAATAATGCAGGATTAGTATTGCTTCATCCGTTTTACACGACACTTTTTGAGCAATTAGGTCTTGTTAGTGACAACACATTTAATTCCAAAGAAGCTCAAATGAACGCTGTAAACTATTTACATTTTGTAGCCACAGGAACCACTGAAAGCGAGGAACAACTATTATTGCTTAATAAAGTATTGGCAGGACTTGCTGTTGATTCGCCGGTTTCCACAAGTATTGATATTACCGAAGGAGAAAGAAAGCTCATTGATGAGATGCTTACGGCAACAGTGAATCATTGGAGTGTGCTAAAAAATACTTCCATTGAGGGATTTCGAGAAACGTTTCTAGTACGAGATGGTAGGTTAAGAGAAGCCGAAGACCACTGGGAATTAGTAGTGGAAAAAAAGGCATACGACGTGTTGATGGACCAATTACCATGGGCAATTTCTATCGTGAAACTACCCTTCATGCCCAAACCCATTTATGTGACCTGGTAATACCAAAACGATACATAACTACAAAGTCGAAAGTCCTCAATTTTGTGAGTACAAATTTTATTTTATAATTCACTATTTAGATTAAACATGAAGGAAAACCTCTTTTTAAAAAGGGGCTTTTTACTGTTTGTTATTAACGAGGTAATTCTTACTTTTATTAAAAATAAGTGCATTGTACTTGTTAGGAAACTAAGTGCAATTCATTTATACAATAGTTGTGGCTAATTTGAAAATGACGAGAATCTTAACAATATTAATAGTGTTTATTGGAATTGGAGCATTTGGACAAAATATTCAAATTGACACTCTGAACCTGAAGAAAAGTGAGCGTTTCAAAGAACTACAATCGGAAAAAATGAATTATCCATTAATTCAGACAGGTAATAAGGAAATTGATTCTTTGATAAATTTTGATTTAAAGAACAAATTCACTTCAAATGAATATCCTACTAAATCCATTGATTCTACTTTGATAAAATGGGCTGGCGACCAGATAATATACCTTGACTTTAATGTAACATATAACCAAAATGGAATTTTATCACTAAACATTAGTGCCGAAGGTTGCGGAGCATATTGTTCATATTGGACTGAATACTTTAACTATTCGACAGTTACAGGAAATTCATTAGACATTTCGGAAATAATAGATATTTCGGGAGAATTTAAAACAAGTATTTTCAAGGATAAAGAAACTCAATTCAAAAAACAGAAAATAGAATTAAAAGAAATGCTAAATGATTCCGCGGCAGAACTTGACCAATCAACTTATGAATGGGCTTTAGAGTATTATGAAAATTGCGAAAATTCTTTTGACTTTAAATCATTCTCAATTCACCCTGACTTTATAGAAATAAATGTTAGTTGTTATTTACCAAATGCTATTAAAAGTTTAACACCAATGATTGAGTTAAAATACAAATTCAATGAAATATATGACTATTTAAAAATAAAAAACTAGCCACAACACCGTATAAAAAAAATTGCTAGTTTTACCTAAACCAAAGTTAGTCGCTCGTTTGCTAGCTTCTGATTTTCCTTCGGAAAATCCTCGCACACAAACACGCAACTTTCCTTATACATCAACGTTAGCCTTCATTTTAACCAGCAACTAACCTAGGCATTAAAAAGAACATCATGGATAATAACACGACTGAGCCAAATGAAAACAATGACAATCAACATAGTTGGATACATACCATATTGTCGATCCCAACGATTGGTGGCTTCTTGATATTTGTTGTTGCCATAGCACCTGCAATTTTAATTTTGCTGGCATTCAGTCCGTTTTTTCTATCTGAAGAATCAGAAAAAGCTAATTCATCATTAGATACCTTGTTGGCTTTTGTAGTGCCCATTCTCTTATTGCTAATAACGTGGTGGTGGTTACACTATCTGGAGAGAAAGATACAACTAGGGATAATGCTTCCTATCCCGTTCATTAACATTCCTGTTAAATGGATCCTGTATCCGTTCATGTTACCATTTTTTGGATTACAAAAGATCTATCGGCATTTTGTTCCTAAAGACCCAATCGTTGAAATTGAGTCAATAACTGATCTGGAAGGTGATAACGAGCTATAGGTATTCAGATATGCAATTAATTAGGTATCACATACCGAAATAGTAGCATACCCTGATGGTTCTAAAATACGTATATGACGCAAAACACTTTATTTTATGCTCAACTTGAAAATCGCACAGAACCTGTACATGTAGTGCTTTCAAGAACTGAACTCTTTCAGCGAATCCCTGATGATTGGTATATTGTAATTACAGATATAAAAGATTCAACGACATCGGTAGAAAAAGGATTTTCTGAAATAGTCAATCTAATAGCAACAGGAAGCATAATTGCTGCTTTGAATATCGCTTCAAAACACGTTATCGATGTTCCATTTTTTTTTGGTGGAGATGGCGCTACGATATTAATTCCATCTATTCTATTGCCAGAAATCATGGAAGCCTTGACCTTGCACAAAGAAAACATTCAAAAGGAATTTGATATTTATTTGAAAGTGGGCAATGTTCCTGTGTCTCATGTCTATAAAAACAACCTAGAACTAAAAATTGCCAAGGCAAGCATTAATGAGTTGCTTACAATTCCAATAGTTTTAGGCAATGGTCTGCACTTTGCTGAAAAATTAATAAAATCCAGGGACAAAGTTCTTGATCGATCATATGAAAAAGAGACTCATTTAGATTTAGATGGTATGGAATGTAGATGGAATAAGATTTCACCACCAGAAAACTCAAATGAAGTCGTTTCATTATTGGTTAATGCCGTAAGTGAATCAAAACAAGCTTCTATTTTTCAAGATATTCTAGAAAAAACAGATAGCATATATGGCTCATTGCATAATAGAAACCCAATTTCCATACCTAAATTAAAGTTGAATTTTAATTATCAAAAGATCAGGACAGAACTCAAAGCTGGTAAGAAATTTGGAGTAATAAACTTTTTGAAGTTATGGGTCATGGGAGTTCTTGGTAAATATTTTTATCTGCCTAGTCCAATAGGTAAAAAATATTTAAACGAGTTAACTCAATTATCTGATATCCTAGTAATCGATGGGCGCATTAATATGGTAATCTCTGGTACTGCAAAGCAAAGACAATTGTTAACCGAGTATCTAGATGATTTAGAAGAGAATGAGCTAATTATTTATGGTATTCATGTTAGTAAAACAAGCATCATGTCTTGTTATGTTCGAAATAGAAATGAAAAACACATCCATTTTGTTGATGGCGGCAGCAGTGGGTACACTAGAGCTGCTAAGGTATTAAAGGAAAAAAGACAGAATACGCAATTTAGTCTTTAAGAGCGTACGCATAAGTTAACTATGCCCATCAACATGACTGCCAAGCTGCGGAGTACAGTCGGGTTTGATTTTCTTTATCTTAGTATGGGTATAATAAACTAAGTGTGAGCAGGTTTTACCTCAATTAAAAAATGAGAATGAAAAAGATATTTGGGATCCTTTTTTCGGTTTTAATAATGACTTCTTGCAAAGGTCAAACAGACAAGCCTGGCGCTAAGCTTATTGGAGGCCCATGTGAGGATTGTGAAGCTGCGCTGGATTATAAAATCTTGAATATTGATCCAAAACCAATACTTACCATAGTAGGTTTTAGCAAAACCGAACCAAAGATCAGGATCACAGGAAGGGTTATACAGCCTGATGGTAAAACACCAGCAGAAAACATCGTTCTGTATATTTATCAAACGAACCGAAAAGGTATTTATGAGCCTAGCGAAAATCCTGTTGGCCGAGAGAACAGACACGGGAAGTATCGTGGCTGGATGAAAACAGATGCCGATGGAAAGTTTGAATTTCTCACCTTTAGACCAGCGTCATATCCAAATAGAGAAGAGCCAGAACACATACACCTATATATAAAAGAACCTAATAAAAACCCGTATTACATAGATAGTTATGTTTTTGATGATGACCCCCTGCTCACCCAAAGAGAAAGAGCATCATTAAACAATCGAGGTGGCTCAGGAATCGTTAAACTAGAAAACAAGAATGGGATATTAACTGCCAATAGAGATATAATTCTTGGATTGAATATCCCAGGATATTATTAAGAAGGTGATGCACGGTCGCGCGTTCATATCATTGCCAAATCCAAAATTATAAGCTCCTAATTTTCAGATATCCATAATTTTTTCAAAAAAACTCCTATTAGCTGAACCTGTTAAATAAAATTTTTATAGGTTTACACCAATGTTTACGCTTACACATAAATATAGAGCACCCAGACCCATAGGCTTCAACTTGAAGCACCGCCGCTAATACCCCTTATTAGCCAAGACTCTAGTATTCATTTTTATTTTTTTATTGTGTACCATTCAAATTTCAAATCCTTAGTTCAATCAGTAGTTATTTCAACAAATAACAACCCGCGTGCACGTCGCAACTTCCCGCGTCGCCCTTAAGGGTGCGCACTAATTCTTGGAACCTAGGTGAGTCCGGTTCCGTTTTCCACAAACACAATAGTATAAATTTTTGTCATTCCGTACTTGATACGGAATCCACAAGCTTAAAGAGAATTTTAAATCAAGAATAATGCAAATTGTAATTGCCGACAGATCACATAGCATTTATGCAAGCACCATTTGTGACACCATAGCACAAGCCGCTGAGGTTCGGGGCACAGGTATCGCCAAACGAAAGCCGGAATACATCATTTCCAAGATGGAGAATGGCAATGCCGTAATTGCCCTCGATGGAAGGAATTTTGCTGGATTCTGCTATATAGAAGCCTGGGGTCATGGAAAATTCGTGGCGAATTCTGGACTGATCGTCCATCCTGATTTCAGGGGACAAGGTCTCGCCAAGAAAATCAAGAAAGTCGTATTCGAGCATTCGAGAGTGAAATTCCCGGATGCCAAGGTATTCAGTATCACGACAGGATTGGCAGTCATGAAATTGAATAGTGACCTAGGCTACAAGCCTGTGACCTTTTCAGAACTAACAGACGACCAAACCTTTTGGACAGGATGCCAGACCTGCAAGAACTACGATGTCTTGCAGCGAACCAATCAGAGCATGTGCTTGTGCACTGGGATGTTGTACGATCCAGCAACCCAAGACGCCAAAAAGACAAAAAAGAAATTTGATAAAAACGTCTGGAAACGATTAAAGAACATAAATCAAGTCAGACTTTCAAAAAAACACAAGAAATGAGCAAGAAATTAGTGATCGCCTATAGTGGCGGCCTTGATACTTCGTATTGCGCTGTGAGCCTTGCAAAGCAAGGATTTGAAGTGCATGCGGTTAGTATCAATACTGGAGGATTCACTCAGGAAGAGATACAGAACATCAAGGCCAACGCCTATAAAATGGGTGTTACAACCTATAAGAACATCGATGCTGTAGAAACATACTATAATAAGGTCATTAAATACCTGGTCTTCGGTAATGTATTGAAGAACAACACCTATCCATTATCAGTGAGTGCAGAACGGATCATTCAAGCCATTGAAATCGTGAATTATGCGAAGGATATCGGCGCTGGATACATTGCTCATGGAAGCACTGGTGCTGGAAACGACCAAGTACGATTCGATATGATCTTCCAGACCATGGCACCAGGAATAGAGATCATTACGCCAATACGGGATGGCAGTCTTTCGAGACAAGAAGAAATAGCGTATTTGAAGGCCAACGGTGTTGAAATGGATTGGGCAAAGTCCAAGTATTCAATCAACAAAGGCCTTTGGGGAACCAGTGTTGGTGGTGATGAAACCTTGACATCGGAGAAAGCCCTGCCAGAAAGTGCCTATCCATCTCAGTTGAAAAAAGAAGGGAAGGAAAAGGTGGTCTTGACATTCAATAAGGGTGAATTAGTAGCACTTAACGGAAAGAAAAACGAACCTGCCAAGAATATTGAATTACTGAATGATATCGCTTCGGGATTTGCCATTGGCCGAGACATTCATGTGGGCGATACCATTGTTGGAATTAAAGGGCGAGTAGGCTTTGAAGCTGCTGCATCATTGATCATCATCAAGGCGCATCATTTGTTGGAAAAACATACACTTACCAAATGGCAGCTTCAGCATAAAGACTATCTGTCCAGTTTCTACGGCATGCATTTGCACGAAGGCCAGTATTTGGATCCTGTCATGAGAGATATGGAAGCTTACTTCGAGAGCAGTCAGGAGACCGTTTCAGGCGATGTACTAGTTACATTGAAACCATATCATTTCAGTTTGGACGGAATTGTTTCAGAAAACGACCTCATGAATGCCAAATTCGGGAGCTACGGCGAAGAAAACAAAGGTTGGACCGCGGATGAGGCCAAAGGCTTCATTAAGATATTAGGCAACCAGAACAAGATATATCAACAAGTAAATTCTAAGGTATGATCAAAGTTGGAATTATAGGAGGTGCAGGATATACTGCTGGTGAATTGATTCGATTACTAATGAATCACCCAGGCGCACAGTTAGATTTCATTTTTAGTACAAGCAATGCCGGAAACAAGGTGAGCGCTATTCATCAAGACCTTGTTGGGTCGACAGAACAGACGTTCTCGGACACCGTGAATCCCAATGTGGATGTGGTGTTCCTTTGTTTGGGACATGGTAATTCAAAAACTTTTCTTGAAAAAAATGCATTTTCTGATACAACGCGGATCATTGATTTGAGCAATGATTTCAGGTTGGAAGCGGATGCCCAATTCCAAGGAAAATCGTTTGTATATGGGTTACCTGAATTGAATAAAAGCACTATTGAAAAGGCAGATCATATTGCGAATCCGGGCTGTTTCGCTTCGGCGCTGCAATTGGCCATTCTGCCATTGGCAAGTAAGGGAATGCTCAAGAATGACATGCATATCAATGCGGTAACAGGTGCTACAGGCGCAGGAACAGGATTATCAAAAACCACGCATTTCACCTGGAGAGACAATAACTTTTCGCATTACAAGGCCTTTACGCATCAGCATTTAGGAGAAGTAAATCAAACCGTGAATCAGTTACAATCAGATTTCGATTCCGATATCAATTTCATTCCTAATCGCGGAAATTTCTCAAGAGGGATCTTTGCAACGGTGTATACCAAATTCGATGGGAGCCTGGAAGAGGCAAAAGCCTTGTACAAGGATTTCTATAAAGACGCGGCATTCACCTTTGTATCGGATGAAGAGATTCATTTAAAGCAAGTGGTCAATACCAATAAATGCGTGCTTCACTTGCATAAGCATAAAGACAAGTTATTGATAAGCAGTGTTATCGATAACTTATTGAAAGGCGCCTCAGGACAAGCAATCCAGAACATGAATCTGATGTTTGGATTAGAGGAAACAATAGGATTACAACTAAAAGCGAATTATTTTTAAACTTAATATCACCTCGAGCGCAGTCGAGAGGTCTCATTTAGAAAATGAAACGATTAATTAAAATAGATTCCGCATTCCCGAATCCTCGGGACGGAATGACAAAAGAAACATATTTTTAGAAACGAACTCAATACTAATAGCTAAATACTAACAACTGAAATCATGAAAATAGCCATTATAGGAACCGGAAACTTAGGGAAGTCCATCGCAAAGGGATTGATTACGACCAATGCCATTACCTCGTTGTATTTAACAAAACGAAACCTTGACGAGATCCAGGAATTTGGAGACTACAACAGTGTATTCTTGACAACGGATAATTTGGAAGCCGTCAAGAACTCCGATATCTTGATATTCGCGGTGCAACCAGCACACTTGGAGAATATTTTGGAGTCAATTAAGCCTTTATTGAATGAAAACCATGTGTTGATCTCGACGATCACTGGGTTCTCCATTGCTAAAATGGAAGGCATTGTCGGAAGCGATAAATTCGTTATTCGCGCCATGCCAAACACAGCAATTGCAGTAGGTAAATCCATGACCTGTATTTGCAGTAATGAGGTAGGCCAACAGCGCATAAAGGTTGCCGAGGCCATCTTCAACAGATTAGGCTCGTCCATTGTAATACCTGAGAATCAGATGCAAGCTGCAACGGTTGTTTGTGCCAGTGGCATAGCATTCTGGATGCGACTTATTCGAGCCACCACGCAAGCAGCCATCCAGTTAGGATTCGATGCCAAGGAGGCTCAAGAATTGGCCATGCATACATGCGAAGGTGCAGCAAGCCTATTGATCACTACTGGCAATCATCCAGAACAGGAAATTGACAAGGTTACTACTCCAAAAGGATGTACTATCGAAGGCCTGAACGAGATGGAACATAAGGGATTAAGCTCCTCCTTGATCCAAGGCATGGTGTCTTCTTTCAATAAGATCAATAGCATTAAAACAGACCAATTATGAAACTCTTTGATGTCTATCCATTGTTCGATGTTACGCCTGTTAAGGCAGAAGATGTCTATGTTTATGATGAACAGGGGACAAAATACTTGGACCTCTATGGTGGACATGCTGTGATTTCTATAGGGCATTCGCATCCGGAATATGTAGATGCCATAAATGATCAGGTCAGTAAGATCGGTTTTTATAGTAACTCCATCCAGAATCCGTTGCAGCATGAATTGGCTGAAAAGCTTGTATCGTTTTCTGGATGTGAGGACTACCAGTTATTCCTATGTAATTCTGGTGCTGAGGCCAACGAGAATGCCCTTAAGCTGGCGTCATTCCATAACAATAAAAGGAAAGTCATCGCTTACAAGAATGGTTTTCATGGTCGGACTTCGGCGGCTGTTGCAGCGACGGATAATCTAAAAATAACAGCGCCAATAAATGCACAACAATTTGTTGATTTCATTGAATTTGGTGACCTGCGGTCCACCGAGATCATTTTGAGTCAAGGTGAAACCTGTGCCGTAATCGTTGAGGTGATACAGGGCATAGGTGGACTGGATGAATGTGCTACTGAATTCTATAAAGGGCTAGAAGCGCTTTGCAAACAGCACAACACCTTACTGATAGCTGATGAGATTCAATGCGGATTTGGGCGTACTGGTGATTTCTTTGCTTTCCAAGAACATGGCATAGAACCCGACATCATATCGATGGCAAAAGGCATGGGCAATGGGTTTCCAGTCGGTGGCATCTTGATTCATCCCGATATTGAAGCGTCCTATGGCTTGTTAGGCACCACCTTTGGAGGAAATCATTTGGCCTGTAGAGCTTCTATAACAGTTTTAAATATTTTGGAGAAAGAGGCGCTCATGCAAAATGCAAATAAGATGAATGAGTATTTCATTTCAAAAGCTAAGGCAATACCGGAAATCACCAATATAAAAGGGCGAGGATTGATGTTAGGTCTGGAATTTAGATTCCAGGTTACCGAATTGCGAAAAGAGCTCATTCAAAAGCATAACATATTCACTGGAAGTTCTAAGAATCCAAACCTGTTACGAATACTTCCGCCGTTAACAATTCAGAAAGCGCATCTCGATGTGTTTTTTGATGCCTTAAAAGAAGAATTATGAAGCATTTCCTGAAAATTCATAATGATTTTGATGTCAATACCTTGATGAAGGAGGCTCTTGAATTGAAGAAAGATTCATTCCGATTTGAAAACATTGGGAAAATGAAGACCTTGGTTATGCTGTTCTTCAATTCTAGCCTAAGAACACGACTGAGCACAGAAAAGGCTGCAAGGAATTTAGGGATGGAAGTCATTATCTTGAATGTTAATGACGCCTGGAATCTTGAATTCGAAGATGGAACAATCATGAATTTGGATAAAGCTGAACACGTCAAGGAAGCTGCTCAAGTGATTTCTCAGTATGGCGATATCATCGGGATAAGGGCATTCCCGACGCTAACTGACAAAAACCTTGATGAATCAGAATTCATTCTTAAGGGTTTTGCCAAGAATGCAAGTGTTCCTGTTGTTAATTTAGAAAGTGCCACAGCCCATCCTTTACAGAGTTTGGCCGATGCGATAACGATTGAAGAGAATAAAACGAATAAAAAGCCCAAGGTTGTCTTATCCTGGGCGCCACATGTAAAGGCATTGCCACATGCAGTTCCCAATTCTTTTATTTCAATGATGCGAAATCTGGAGGTAGACCTTACCATTACGCATCCTGAGGGATATGAACTTGATGACAGGATCACCAAGGATATGTCAATAACTCACGACCAAAATCAAGCACTAAAAGATGCTGATTTTGTCTATGTGAAGAACTGGAGCAGCTATAAAAAATATGGTAAAGTGATGAATCAAGACAGTGCTTGGATGATGACCAAGGAAAAACTAGGAGCCGCCAAGTTCATGCATTGCTTGCCTGTAAGACGGAATGTTGTGGTCGAAGATGCTGTATTGGATTCTGAGAATTCGTTGGTAATCGATCAAGCAAATAATAGGACCTTTGCAGCACAAGCTGTGCTAAAGAATATTTTGGAGAATTTATGAAGGGAAACATATCAAGATGTTTTGAAAGAACAATAATAGGTTTTCGTCAGTTCGAGTGAAATTGCTGAGCAATTTTGTATCGAGAACAATAGTGAGTTAGTTGATATCAAGAACTTCTCGATACTATTCTGACTTTATCAGAATCACTCGAAGTGACCTAAAAGGAAAAATAAATGGAAACACTAAAGATCATTAAAATTGGCGGCAATATCATTGATGATGCTGATGCATTAGATCAATTCTTAAGGGAGTTCGCGAAGCTTGAAGGCAAGAAAATCTTGGTGCACGGCGGAGGAAAAGAGGCAACGAAACTTGCAAAAAGGTTGAAAGTCGAGGTGAAAATGGTGGATGGCAGGCGCGTTACGGACGGAGATACCTTGGATATCATCACTATGGTATACGCAGGTAAGATCAATAAGAACATTATTGCAAAGCTTCAAGCTTCAGGTTGTAATTCCATAGGATTTTCAGGTGCCGATGGCAACAGCATTATTGCCACGAAACGACCGGTTACAAGTATAGACTATGGTTATGCAGGCGATGTTGTTCGGGTGAATACATCGACCGTAAGGATGTTACTGGAACATCATATAGTTCCTGTTTTTTGCGCCATCACTCATGATGAGCATGGCCAGTTACTGAATACCAATGCAGATACGATTGCCTCAGTTCTGGCAATTGCCTTGGCGACGGTCTTTAAAACAGAATTGTATTATTGTTTCGAGAAAAATGGGGTGTTAATGGATGTCGAACATGATGATTCTGTTATAGAGCTTATTGATACAGAATTCTATTCAGAACTCAAGGATAAGGGCATCATTGCTGAAGGCATGCTTCCAAAACTAGATAACTGCTTTCATGCATTGGATCATCATGTGTCCAAGGTCTTTATCGGGAAGACAACTATGCTGTTCGATCAAGATTCTAAATTCACAACGATAACCAGATGAAACGAAAATTGACAAAAGAGGCCATTGAATTGCTCAAGAACTTAATTGAGACGCCATCGTTTTCTTCAGAAGAAGATACCACAGCAGACCTCATAGAGGAGTGGTTTAAAACGCACAAGATTCCGTGCATCAGGACTAATAATAATGTTTGGGCAACTAATGAGCATTTTGATAAGGTCAAACCAACCTTGTTATTGAATTCGCATCACGATACAGTAAAGCCAAATAATGGATATACAAAAGACCCATTCAAGGCCATTGAAGAAGACGGAAAACTATTTGGTCTCGGCAGTAACGATGCTGGAGGTTGTTTGGTGTCGTTGATAGCGGCTTTCACCAATTTCTACGGCAAAAAAGACTTGAATTATAATGTCGTGTTAGTGGCTTCAGCGGAGGAGGAAAGCAGCGGTCCGAACGGGTTGAACAGTATGTTGGACGTCATTCCAGAAATTGATGTCGCCATTGTTGGCGAACCTACCTTAATGCAATTGGCGATAGCAGAAAAGGGACTTGTAGTCTTTGATGCAAAAGTAAAAGGAACGGCGAGTCATGCAGCACATCCAAATAACGATAATGCCATTTACAATACCATGACCGTGTTGGAATGGTTCCAAGACTATAAGTTCGAGAAGAAATCGCCTGTTCTTGGAGATGTAAAAATGACAGTGACTCAGATCAATGCTGGGAAGCAACACAATGCGGTTCCGGCTGAGGTAGATCTGGTGGTGGATGTTCGTGTAAACGATAAATATTCAAATGAGGAAATCGCCAAGATCCTGGCTGAGAAATCACCGTGTACTTCAATCGAGGCACGTAGTTTACGATTGAATTCTTCATCCATTCCTATAAGCCATCCGTTAGTAGAAGCAGGAATTTCACTTGGAAGGAAGACCTATGGATCGCCAACATTATCGGATCAAGCAGTTTTGAGTTGCCCG
>Ga0265306_10001002_pt1 | contig 13816 bp, 10 predicted proteins | sample Helome_3_FD_192493 | JGI IMG/M metagenome (GOLD analysis project Ga0265306, IMG submission 192493) | Marine sediment microbial communities from subtidal zone of North Sea - Hel_20160420 (Illumina Assembly) | ecosystem: Environmental > Aquatic > Marine > Subtidal zone > Sediment ...
GAACGCTCGGACTGCCTTCGGCGCATCGCAGCGGTAGTAGAACTGGACCGCCATCACGCCACCCGGGTCAAGATGCCTCAGCATTGCCTCGATCAGGCGCATCCCTCTCTTTTCTGGAATGTGTTGCAGCACTATGAAGGAATGAATCAGATCGAACGTGCCGGTTAACTTCGTCAGGCTGTCGTCACTCTTTACAAACGATACATTCCCGATGTTTCTTTTTTGGCAATTGGATGAGGCCTCAGCCAGCATGTAATCCGATACATCTACACCAACGACCTGTTTCGATAATCCCGCAAGCGGAATAACAAGCCTGCCCACTCCACAGCCGAAATCCAGGCTGCGTTCAGGTCGAAAATGCTTGTCCAGATGGCTGCGAATTTCGCCCAGAGTTTGGCCAATATATTCATCACCGGAACGAAAGAACTCCGCCTCACCTTCTTCATTCAAATTCTCAGTGCGATATTCATCCAAACTGAGAACTCCGAAGTACGGATCAATTTCTCCCCATTTGTCCCAATCAGCATCAGTACCCAAGCCGTCATCCTTTGGAGGAAAAAAACCTATGGAATAGCCCGACATCTGGCGGGCTGCCATAGCCTGCGAAAAACTAACGGTATCATTCGCAGAACGCAAGCCAAGGATCAAGCTGATCTGGCGGCGATCACTTCATCAACGGAAGATCATTCGTAATGATGGGGCCAGGTGTTCGAGTCACCTATCCGGCACCATTTCTACTCGCCGCCCGCGTATACGAAGTCGCTGTTCCTGAGAATTTCCTGTTCGTCGAAGGACACGACGAGATAGGCGCGGCCCTTGACCTCGACCTGGGTTGCCAACGGCACGATCGGTCCGCCCTCGGCGGCCGGGCCGAAGGTAAGGCGTGTGATGAGTTTCGAAATCTTGACGCCGATCGCGGGCTTGAAAGTCTCGTGGTTCCTGAGGTCGATGTATTCGAGCTGGCCGCTGTCTTTGTCGATGCGAATCGTCGCGTCTACGCCATCCATGATTTCTTCTTCGTCGGGATTGAACCCGAACAGCCAGTAATCCGCAGCGTCTTCGATCAGACGCACCGAATCGGGCTCGACCATCGCGTTGACACGCTTGTCGCCGTCACCTGAGCGGTCATGATTCTTGCCCTTCAGGTACTCCTCGAGTTCTTCCTCGGTCGGGCCCCGACCGTCGACGCTCAGGAGCTGCCAGCGTTCGTCCGATGGATGGCGCGGGTCAAAACGTCCGATCCAGGTGCCTTCGCCATTCACCTGGGTCTCGGTGTAGGCCCAGGAGTCGCCAAACTCGAAATCCACTGCGTTCACGGCTTGTTCGAAGATCGCATTGTAATCTTCCTGTGCCGAAACCGAGACAGCCGCGAGCAGGGCACAGCACAATATCAGACGTACGGTCATTCGGTTTTTCTCAGGTGGTATTCGAATGAATCTCTGGTGCTGTAGCGATTGTTGATCCAGAGAATCAGCATTCCTTCAACCCAGTGTGCGTTCTCGACGCCGCCGACGTCGATGGGCTCGAGTCCCATACCCGAAACAAGTTCGGCAACCGTCTCTTTCGCACTGCGGCTGTCACCAGCCAGCGGGATCGATACAGGCCCACCCGATGACGCGGGCTCGAGCATCGTTTTCCAGTTGAGCGTGTTGAAGGCTTTGACGACCTCCGCACCCGGCGCGATGGCCTGGATGATCTCGGTGTTCGACGTTTCGACGCCATGAGTGAGTCGCAGCCCGTCACGCTGCAGCGGGTTGGTCGGATCGATGATGATCTTGCCAGACAAGTCGCCAAGGCCCTTGGTGATCTCGCCGACGAGCATCCCCGGGACAGCCAGTACCACGATGTCTGCGCCCACCACCGAGTCGACTTGCGTAGTGACCGACGCATCCTGGCCGGTTTCGGCCACCAGGTCGCGCGCCTTGGCCGAGTCCGGACTTCGCGAACCGTAGACTATTGTGTGCCCTTGCGCCGCGAACTCGGGGCCGAGCGCTCGTGCAACGTCCCCGGTCCCGATAACCGCGATCGTGTCCGTGAGCGCGGGTGAAGCAATTATCAGAAGCGCAAGACAAAGCAGGATTCGGCTGACCATCGGCATTCTCCATCACGCTGTCGCCCCGGGCGGGGCGCGAATCAGGCATTATACGGACGGAGTGGGAGAGTGGGAGACATGGCGACAGATGGTTCGGCAATATCGGCAGCGGATCACGCGCGTCGCTACGACATTGACGCACTGCGCGTATTCGCATTCGGCCTGCTCATTCTTTTCCACGTTGGCATGTTCTATGTGCAGGACTGGGGCTGGCATGTAAAGTCAAGCTACCAGGTCGAGTGGCTGCAACTGCCGATGTTGTTCGCGAATCAGTGGCGCATGTCGCTGATATTCCTGATCTCGGGTCTCGCGGTCAGTTTTATTTGGCGAAAATACACGGCCGGGCAGTTCGCTCTTCGCCGCATCCGGCGACTGTTCGTCCCGCTGTTGTTCGGCATGGCGTTTATCATTGCACCGCAGTGTTACTACGAGGCGCTGAACAAGGGGATTATTGAGCCCGGTTTCCCGACATTCATGGGCCAGTACCTGACGTTCCAGGATTTTCCAGGCGAAGCCTGGGGTGGTGAAGAACAGATCCACTGGACCTGGAATCACCTTTGGTACCTGCCATATCTGCTGTTCTACACGCTTGTATTGATACCTGTCGGCAAGCTCATCGACGGGCCCGCTGCCTTTGTCAGGACGCGTTTCCAAGAACTCCGTGGTCTCTGGATTATATTGATTCCCGTCATACCGCTCATGGCCTGGTTCAACCTGGTGTACCCGAGTTTTCCGGACATCACTCATGCCTTGCTCGATGACTGGTATGCGCATGCCATGTTCAGCACGTTCTTCCTTTACGGATTCCTGATCGGGAGCGATGAGGGGTTTTGGGCCGAGCTGACACGCTTGAGAAAAGTGACGCTTTTACTTGCCGTCGTGTTTTTCGTGTTGTTTCTTGTGCGCGGCGAGTTCTTGCCCGATCAGTCCTCGGACTGGCAGAAGCAGCTCGCTGCACTGATCACTTATCTCAATCGCTGGCTCTGGATTACTGCGGTCCTCGGATGGGGGCATCACCTGTTCAACAAACCGATGAAGTGGCTGCCTTACGCCACAGAGGCCGTGTATCCCTGGTACATCCTGCACCAGACGATCACCATCGTCGTCGGCTACAACCTGTCGAAACTGCAGCTGGGCGGGTTCGTCGAATCGCTCCTGGTGCTCGTGGCGACCCTCGGTGGCTGCCTCGTGTTGCACGAATTCGTGATTCGCAGAACCCGTATTCTGCGGCCGCTATTTGGCCTTAAGTATTGAGAAAGATTGGTATTTTTCATGTAGTCTCTTGGGCAGTCGGCAGGTAGGAGCGAACGGTGTTAGAGGTCGAAGGTCTCGTTAAGCAATACGGCGACTTCATGGCGGTCGACGATGTCAGTTTCGCGGCTTCACGGGGCAGCGTGTTCGGCCTGCTGGGCCCAAACGGGGCGGGAAAGTCAACGACGATCAATTGCATTTCGGGCCTGCTGTCGCCGACGTCGGGGCATGTAACGGTCGCGGGTGCCGATATCGTCGCGGAGGGCAAGAAGGCCAAGCGCTCGCTCGGCATCGTGCCGCAGGAACTGGCACTTTACGAGGACCTGCCTGCTGTCGAGAATCTGCGCTATTGGGGCAAGGCCTACGGTCTCCGGGGCGTGGGGCTGGACACGCGGCTTGGCGAAGTGCTTGAGCATATCGGTCTCGCCGACCGCGCCAGGGATCTGCCCAAGACTTTCTCCGGCGGCATGAAGCGCCGCCTGAACTTTGGTTGCGGCATCGTCCACAAACCGGAAGTGTTGTTGCTCGACGAACCCACGGTTGGGGTCGATCCGCAGTCGCGCCAGCGCCTGTTCGACATGGTCGAGGCCGAACGCGACGCGGGCGCTTGCGTGCTTTACACGACCCACTACATGGAGGAGGCCGAGCGACTTTGCGATTCGCTGGCGATCATCGATCGCGGCAAACTCATCGCGCAAGGCACTGTCGATGAACTCAAGTCGCAGCTGGGCGCCCGCGATGTGCTGCAGCTAAGTGGCGAATTTCCCGAGGATAGCGTCAGAAGCATGGTCGATGAGCTCAAAGACCGTGGAATGACAGACCTGGAATTGCTCACCGAGGAGCACGATTCGGTAACGCTGACGCTGTCGTCCGCTTCACAGCATCTGCCCGCCATCTTCGCGGCCCTTTCCGCCGGCGGCGGAAGCGTGGCGGAGACGAGCTTACGGAGTCCCAACCTGGAGACGCTGTTCCTGCTACTCACCGGCAAAGAGCTGCGCGAATAGTCATGAAGTTTGTCGTGGCGTCATTCCGTAAAGACCTGTCGCGCTGGTGGCAGGACCGGTTGGCGATCCTGCTCTGGCTGAGCATCCCGTTCCTGATTGGCGGTCTCATTACGTCCATGGTCGACGGCGGCAACGGCGCAATGCCGACCGGCGCTTTGCTCATTCATGACCAGGACGAATCCTTGCTGAGCGGCCTGGTTGCAGGGGCGTACAGTCAAGGCAATCTTGGGGAGCTCATCAGCGTCGAGCAGGTGTCGCTCGAGGAAGGAAGCGAGCGCATCGAGAATGGCGACGCCAGCGGCTTCCTGATCATTCCCCAGGGTTTCATGGCGGCTTTTCTCGATGAGGAGCCGGTGACACTGACGCTCAAGACCAATCCTGCGCAGACGATTCTGCCCGGCATCGTCGAGGACGTGACGGAGGTTTTGCTCGATCTCGGATTTTATGCGCAGGCGCTCTTCGGCCCTGAGATACAGACAATTATGGACGGCAACCCGGACGGCTTGCCAAACGACGTATTCGCCGCCGATATGGCGGTGCAGATCCAGGGCAAGATCGAGGCGCTGGAGCCGCTCGTGTTTCCTCCTGCGCTCGACCTCGAAATCGTCGAACCACCGCCTGCGGAGCCGCGACCCGATATCGCATTGCTGTTCCTGCCCGGGATCGTGCTCATGGCGCTGCTGTTTGCCGCCCAGGGCATGTCGGCTGATTACTGGAAAGAAAGAGAGACGGGGACCTTGCGACGCCTGGTGTCGACGCCCGGACTCCTGAGTCGCTTTGTTTTCGGCAAAGCGATGGCCGCGGGTATCATCGTCGCGATAATTGGTGGCCTCACGCTGGGCGCCGGGTTTCTTTACCACGGCGTTTCCTGGAGCAAGTTCGTGCCGGCGATGGCCTGGATTACGCTGTCGGGGATCGGCCTGTTCGCCTGGTTTGCGGCGCTGCAGATGTTGTTTCCGAACCAGAAAGCGGCGAGCTTGCTGACCACGATACTGCTGTTTCCGCTCCTGATGATGGGCGGCAGCTTTTTCCCGCTCGACGTCCTGCCCGACTGGATCGCCGCGGTTGGCCGCTTGTCACCGAACGGTTTCGTTGTCGATCGATTGACGACTGAGTTGACCTCGGGCAGCGACTGGACTTTTGACATTCAGAGTTGGGCCATCGTCCTCGCAATGACCGTGATTGGTCTCGCGGTCTCGGCGTGGCGCCTGCAAACCGGTTTCGCGAGGCGTTAGCGGATGCGACAGATCCTGTTCATCGCCTGGAATGATGCGAAGTTCCAATTACGCCAGGGATCGACCTTGCTCTGGTTGCTGGTCATGCCGCCGATATTTTTCTACTTCATCGGTACCGTGACGGGCGGATTCTCTACCGGTGTCAGTGGTGGGCAGGCGACGCCCGTCACGGTTGTCGCCGAATCACCGGGGTTCCTCAAGGAGCAGGTCTCCCTGCGCCTGGCCGACAACGATTTCGAATCCGACTGGGTGACAAGGGTGGAGGGAGACGTCGAGCCACCTCGCCGCATGCTGAAATTCGGTGCAGACTTGACAAAGAAGATCGCCGCCGGCGAGCCCGTTACGGTCAGCTTCGATACAAATGCATCCGCCTTGTCGCGTGAATTCGAGATTATTCGTGTGCAGCGCAGTATTTACACGGCGCTTGCGGATATCGTGGCTGCCGATGCGATCAGCGATAACGTCCTGTCAGCGAGCGACCTGGTCGCGCTCAATGCCGAACCGCGAATCTGGCAACTCGAGGTTTCGCCCGCCGGCAAGCGGCAGGAGATACCCACGGGTTTCGAGCAGGCGATTCCCGGGATTCTCGTCATGTTCACGCTACTGGTCTTGTTGACGAGCGGTGGCTCGCTGCTGGTCACCGAGCGCAAGCAGGGCTTGTTGCGGCGTCTCGCATCGGCACCGATATCGAGGCGTCAGGTTGTGTCGGGCAAGTGGGCCGGGCGCATGGTGCTGGCCGCGGTGCAGGTTACGGTAGCGCTTACGATAGGCACGGTACTGTTCAGGATGGATTGGGGCCCCGACCTCGCAATGGTTATCGTGATATTGGCGGCCTGGGCGGGCTTCTGTGCTTCGGCAGGACTCCTTGTAGGAAGCGTCGCGAAGACCGAAGCGCAGGCCGGGGGTCTCGGTGTACTTGCGGCGAACATCCTGGCCGCGCTCGGCGGCTGCTGGTGGCCGATCGAAGTCACTCCTTCATGGATGCAGACGCTACAGCAGTTCATGCCGACGGGTTGGACCATGGACGCACTGCACAAGCTGATCAGTTTCCAGGCCGGCGCGGCCTCGGCCTTGCCTCAACTCGCGATCCTGGTCGCCGCGACAGTGGCAGTCGGCACACTTGCCGTGAAGCGCTTTCAGTATGAGTGAACTTACCTGAAGCGATTCTCGAACGTCTGCCGTTCGAAGTCGTCCTGCAGGTGCAGCGCGTCTCGCCGAACGTTCCTTAGGAATGCTGCGCCGAACAGGTAGCCACCGAGCCCGCCCATCACGTGGGCCATGACGTTGACGACCCCATGATCGTCTCTCGTGAACAGGGCAATGAGGTCACCGCCGATATACCAGGTCGCAAGCATCCAGCCGGGTATTGCGATCGACCCGAATATGACGATGAAGAAGTAATAGCAGCGAATCTTGCCCTTGGGCAACAAATAGGCGAACAGGCCCATCATGCCCATCACGACGCCTGACAAACCGAGCGTCCAGTAGTGCTGGCCGGCCGCTGCCGCCGCCAGCGATCCCGTCAATCCGATGAACCACGAATCGGCCAGCACGAACGCCGCGTACCACAGTGGGCCGACAAGCACTTCGACGGTCGCGGCGAACGCGAAGAAGAAGACCAGGTTGAAGATTATGTGCCCCCAGTCACCATGCGCGAAGCTCGAGGTGATCATGGTTACGGGATTCCAGGAACCCGTGTAGTAGGCGAGTCCTTCGTCCGGATCTTCGGGAACCAGCGTTTTGTATCGGCGTACTTCTTCCTCCAGCATCTGCGTTACGTAAAGCGCCGAATCCTCCGCGTTGAAACCGGTAAGCGGGCGCATGCTCGTCGCCATCTCGGCGATGACTTCGGCCTCCTGTCGCGCAGGGTCGTTGGCGATGGCGTACATGATCTCGGCGCAGCTGTCTGAATTCTGCGCGACGCTGATGCGTTCGTAGACTATGTGCTCGAGATGGCTGCGCGAGGCGTTGCAAAAGCGCTGCATCGCCATGCCGAATTCGTGCCAGTCACTTTGCTGCTTCAGAAACACGCCGACGCAGACCAGGCATATCAGCAAGGTCAGGATCGGAAAGCGCGGCAGCTGAAAATCGGCTTTGATAGGCAGGAACATCGCGTGAGGCTAACACGTGATTTAATCAGGGCTAGTATATTAGATATTCGTAATATATAATTAAGTTTATTCTAATATATATTCCCGGCCAGTACGTGGTTCGGAGTAGAGATTTATCAATTGAATCAATCAACTATTCGACTTTTGACGGCGCTTGTATGGGTTTGCGTGAGTGCGCCCGGAGCTGCGTTTGCTGAAGACCTCGCGGCGGCATGGCGAGAGGCACTGGGGCATGATCAGTCGCTCAAAGCGGCAGAGAGCCGTGTTGCCGCGGCGGAGGCGGACCTCGCCGCAGCGGAATCGAATCGCTTGCCGGTGCTGTCAGCGGGTGCCGACGTCACGCGCTTCAACGAAGCGCCTGAATTCGACTTCAACGTTGGCGGTATACCCACAGCCGTACCGATGTTTGACGATAACTCGATTACCCGCGCCGATGCGACAGTGACGCTCCCAGTCTACACCGGTGGCCGTGTCAGTCATGGCATCGACGCTGCAAGCGCAATGTTGAGTTCGCGGGAGTTTGATTCAGCGGCCAACGTGCAGGCGGTCAAACTCGATGTCGCGAGGCGATACATCGGGGTGCTTCGCGCGGGCCGCGCCGTCGCAGTGGCAGATAGCACTGTGACGAGTCTTGCCGCACACGTGAAAGATGTCGAAAACATGTTCGAGGCGGGCAGCGTCGCGCGTAACGACTACCTGGCAGCCGCCGTATCGCTGGCGGACGCGGAGCAGCGGCAGCTGCAAGCCAACAACGCGCTGGATCTTGCGCACGCGGGCTACAATCGTGCGCTCGGTCGCCCACTGTCAGCACCTGTCAGCCTCGATGAGAGTCTGCCCGGCGTCGACGCGGCTCTCGATCTCGGGTCACTCGAGGCGCTGACCAGGACCGCCATGGAGTATCGCGAAGAACTCGGCAGTCTCGAGTCGGCCGCGAACGCTTATCGGTCGCGCGCTGAGTCGGCGCGGGCATCGACGAAACCGCAACTGGCTCTGACCGGTGGCTACATGGCAATGCAGAATGAGTTCCTCAATCGCGAGGACTTCTGGATGGTCGGCGTTGGCGTCCGCTGGAACCTTTTTGATGGCGGCCAGTCCCGCGAGAAAGCCAATTCCCTGTCGTTCCAGTCGCAGGCCCTGGTGCAGCAACGTAACGACCTCCGCTCCATGATCGAACTGCAGGTTCGCCAGGCGTGGTTGCGACTTAACGAGACACGCAAGCGCAGGGAACTCACGCAGCGTGCCGTCGAGCAAGCGGAGGAGAACCTCAGGGTCGTGCGCGACCGATATCGTAACGGCGAAGGCACCAACACCGAAGTGCTCGATGCGGAAATGCTGCGCAGCATGAGCCACAGCAATTACGACAATGCGGACTTCGACGCCAAGCTCGCGTTGTACGAACTGGCAAGAGGAGTGGGGCGATTATGAAGATTCTGAACGGGTCGCTGCAAACGGCGTGCCTGTGGGCGGTTTGTGTGGCTCATACCCTGGCAGCACCGGAAGTCCCGACTGTCGAGGTCGCCTACGAAGTTGCTCCGCGTGAACGTATCTGGGATGGCCGGGTCGAGGCCGTCAACCAGGCGACAGTCTCGGCGCAAACCTCGGGCCGCATCGCCGAACTGCCTTTCGACGTCAACGACTATGTCGAGGCCGGCGCGGTGATTATGCGTTTCACCGATACGGAACAACGCGCGGCGCTGACGCGCGCAGAAGCAGCACTCGAAGAGAGCCTGGCGCGCTATGCGCAGTCGGAGCAGGAATATGAACGCGTCGCCAGCATGTTCGCCAACGAGACCGTATCGCAGGCGCGTTTCGACCAGGCGACCGCGAATCGCGACGCGGCGCAAGCGCGCCTGAATTCGGCGCGCGGCGGCGTGGCGACGGCGAAGGAGCAGCTCGAGTACACGGTCGTGCGGGCGCCGTATTCGGGCATCGTGGCAAGACGCCACGTCGAGCTTGGGGAACTGGTTTCACCGGGACAGCCACTCATTACCGGATTGTCTTTGCAATCGCTGCGAGTGAACGTCGACGTCCCGCAAAGCATGTTCAAAGCCGTCCACACAATTGGCAAGGCCTTCGTCTACGTCGGCGGTGATCGTATCGCGGGAGAGGATCTAAGCTTTTTCCCGGTTGCCGATGCGGCGGCGAATACGTTTCGGGTCAGGGTCGACCTGCCCGATGGTAGCGCAACTCTGTATCCGGGCATGTTCGTCAAGGTCGGGTTCGTCGTTGGCGAGACCAAGCGTCTGTTTATTCCCTCTGGCGCCGTCATTCGCCGCAGCGAGTTGAGTGGTGTTTACGTCGTTACCGACGGTCGCATTGCGTTGCGCCAGGTTCGCCTGGGACGCCGTTACGGCGATTCGATCGAAGTACTTGCGGGCCTCGTCGAAGGAGAGTCCGTCGCTATCGATCCTGTGAGCGCGGGAATTTTCCTCAAAGACCAGTCCGGGAATCCCTAAGTGGAAGAACGCCAAGAACTGGGTTTCTCGGGGTCCCTGGCCAGGAAGTTCCAGGACTCCAAGATCACACCTTTGCTGGCCCTGACGGGCCTCCTCATGGGGCTGTTCGCGATTGCCGTGACACCGCGCGAGGAAGAACCGCAGATCAACGTGACGTTCGCGAACATATTCGTGCCGTTCCCGGGCGCCAGCGCCGTCGAAGTCGAAAATCTCGTTGCCGTGCCCATGGAACAGGTGCTCGCCGAAATCGAGGGCGTCAAGCACACGTATTCGGTCTCTCGTCCGGGCATTGCTGTCCTGACGATTCAATTCGAGGTCGGGCAGGATCGCACCGCGGCGATCGTAAGGCTCTACAACGCCGTCTATTCGAACCAGGACTGGCAGCCACCGGGTAGCGGCGTTCAGCAACCACTCGTGCAGCCCAAGGGCATCGACGATGTGCCGGTCGTTACCGTAACTCTCTGGACAGAGGACAAGGAACGCGGTGCCCACGAGCTGCAACGCGTCGCGCATTCGATAGAAGCCGAGATCAAGCGTGTCGCGGGCACTCGTGACGTATACACGGTCGGCGGCCCCGACAGTGTCGTACACGTCAAGCTGGACCCGCAGCGGCTCGCAGCCTACGGCTTGTCACTCGATGCGCTGCGCTACGCATTACAGGTCAGCAATGTTGCCACGCATGCGGGTGCCGTTGTCAGCGAGAACAGGCATGTGCCCGTTACAGCAGGTGCATTTCTTGCCAACATGGACGACGTCGCCGAGCTTGTCGTTGGCGTGCGTGATGGCAAGGCCATCTACCTCGACGACGTTGCCGAGGTCTCTGCGGGGCCGGATCAGCCCGAACAGTACGTCCGCTTCGGTACTGGTGCCGCAGCAGAGGCCATCGGTTTGCAGCCCGGCGTAAACGCGCCGGCTGTGACGCTGGCCATCGCCAAGAAGCCCGGCACCAATGCAGCCCGCATGGCCGGACAAATTACGGATCGACTAGCCGAAATGCGCGGCATCTTCATACCCGAAGGTGTCGAGTACACGTTAACGCGAGACTATGGCAAGACAGCCGACGACAAGGCCAAAAAACTGATTCAGAAGCTCGCGTTCGCGACGATCTCGGTGATTTTGCTCATCATGTTGTCGCTTGGCTGGCGCGAAGCCGTTGTCGTTGGCTCGGCCGTGATCATCACGCTGACACTGACACTGTTCGCGTCCTGGGCCTGGGGATTCACGATCAATCGCGTTTCGCTGTTCGCGTTGATATTTTCGATCGGTATCCTCGTCGACGACGCGATTGTCGTGGTCGAAAACATCCATCGCCACATGGCCATGGGCGACAGGACACTGTTAGAGGCGATTCCGCCCGCTGTCGATGAAGTCGGCGGCCCGACCATCCTTGCGACGTTTACGGTTATTGCAGCTTTGCTGCCCATGGCATTCGTAACGGGCCTCATGGGACCCTACATGAGCCCGATACCGATCAACGCGAGTATCGGCATGCTGTTGTCCCTCGGCGTTGCACTGACCATCACACCCTGGGCCAGCCAGAAGCTGTTGCAGACCACTCACGGCGCCGAAGATGCATCGGCCGACTGGCTCGACGGCCTATTCCGGAAGATTGTCGCACCGTTCCTGCGTGGTTCGGCAGGCAGGCGCCCTCGACGCTGGCTCCTCGGTGGGGTCGTCGTGGCGATTCTCCTGGCCATGAGCCTGGTGGTGTTTCAGGCCGTCGTCATGAAGATGCTGCCTTTCGACAACAAGTCCGAATTCCAGGTTGTCCTCGATATGCCCGAAGGAACAACCGTCGAGGAGACGGGCCGCGTGCTGGACGACATGGCGGCGTACGTCGCCGGGCTTCCCGAGGTAACCGACTTCCAGGTGTATGCGGGAACGGCCGCGCCGATCAACTTCAATGGTCTCGTGCGCCAGTACTACCTGCGGGAGGGCGCGAACTTGGGCGATATCCAGGTCAACCTCGTCGACAAGTCGAAGCGCGATCGCAAGAGCCACGAGATCGCGAGCGCAGCACGCGCGCGTCTTAACGAGATCGGTGTGGCTGCGGGGGGCTCGGCCAAGGTCGTCGAAGTGCCGCCGGGCCCGCCTGTGCAATCGCCGCTGGTTGCCGAGGTCTATGGACCCGACTACGCCGGGCAGCAGGCAATCGCCGGCGAACTTCGCCGGCTCTTCGAAAACACCGAAGATATCGTCGACATCGACGACAGCGTGGAAACGATTGCGCCACGCATCGTCGTTGCAGTCGATCGGCAAAAGGCTGCATTGCTGGGTGTGTCACAGGCCAGCGTTACGCGGGCGCTACAGACCGCGCTGAGCGGCGAGGACATTACTTATGTTCGTGACGGATTCCAGAAGTACCCGGTGCCGGTGCGCCTGGAGCTACCCGTCGCCGACAAATCCGAACTCGACAGCCTCCTCATGCTTCGGGTGGCTGGCCATGACGGCAATCTCATACCCCTGACGGAAATTGTCACCGTCCGTGACGCTCACTGGGAGCAGACGATCTATCACAAGGATCTTCTGCCCGTCGTATTCGTCACGGGCGACATGGCCGGCCGATTTGACAGCCCGCTGTACGGCATGTTCGAAATGGTCGGCAGTCTCTCGGACACTGCCCTCAATGGTGAGAGTATCGAGCAACGATTTATCAGCCAACCCGACAATCCGTATCGATATAGCGTCAAATGGGACGGCGAATGGCAAATCACGTACGAGACATTCCGGGATATGGGCATCGCCTACTCGGTGGGGCTGATCCTGATCTACCTGCTGGTCGTCGCGCAGTTCCGCTCCTACGCCGTGCCGCTGATCATCATGGCGCCAATCCCGTTGACGATTATCGGTGTTATGCCTGGGCATGCGCTGCTCGGCGCTCAGTTCACGGCGACCTCCATGATCGGCATGATTGCGTTGGCCGGCATCATCGTCCGCAATTCGATCCTGCTCGTAGACTTCGTGCGCCAGGAGGTCGCGGCCGGCGCGGAATTCCAGGAGGCTGTTATTCGGGCCGGCGCCGTGCGCGCCAAACCCATTGCACTTACAGCGCTGGCGGCGATGCTGGGCGCGTTTTTTATCCTCGACGACCCGATATTCAACGGCCTTGCCGTGACGCTGATTTTCGGCATCCTCGTATCGACATTGCTGACGCTCGTCGTTATACCGGTGCTTTACTACGCATTCGCCTACAAGACTCAACAATAGGCGATAACTTTCGTTAGAATTGCCGCACGCCGGATGCGGCATTCCTGTTGAAGTCGAAGGTAACGGCTCCTTTGAAAGATTCGCTGATCGCACTTTCAAAAGACGCGCTAATGAGCATGCGCGATCTGCTGCCCATCGTGGTGGTTATTGCCGTCTTCCAGGCCTTCGTCATCGAGCAGCCCGTGGAAGGCTTCGTCTCGCTCGCTTTCGGCGCTATGCTCGTCGTTGCCGGGCTCGCTTTCTTCATATTCGGCCTGCGCATCGCGCTTTTCCCGATCGGTGAAGGACTCGCCCATTCTCTCGCGAAGAAAGGCAGCGCGTTCTGGCTCTTCACGTTTGCCTTCGTACTCGGTTTCGGCACCACGATCGCCGAGCCCGCACTGCTTGCTGTCGCCGAGGAGGCTTCTGAGGTCGCTGTCGACGCGGGCGTCATCGAAAACAGCGACCTCAGAAGCCTCCT
>Ga0265306_10001003_pt1 | contig 13814 bp, 14 predicted proteins | sample Helome_3_FD_192493 | JGI IMG/M metagenome (GOLD analysis project Ga0265306, IMG submission 192493) | Marine sediment microbial communities from subtidal zone of North Sea - Hel_20160420 (Illumina Assembly) | ecosystem: Environmental > Aquatic > Marine > Subtidal zone > Sediment ...
CCGATCGATAATCGATAGATTCAGTCTCAAGCAGGCCCTTGATATTGTTCAATTCACCCTGGTCGACGAGATTAACCCGGTGGCTAATCTGCAGCGCGGGATCCTCGCCGTAGAGATTGGGCGTGGCGTAGACGGCCCCAAGCGCAATAATCAGGGCCAGGAGAATATATCTCCATGGAGCATAACGATTGACCATCGTGATTACAGGTTCTTGATCGTGCCCTTGGGCAATACCGAGGCGATCGCGTGGCGTTGAATCTTGACCTCGACGTTGTCCGAGATTTTGCAGGTCAGGAAATTTTCATCGACCTCGGTAATCTTGGCCAGCAGCCCGCCATTGGTAATGACTTCATCACCCTTGCCGAGTGCCTCGACCATGTTCTTGTGTTCCTTGGCTTTTTTCTGCTGGGGTCGAATTAACAGGAAGTAGAAAATACCGAACATCAGCAGCAGCGGCAGAATCAACTCCAGGGTGCCTCCCGATTGTCCGCCGGCACCTTGCGCCATCGCATCACTTATAAAGAAACTCATTTTTGATCTACCTTTGGTTTGCCATTCTGTGGTCCGGGGCCCTACCCCGAGCGGCGCGTATTATGGCACTAGCACGCATATCCCACAAGACGGAAACGGTAATTCGGGTTTAATCTTCCGACCGGTACCGCCGGTAAAAGTTCTCGCTGAAGCGTTCGTAACAATCCTCCTCGATCGCTTTGCGAATCCAGCGCATCAATTCCTGGAAATAGTACAGGTTATGGATGGTGTTGAGTCGCGCACCCAGAATTTCCCCACACCTGTCAAGGTGGCGCAGGTAGGCGCGCGAGTAATGCTGGCAGGTGTAACATCCGCAGTCCGCATCCACGGGACCGATATCGTCTGCATAACGACTGTTGCGTATGCGAATAATGCCGTCATGCGTGTACAGGTAACCGGTGCGCGCGTTTCGCGTCGGTATCACGCAATCAAACATGTCGATGCCGCGACGCACTCCCTCGACCAGGTCCTCGGGCTTACCCACGCCCATCAGGTAGCGCGGTTTGTCGACCGGAAGTACGGGCAGTATCGCCTCCAGCGTCGCATTGCGCTCGTCGGGCGTCTCACCAACCGACAAGCCTCCGATCGCATAACCATCAAAGCCGATTTCGATCAAACCCAGAGCTGATTCGGTGCGCAAATCGGTATCGATACCGCCCTGCACAATTCCGAAAAGTGAATTGGGATTGTCGCCAAACGCGGCCTTGCTGCGTTCAGCCCAGCGCAGCGACAGCTGCATCGATTCCCGCACCACGTCCTGCGCCGCCGGATGCGGTGTGCACTCGTCGAAGCACATGACAATATCGGAGCCCAGGTCACGCTGCACCTGCATCGAGACCTCGGGACTGAGGAAAACTTTCGCACCGTCAACCGGGGAGGCGAAGGTGACACCCTGCTCGGTGATCTTGCGCATTTCGGCGAGGCTGAACACCTGGAAACCGCCCGAATCGGTCAGGATTGGGCCCTGCCAATGCATCAGGTCATGCAGGTCACCATGCTTTTTAATGATTTCTGTTCCCGGCCGCAACATCAGGTGGAAGGTATTGCCGAGGATAATCTGGGCACCGATATCGATCAGTTCTTCCGGGGTCACGGCCTTGACGGTACCGTAGGTGCCGACCGGCATGAATGTCGGGGTTTCGACCGCGCCTCGCGTAAAGTCGAGTCGTGCGCGACGGGCCAGACCATCGGTTTTGTCGAGGGTGAATTTCATCCAGTATCCTGGGCTGCTTGCGCATTAATATACATCGCATCCCCATAGCTAAAAAAGCGATACTGTTGCGCCACGGCATGCGCATAAGCCTTGCGCATCAACCCGGTCCCGGCGAACGCACTGACCAGCATCAGCAGCGTCGATTTCGGCAGATGAAAATTGGTCAGCATGGCATCAACCACTGTAAAGCGGTAACCCGGCTTGATAAACAACGTCGATTCTCCCCGCAAAGGCAGCAGCTTGCCGCTCTGCGCAGCGGTCTCGAGACTGCGCACCACGGTGGTACCCACCGCAATGACGCGCCCGCCTCGCTGCCGCGTTTGCGCGACTGCATCGACCACCGCTGCAGTAACGTCGATACGCTCCGCGTGCATGACGTGGCTGTCAATATCCTCTCCCCTGACCGGCTGAAAGGTGCCGGCACCAACATGCAGCGTGACCCGGGCTAATTCGACACCCTGCCGTTGCAGGGTCTCGAGCATCTGGTTATCGAAATGCAGTCCCGCGGTCGGCGCCGCCACGGCGCCCGGATTGCTGGCATAAACCGTCTGGTAGCGTTCGCGATCAGCGTCGACGTCGGCGCGCTTTATATAAGGTGGTAACGGCACGTGGCCGTATCGTTCGAGCAGCTCGAGCCAGGACCCGCCGTCCTGTTGCAGCACGAATAGATCACCCTCGCGGGCCTGCATCAGGCAATCGATTGCCTGCTCCAGAACCAGTCGCGTACCCGGTTTCGGCGCCTTGCTGGCGCGTATGTGCGCGAGCAGGGTTTCATCGTCCAACACACGCTCGACCATCACTTCGACCTTGCCACCACTTTGCTTGTGGCCGAAAAGTCGGGCCGGAATAACGCGGGTATCGTTAAACACCAGCAGATCACCATATTCAAGTAGCGCCGGGAGATCGGTAAAACGTTTATCCATAAACTGGTGCAGACGCGGGTCAACCAACAACATGCGCGACTCGTCGCGCCGCTGCAGAGGGGTCTGTGCGATCAGCTGTTGTGGCAGATGATAATCAAAATCGCTGAGTTGCATGATCGGGAAATTGAAAAACGCCGTATCATACCGCTTAGGCTACCACTTGGATATGTTTTGAATTAGAATGCGCGCTCCCTGCCGGGGTGGCGGAACTGGTAGACGCGGCGGATTCAAAATCCGCTGGTGGTAACACCTTGGGGGTTCGAGTCCCCCCCCCGGTACCATAGCTATATCAACGATTTTTACCTATATACAGCGGATTACATATCCGATTTTGCAGTCTTGCGTGGTATTGTAGGATGATGGCTAGGCTCGCTATGAAGTAATGAATAGCGCCAAATAACCTGATACCAGTGAGCATCATTTGGCCACGATTAACAAACAATCTGGGAAACGCGGCACCAGCTACAGGGTGCGAGTCAGAAAACTCAATTCCCCGACCGTAACGAAGACGTTTTCCAGCCGCAGCTTCGCCGAAAAATGGGCGCGTAAAACAGAACTTGCCATTGAGGTAGGGATTTACTTTGACCAGGACGAACCACGCAAACACACAGTTGGCGAACCCGTTGACCGGTACATCGAGGAAGACCTTCAAAAATTATCTGAATCCGACTGGCGTGTTAGAAATCAACAACTCAACTGGTGGCAGGAGCAGATAGGAAAACTGACGCTAAATCGCGTCACCCCTGCCCTGCTGGAAATACAATCAAAAGTAAGAAAAATAAATAATCTTTTTGTTTTTCCTGGGCGACTTCATACCCATGCTGATTTCCCGAGAGCAGGATGGATAAGCGCCACAGAAAAAGCCAATTTAGAAGATTTCAAATTCCACGACTGCCGCCACTCTGCCGCCTCCGAACTGGCAATGAACGGGGCCAGTCTGCATAAGATAGCTGCTGTACTTGGCCACAAGACATTGGCTATGGTTCAGCGCTATGCGCACTTGTCTTAACAGCATACAATGTCCGTGGTTGAACGAATGAATCAGGCTGTTTTTGGTGAAAGTTAATGGGCAACGATGATAAATTTAGCAAATGCGGGCCAGCTTGGATAAACAGTCTAAGACGCGATATTGACGAAAACACAGCCCGACCGAGGGACGTTCAACTATTTATGGAGTATTACTGTCACCTGTATCAATCGAGCGAAGGCATCCCTATAGAGACAGTTCGCGAGATACTGAAATTTATTAATCAATCTTTTAATAAATATCTTGAACGAAAGCAATTTAACGGTGCTCTCGAAGCAGCATTTGGAATCACTGGAAAACAGGGGGACCGCAAACATGGGAGACGGAATGAGGATATTGCAACCGATGTGGCCAAATACCGCTTACAGGGGAAATCTGTAACAGAAGCTGTAGAGGAAGTATCTGGCGAGAGAGGTAATTTAAATCATTCAATCATCCACGAAGCATGGAGAAAATTTAAAGAAACAGCATATATAGGGGCGCAAATTGAATATGGAGTTAAGGGTAAATCACTGTCGACAAAACAACATAAAATAATGCAAAAGGATTTAAAGAAAACAAAGCAGTAATGAATACTGACCCTAAATACGAACCAAATTATATAGACTGGTTAAGAAAAGATATTTCGATATTAGAAGACGCAGTATACCTTCTATTAAATGTAGAGCCGTTGAAAAGAAAAAGTCTTACTCACAAGGATCAATAATTTCAAAGTATTTATTCGGACATCTTAGAGGCCGCCGAAATCGCCGCAGTTCTTGGTCACAAGACCCTGGCGACGGTTCAGCGATATGCGCATTTGTCCGAGCAGCACACAACGTCAGTAGTAGATAAGGATAAATCAAGCTGTGTTTCGCGAACATAAAAGCTAAGTAACTTTCACGGAATTTCTATTTTAAGGCCCACAACGCTTCTCAGGCCTTCTCAAGGGCATGTATAAAGTCTCCCGGCCAACTGTACAAGCAGCGTCGAATCGAAATCGAAAAGCACCGGATCAGGTTGCCTTGATAGTCCGTCGAAGACAACTCATTCGATGTTCACTGGCCTGCGGATGGCGACCCCCTCGATACGCCGGCTCGACGCCTTGATGATTTCCACTTCGAGATCATCGATCAAAAACACTTCCTTTTCCCGGGGAATATACTCGACATTAGCCAGCACCCAGAAGCCCACCGTATCGGTGGGTTTACCCGGCAGGTCAATCCCGAAAAACTCCTCGACCGTGCGAATCTCGGCAACGCCGTCGATACTGATCTCATCGTCGGAGATAACCACCATTTCAACCGGCTCGACATCGGACTCATCGTAAATTTCGCCCACCAGTTCCTCCATCAAGTCTTCCATGGTGACGACACCGCGTACGGTGCCGTACTCGTCAACCACGCTGGCAAACTGGCGGTTTGATTCACGAAATTGCTGGAACAATTCGCTGATCTTTTGCTGCTGTGGCACGTACATCAGGTCGTGGGCGATATCAATCAGCCGTAACCCGGTTTTGCCCGTGGCGACAGCTTCGAGCAGATCGCGTAGAAACAGGACTTTCTTCAAATTTCCGGCATGCGTTTCGTATAACGGGATTCGGGAAAAGGTACCACGGGTCACCTCGGACAAGGCCTTGTCGATCGTGAGCTCACCGTCGAGAGCAAAAATACGATCATTCGGCGTCATGACATCCCGTACGTGTAAATCGTTAAAGCTGAACACACGTTCGATGAATTCGCGTTCCTCGTGTTCGATGGCGCCTTCCTGTTCCCCGTAATCAAGCATGCTGATCAATTCCGATTCGGTTACCATGGGCTCCGACCTGCCGCCGGTAACCCGGTGTACCCAGCTGGTGAAATGCCCGAACATCCACACCAGCGGGTAAATCAGGCGCATAAATCCGAGTAGCGGCATGGCGATAACCAGCGAAATACGCTCCGAGAATCGCGTCGCCAGACTCTTCGGCGTAATCTCGCCAAACACCAGGATCACCAACGTCAGCACGCCGACTGCAATTCCGGGACCCGCCGCGCCGAACAGACGCGTGGCGATAACGGTAGCTATCACCGAGGCGCCGATATTGACGATGTTGTTGCCGATCAGGATGGTTGTCAGCATGCGCGACGGGTCCTGCTTGAGCCGGGCCAGCGCCCTGGCTCCCGGCCGGCCTTCCTTTACTAGCGAATCGACCCTGGCCATCGAGATCGACACCAGCGCTGTCTCGGACCCGGAGAAAACGCCCGACAAAATCAGCAGTAAAACCAGTATGACGGATTCGCCCAAGTAATTAATGCCCGAAGAAATAACTGACCGTCGATGATACTTGCGAACGGCCCAACCATAAAGCGGTGATCGATCGCGGGCTATCGGGAAAATCCTGATCTGTACTGGTAATCGATGCCAGCTATGGAATCAGGGTCCATTGCCGGAGTAAAAAGTACAATTCACGGGCAATCGGATTCGTTTCCCCGTGATTTCGCGATAATACAACCGACATTTTTACCAATAACTCTTGCCGGGTGTCTGTTCCTGTCCGAAGATTGCCACCTGCCTAGGCTTTAAGAGGGTCCGTTTACGAGAAAGCTGCCGCTCAAACTCCAATAGTCAGCGGCGATTTACGACCCAAACCGACCCTCTACCTGAGTGCAGATCGGATAGATCAAATTTCCAGAGATGCACCACCAGCGCTAAACTCGGCATTCACTCTGAATCGCATTAAAAGGAAGTGTCATTCGAGGAAATAAAAAGGCATACCTGTAAAAATAATGAAGCCTTCATATTTTTCGGGTGCTTTAGAAGTGGAAGAACAAACCTGCGTAGGGGCCTTCAATAGTTAGGTCTGCTTCTTCCTGGCTGTCATCATATTTAGCATGGAAATAACGGTAACCCGCATCGATGCCCAGGCCAATCGATGACTCCCAGCCGATCATAGCCCTAACGTCGAAAAAATGGTTATCGTCGTATTTAATACCATTGCCATCAGCGCCAACATAGAGACCGGTTAACGGCAGGTCAAACTTAACGGCAGCATAGGCCAGAGGGATAACTGAGTCGATATCCAGGGATGCACTTTGGGTTTGATCTTTAATTTTGAGACCTTGCTCAAAAAATCTAGCGGTAAGGCCTAGATCCAGCGAGACCCAGTTATCTAATATCTCATAATAGAGTGTGGCATCGGTATGGGTCAGGTCGATGGTGCTCTCTACTGCGCCCGGGAAGGTGACGCCTTCGAAACTTTTACCATTCAGGTCCCCGTTGGCGTCAGCGTCAATAATAGTTCGCTGCACCAGGATGTTAGGGATAGCGGGGATGGGGTGCTCAAAGGAGATATAACCCTGGAAGCCATTGTCATCATCGAAGCCCAGATCATCTTCAACATCGATCTTGTCGCCAGAATTGCCACTTTGTGCGTGACCGGAAAAATTCTGTTGCCAGGCGTTAGCGCCGATTCTGATGCCTAGTGCGTCAGCTTGTACCGCTGCGGGCAGGCACAAGCAAATAAGGCTCGCGGTGAGTATCTTTTTCATAATGGCGTGCTCAGAGAATGGATATACCCTTGAGTGTAGTCAAAATCGCGAGGACAACCATTTAGCATGTAGTATCTTTTCCACGTCCTTGGCTAGGCAGCTAAGTATTCCCTCTACGCCGGCTCTTTCGCGGGCTGGCAGTGACCCTATCATTACCGCATCATGTTCCAGCCAGCCGTTCTTGAAGGCGGTTAATTGATTCCGGTGACGGTATACCTATTCAGGTCTCGAGCAAGAGAGCAAACAGGTATACTGTCCCGCGATTACCATAGTTTAAGATTTGACGAGCGTCTGTTCCTGGCCGAAGATTGCCGCCTGGGATTCCTCGATAAGTGTCTGCTATCGGGAATGCAGCCCAAAAAATAACCAGATGAACCTCGAAAAATAACCCACTGCTGACAATGCGGCGCCCGGGCCGGAGTTCGTCGCTAACCTTCGAATGTAATTCCTGGCCTCGCCCCCCTGTCGTTGTGTATTCTGAAGGATTAAATCCGAAACGCCGTTTGATTGTATTTTTCGGTTAACCCCATTCTGCATGGCACCACTGAAGCGTAGCCAACTGCTTCGATCAAAAAGCAGGATGCTAATCAAACGCTATCAGGTATAAGACATCCCCTTATTATGTCCAACGACGAAACAATCCCTTTGACGGATTTATCTTCTGTTACCACCAGGTGATGAATCTTATTTTCTAACATCAATTGAGCTGCTTTTCTGATTGAAATATCCGGGGTAACCTCGATTATCTTGTGAGTACACATTTCCCATGCGCGTTCGGCGTTCGGATTTTTTCGAGCCTGGTGAAATTGCACAAGATCAGGGGCACTTATTACTCCAAAACATTTTCCATCAGCATCAATTACAGGAATACATGAAAGATTGTTGGAGGCCATTATTTTTTCGGTAGCTTCGGTAGTCTCATTGAGGCCCACGGTTACCAGTTTTTCCTCCATAATAGAGGTTATATGTTCTTGCATCTATCTTTATTCCACTGATTGTTTGCCCAGTCCGTGACGAAATATAAATAATTTAGTATCCGTAACTTATTGGCTAATTAATGAAGGTATTCTCCTCCCTTTTATATTGACCTGTCTATTTTTGCCTAAACAGGCTTAATGCGTTATATCAAGGTAGTTCGATGTTTACAATGAATGTCTGTTTTGGAGAAAAAGAAAATTAGCACAGGAGCGTAGATTGAATGCATGCACTCGTGAGAAGGCAAATTCAAAACAAGCTACGACTTGAAATGACTGCTGCGATTGCAGAGATTAATGTAATTAACCACCACCAAAAACCTCCGATAATGATTTTAAGTGCCTGTTCACGATTATCAGCCTGGAGCACCTTAGAACGTAGCGACTTCGTATTTCGAACTAAGTAAAAACGGAGAATATAACTAGCTGCAATGATACCAATTGCAATTGACGAAAGTATGAGGGATTTAGGTGATCTTCTTTCATCAATAAGAAAAATAACACCGGCCAAAACTAGTGGAAACAAAAATATAATTACCCAAACGCCATAAGCACTGATTGCCGATAACTCTAAAAATACTCTTCCTAAGGACTGTTTATCTTCCACTTTTAGCACTGCCTTCTAACGCTTAAGGCTAGCCGCGCGGCTCTGCCGTGTCGGACTGGGCCGCATTGTCATGTGGCGTTCGTTTTTTATCACGTATTAACCTCTTGAAATGGGATTACTAGATCGAACAGAAACATCGATATTGCGAGAGCCAACATAAACGACAAAAAGGACATCAGTACGTCCCATCTTTGTTCAGCATCTTTAGCATTCCACGCCATCCCCAAGCGAATAATGAACTTCCGACCTCTTTTACGTTTACTGATGCGCTGAAATACCGGCAAACAAATACCAAAGTAAACAGCCGAAAAGATTATTAAGAGCGCTATAAAGTGAATTATCGTGATCCTCTCTGCAAAGCCACATAACGCCTCGCATCATCGGCGCGGCTCTGCCGCGTCCGACTGCATGCGTTTATCATAAAGCTCTTTTGGCAACATAAAACCAAAATAAAACCGCTCCTGAAGTTCCGTATACAAGATATATTGATTTTATGGCCACACGAACGACATAAATACAATCGTTTATTTTATGGCCTCATGAACGACATAAACACAATCGTTTATTTTTGCAAGTTTGGCTACTGTATAGTGTTTTCATGCGCCAAATAGAAGCGCACATACAAAATTCAGGGGGGAGACGATATGAGTGTAAAGACACCAAGTGAACTCAGTGACCTGGTGCGCGGTGACGTGATTGTCGAAGACGACGCCGATTACGAAGACGCCCGTTCAGTCCACAACGGCATGATTGACAAGCATCCTGCCGTGGTTGTCAGGGTGATGAACACCGGGGACGTGATGGCCACGGTCAACTACACCAGGGACAACGGCCTCGAGTTGTCGATCAGAGGCGGTGGCCACAGCGGCCCCGGGTTTGGCACGAACGATGGCGGGGTCGTCATCGACTTTTCGAAAATGCGGGGCGTCCGCGTCGATCCCTCAGCGAAGACAGCCAGGGCTGAAGGCGGCACCACCTGGGGTGACTTCAACGCCGCTACACATGCATTTGGCCTTGCCACGACCGGGGGCCTCATTTCCACAACCGGGATTGCCGGTCTCACGCTGGGCGGCGGGATCGGGTATCTGTCGCGCGGATTCGGATTGGCGCTCGACAACCTGGTGTCGGCCGATGTGGTAACAGCGGACGGCAAAATGCTGGTCGCGAACGAGCATGACAACGCCGACCTGTTCTGGGCGATCCGCGGCGGTGGCGGAAACTTCGGCGTATGCACCTCGCTGGAATACAAGCTGCACCCCGTTCAGAACGTGTATTGGGGACCGATGTTCTACGAGGTCGAAGAGGCCGAGAACATTTTCAAGTTCTACCGGGAATACATCAAGGATGCGCCGGAAGAGATGGGCGCGTTTCCCGCCTTCCAGATCGCTCCGCCGCTGCCCTTCATCCCCGAAGACCGCCACGGCGACATGTTTGCCGCGATCGTGGCCTGCTGGTCCGGTGATCCTGCGGAGGGAGAGCGCCAGTTCAAAGCCTTCCACGAGGTCGCCGAGGTCAAGGCCGAGATGGTGGGCCCGGTTCCCTATCCTGCGATCAACGTAGCCTTCGACGATCTCTTCCCGACGGGGATCCGCCAGTACTGGAAGGGCAACTTTGTCAAGGAACTGACGGATGAGGCCATCGCGGCGCATGTCGAACACGGCCCGAACGCGCCGAATGCAAGCTCGACCATGCACCTCTACCCCATTAACGGGGCCTGCCATCGGATTGCGCAGGAGACCACTGCGTTCGGCCATCGCGACGCCAACTTCTCGATGGTGATCATTGCAGCATCGCCCGATCCCGCCGACGACGCGGCCAACACCAAGTGGGTCCGCGACTACTCGGATGCCATGGCACCGCACTCGGAGGCTGGCGGATACATCAACTTTATGGACGATGACGACACGGACCGTGTCCGGGCCAACTACGGCGACAACTATGATCGGCTCGTGGACGTCAAGCGCGCTTACGACCCGGAAAATCTTTTCAGGATCAACCAGAACATCGCGCCCTGACGCCCAGCGGATCGTCGTCAGAGACCCACGAACTCACTAATCTGAGCGTCTCCTATTGGCCGAAGAAAAACTTAGTTTATTGTCCGGAATTAGTTGACCACTACAAATCTCATTTCTCATCGGCTGAGTCGGCCCAACTCAAGCTCTTATCAACATCCATAGCAACGATTTGTCCAACCGTGTACGCTTGATACTAAGCTATCCTTATAGAGCGGTCGCTTGGTCAGTATTAATGTTGGAGATGCCATGGAAATAGTAAATTAAGATGGGAAAATTTATCTATACTGGTAGGATTAATAAACGATAATGAGGAGTTTGTTATGTTGAGCAGGTTAAGAAGATGTCGGTTTCTTACCGCATTACTTGCGGTATCAATACTGTTTGTTTCAGTTCAACCAACTGTGAATGCAGCGATCGTTTCTACATCAGAATTGGTTGCAACCGAACAATCTAAGATAGGCAGGGAGTATTTGTTAAATTCGCTTGAAAGAGAAGAAGTGCGAACTGCATTAACTAGCCAGGGCGTTGATTTGGAAATGGCTAAACAACGTGTTGCCAGCCTGACAGATGAGGAAGTCAGGGCGTTAAATCAAAAAATGGATGAAATGCCCGCAGGTAGTGGTGTTGTCGGTGCATTGGTTTTAGTTTTCCTGGTGTTGTTATTTACAGATATCATGGGTTGGACTGATGTTTACCCATTTGTTAATAAGCAATAACATATCCAGGAATACAAAAAGTTGTTAAGCCCATCATACTTTTGTTTGATGGGTTTTTTTATCTTAATTCAAAGTCGTAGTTCAGTTTCTTTACAATCGGCAGAACTGTTTGCATCCAAATCATGGGGGCACAATATTTAATTATCGACTCAAACAAGGGTCCGCTCCTGGCCGTTTCGAGAAGCTCAGCAAGCAAACCTGAGCGTTAGCTCTGGAGAAAACCGATGCTCTGTAATCTACCGTAATTCAGGGAAAATCAGCCTCGAAATTAATATCTTGATCAACTCGATTTTGGATCGTTATCTAGTTTTTTTGCTTTCTCGCAGTCCGGATCTATCCATTCATCCGGATCGGCAACCATTGACCCGCACATTCGCACAAAAAAAATATGCCACGTTCGCCTGCCCCTGGTCAGAAAACTCACGTAATGCTTAACCTCGGGCATGGGGTGTCGGGCATACATCGTCGCTTTGTTAAAACATGTAATTGATATGGACGCCGACGTGATTACCGTCAACCTCAACACCGGACACGTGGACGTTGCTTACCTTTTCGACTTCATAATCAATCCATAGGTAGCGTATACCCAGTACTACCCCACCGTTCTCCCAACCCGAGAAACTGTAATCATATTCAACCAACCACCCCAATGCATCGTCGAATTCAACTTTAGGCCCACCAATATCTTTCAGATTTAGTTCAGGCGAAAGATGATAGCTTAATCCTGCACCTAAACGATGATTTCCGAAGTTATAGAAAGGAATCAATTCCAGTGGATAACGGTCGAACTTAATATCATCGTCGTAATCACCGACTTCATCGGAGTGATAGCCGATACTTGTCTGCAGGCTCCATGAGGGCAGTGGAAAATAAATGACAATACCCGCGGCAATCGTAATGAGTTCGCCAGCACGAAGGTCTTCATCGTGCGTATCGTCATAGTAAGACACTTCAACCTCTGCCAGCTCGTCTCCTCCGTGAGTCAAGCCAAACCCGACAAACCAATCCATTCGCGAACCATTTTCCTGTGCGTTCGCTGCCGTCACAATAAAAGTTATCATACCGAACAGGAATACTGCTACAGCATTCAGGTTCTTGTTGGGCATAGCCACCTCGCTGATTCGAGCAGATCCTTAACTGGCAAGTCTTATTAACACTATGCAGCAAGTGTGTAATTGATTTCAGTCAAGCTACAGAAGTATCGTGTTAACTCGAGGGTACCGAGTTCTCCGCTATTTTAAGGCGGTCTGTCGTTGGCCGTAGATTGCCTCCTGCCCGGGCTTTATGAGCGTCTCCTTTGGAGAATGCTGACACTCAAACTCGATCGATCAGCGGCGAAAACCGACCCAACGGAGACATACACCCGTTCTCGACGATACTGATAATAACTGGCAGATAGCTGTCAGTGAGCGCGGGACATGCCCCCGCTGACTGCGAATAAAACGACCCCAACACAAGATGCTCACTCAGTTGGTCTCGAGTCGGCGGGTGTGATTGAGATCGATAACGAATACTCAGAGCTCACCGTAGCAACGGCTCACCTATATTGATTTCGAAGATGCCAGGCGGCATGCCTGTTGGTCGAATTTGTCTGAATGGAACGGTGGGAAGATCAATATTGAGAGTGTCGGCTCCGATTTCAGATGCTCAAAGGCCGGGCTGTGTCGCGAGACCCTGTTCTTTTCCTGGTGAAATGGTGCAAATAGATGGTTTATATTTCCTATGCTCTAATGATATTGGTATTGCTGTTATGCTGCACTTACTCTTGCAATGAAACCTGATATTTCATTGTAGAGTGGTTATGTCGAGTCCATTCAATGGCAAGTTAGCTTTGCACCGGCGGTGACTTTCGCTAACCTGTTTGCCGTTGCTTTTAAATGCAGGCGGAAGACAATGGATCGAGTGACTGAATCAAAATAAGATTCTACAATTGGCTGTCCATTGGCCGACAACGGACCAAAGAACTGATTCTGAATTAGGAATAGCTAACAGGCGAGATAGGCTGCGCTAGTTTGCTGGTCGGGAGATAAGTAAAATGAACAAGGCAGAAAAGACCATTCGTGACCTGTTGGCGCTGACCGATATCGAGATCAACGGCAACAGCTCCAGTGATATGCAGGTACATGACCCGGATTTTTACCGGCGTGTACTCTCCTCTGGCTCGATTGGACTGGGCGAGGCCTACATGGACGGCCTGTGGGACTGCGAGGCGCTGGATGATTTCGCCTACCAGTTGTTGCGTGCCGATCTTGAACACCGCATTTCACCACTGAAACTGCTACTGCCGGTGATACGGTCA
>Ga0265306_10001004_pt1 | contig 13810 bp, 11 predicted proteins | sample Helome_3_FD_192493 | JGI IMG/M metagenome (GOLD analysis project Ga0265306, IMG submission 192493) | Marine sediment microbial communities from subtidal zone of North Sea - Hel_20160420 (Illumina Assembly) | ecosystem: Environmental > Aquatic > Marine > Subtidal zone > Sediment ...
CGCTTTGGCAATACGTCGGCTGCGTCGATCCCCATCGCACTGGCAGAAGCAATGGAACGCAAGCGCATTGGTGCGGGCGACCTGGTGCTGTTTACTGCGTTCGGCGCCGGCCTGAGCCGTGGCGCTGCCCTGGTGCGCTGGGGGCCCCGCGCGGAGCCCATCGGCACGTCGGACGCCGAGTTGCCGCCGTGCGAGGCCACGGGGCTGGAGATCATCCGCCGCCACGCCGAGCCCATGCAGGCCCGGGCGGCCGCGCGCGCCGCCAGCTGAGCCTCACCCCAGGCCCGGTGGGAGCAGCTCGAAGGAGCGGCTGGTAGGAGCGGCTGGTAGGAGCGGCTTTAGCCGCGATTCCTTTGAATTACCGAACCCGGCCACCAACCGCTGATCGCGGCTAAAGCCGCTCCTACAAGGGGGGCAGCTATCAATTGGCCGCGACGGCCGCCGCTTTCACCATCCGCATCGTAATCCAGCCGTCGTCCTGCCAGTCCGAGATCTCGGCCACCAGGCCCATGCCCTCGGCCTGCAGCTGCATCATCGGCACCGTGTAGTTCTCGTGGATCCATTCTTCTGTCATATCGTGCTGGCCGAGCCGCCGGGTTTGCGCAAGCACGTTCCAGTAAGGTGAGCGCCAGCGCATCTCGGTCCCCTCGCGTTCGTAGTCTATTACCAGCTGGTAAAAACAGGCCGTGCGCTCGGTCAGTGCCAGCATGCCCAGTTCGAGGTCGCCGTTCTGGTCGATCAGTTTGCCGACCCGACTGATCATCGGCATCTGCGTCATGACCTGGGCATTGATCCACTCGTCTATCAGGTCATTGTCTTTCGCGAATTGCATCGCGGTAAGCGTCATCTTGATCAGCGCATCGTTCTGCTCGTGCTGATAGGGCTTGCGGTTGTTCAGCGCCTTGATCAGCGGCTCGACTGCCAACCCGACTTCCATTTCCCGACCGGAGAAATCGTGGCGCGGATCGCCCGGGGTCGGGCTGGCTTCCTTGATGGCCACGATCACCGCGGCGCCCAGGGCCTCTTCGTGTCCCTTGAACCCGCTGCGGTTGCCGAACGTGTCCGGTTTCAGGCCGTCGGGGCCATAGTGCGCACCGCCAAAAACCGGCGCGGTGAGCATCGTGCAGACCGCCATGGCGGCCATGGTCAGTAAAACTCTGTTCATTCTCAAAACTCCCGATCTCGTGATTCAAATCCAAGGATTAAGGGCGCGCCGCACTGGCGAGCCGTTGGGGTTAGTTTCGCATCAAAATCAGGAGCGCGTAGGATCGGTCCAGGGCCTGTCCGGCGGATGACGCCGCCGATCCGCCAGGCGGATAATTGGAGCCACATAGCCCGGAACCAGTGGAGACCAGCATGCAACTGTACGGCGCTCTCGCGTCACCCTACGTCACGCGAGTGATTCTGTTCGCCAGGCTCAAGAACATTCCGCTGCAGCGCCCGCCCGTGCCTGGGGACAACCCGCGCAGTGTCGAGTACCACGCGCTTAACCCCATCGGCAAAGTCCCTGGCCTGGAGCTGGACGACGGGCGGCTGATTCCGGAGTCCGACGTGATCTGCGAGTACCTGGAAGACGCTTACCCGGATCCACCCGGGCTGCCCGCCGAGCCGCTGGACCGGATGACCAGCCGGCTGGTGGCCCGAATTACGGACCTGTACATCTCGCCTCGTTTCCAGCCGCTGCTCCCGCACCTGGATCCTGCGCGCCGTGAGCAGACCGCGGTGGACGAAATCGGCGCCGGCCTCGCCAAGGCCTTCACGTCTCTCGAGCACTTCATGGGGCCAGGGCCGTTCTGTGCCGGCAGCGTGCCGACACTGGGCGACTGTGCCCTCGGCACCTACATGCAGCTGCTGAAAAACGTGGTGTTTCCGGCTTTCGACAGCATTGCCGACCCGACCGCAGCGCCCGGCCGGTTGGCGGACTGGTGGCAAGCCATGCAGAGCCACCCGGTCTGCAAGCGGTGTCTTGACGATTACGGCCGGGCCGTGGACGAGTTCATGGCCGCGAATCGCGATACGCTGCAGGAACACAGCTGAAGGCCGGGGCGGTTGCCCTCAGTCTGCCGTCAGCGGCGGACGACCAGTGGGCACGATGCCTTCGTGGTGATGCACGCGCCGCCATTCGCCGTCAATGCGGCGCGCCACGGTGGTGATGCGCACCCGGCCGCTGAGGGCTCCCGGTGGCTGGAATTCGTAGTCGAGGTAATACCGCGCCACGGCGAAATCGCCCCAGACGTCGACGATGGGCGCCTCGATATCGATGCTCAAGAGCCCGCGTCGCTCTGAATCAGACATATCTTTCTTGCGAAATTTCGCCCTTGCCGCGCTGCCACCGTGGACAAGTTGCGGCTCGAAAAGATCCCAGATCGTGCACTCGGGCGCATCGCATTGTTCCACGAGTGCCGGATCGAACTGCTGATAGGACGCGAAGATGCGTGTTACGAGGTCGGCGACTGCAGCTTTGTCGGCGGCGAGTTGTGGGTCGTCTGGCATTGCGGCTCCAGGTATTGCTCCGGCGGCCGCGATCAGCCGCCCAGGATCTGTGTGAGACTGAAAATGCCCACTGTCAGCAGGCTCAGGCACGACAATAGCAGGGCGGCGTCCCACAGGCGGCCCGGCTGCAAACGCGCGTCGGTCAGGCGGAAGCGCAGGTACAGCGCACTGAAGCCCAGCGCCGGCAGCACCAGGGACTGCACGAGACCGCCGACGATCACCAGGCGCACCGGGTTCCATCCCGTCAGGAAGATCAGCAGGCAGAGCAGGGGCAGCGCGACGGACAAAATCGCCACGCAGCGTTGCCGGATTGCGGGCTCATCGTCGAGGAGTTTCAGCACGATCAGGCAGTCGGCAAACAGCCGCGCGGCGCCGGCATTCGCGACCAGGAAAGATGAGTAGAGCACGGCGAGGGCGCCGGCCAGGAACAGGAATTTTGCGTAGGTGCCGAATACCGGCACGTAGGCGCTGGCGAGACTGCTGACCATGCGCATGCCGTCTGGATCGCTGCCCTGCCGATGCAGCACGGCGGCGCCGATGTAGTAGAACGCGACCGTAGCCAGCGTATACACGCACATCGATGCGAACGCGTCGATCTTCATCACGTGAATCCAGCCCTGGGCGCGCGACACCCAGTGGGTCCCCGCCGCCGGATTGCCGATGAAGCGGCCGTAGCCCCGTTCCAGGCACCAGTAGGGATACACGACCATGTCGGTGCCGCCGATCCCGATGATGCCGAACGCCGCCAGCGCCGTGAGCCAGGCCTCCGGGCGCTCGGGCAAACCGAAAAGCAGGCCATCGAGAATCCCTTCCAGCGGAATCGCAAACTCTGTGGTCTGCAGGGCGACAACGTTGCCGACGGTGATCAGCGTGAAGCAGAACACCAGGCCGACGCAGATGGTCTCCAGCAATGCGTAACGGCCGAAAAACAGCAGCATCGCCGTTGCAAATGCCACCAGGATTGCCCACAGGCGGTGGTCTATCGCGGCGGCTTCCAGCGCGCTGGCAGTATTCTCGGGCGCCTGCATGGCCAGCGCGTAGTCGCCGGTAATGGGGATTGTCATCGCCAGGGACTGGCCCACCCCACCCAGGATGCCGCCCAGGAGTCCGTAGGTCGCGACCATCATCACGAGCCACAGCCAGATGATCCAGTTGGCCCGCAGCCGTGGCCCCGGAATGCGGTTCAGCGCCGCCAGCGTGGTTTCGTTGCTGCTGACGGTGTAGCGGCCCAGCTCGATCTGGGTAAATACCTTGATTACACAACCCAGCACGATGATCCAGAGCAGACTGATGCCGGCCTGCGCGCCGGCCTTGGTAGTGGCGATCAGTTCACCGGACCCGACCAGCCCCGCGGCAACGATCATGCCCGGGCCCAGGTAGCGCAGCTTGTCCCGCCAACGCGTGGGCGGCTCGCGGGGACCCGACGCGGCAGCGGAATCGCCTGCGTTGGCTTCAGCGGGCATGCGACGGTTCAGTGTTGCGTGTAGTCATCGGCTCCCGTTACCTGCGGCCGCGGCGCGGATGCGCCGGGTCAGCCGCAGGCGGCCAGAATAGGTTATGTGTATACGTGGGGCGAGTGATGCCCGCCGCGCGTGGCGTCGGCGCCCGTGCCGGCTTGCGCTGGTGGCGGTGAATGCCGAGGATTCGGTGGGTACCCGGAGGAAACGCGCAGTGGACATCGACATCATCCTGAACGAGTTTGCATCGCCGACGGCAGCGGCGGAACTCGGCCTGCTGGCGGAAAGCTATGGGATCCGTGGCGTCTGGTCGAGTAACTACGGCTGGTCGCGCGATGCGTTCTTCACGCTGTCGCTACTGGCAGACCGGTCTTCGCGGATCCGGATGGGGCCGATGGCCGTCAGTCCTGCCGAACTGCACCCGCTGAAAATGGCCAACCTGCTGTTTTCGCTGAACGAGCTGAGCCACGGCCGCGCGATGATCATGGTGGGCGGTGGTGGCGCCGTCTTGCAGGCATTGGGCATGGAGCGTGAGCATATGATCGGCTCGGCGCGCGAATGTCTGCAGATACTCAAGGCCGTGTCGCCGGATACAACGCTGAACTTCAAAGGCAAGATCCACAAGGTCTACGGTTATCGACCAGAATGGGCGACGGACGAGCCGCCGCTGATCTATTTCGGCTCCAACCATCCACAAAGCCGGCGCATGTCGGCGGAGCTCGCCGATGGCCTGATTACCAGCGACTTCTGCGTGCCGCTGATGAAGAGTTTTGTGGATGCGTGTCACCAGGAGCTGCGCGAATTTGGCCGCTCACCGGCAGATTTCCGATTCAGCAACTTCTGGGCCTGGCACATCAAAACCGATGCCGACGAATCATATCGAGAAGCGCGGCGCGAGCTGATCCTGCGCGGCTACCTGGGCGAGCAGTACTTCGAGCCTTTCCTCGAACCGGAAGAAATCCAGCTGATGCGCGAGCACTTCAAGGAGTTCATGGACGCGTTCATGAATCGCAGCGGCGTTATCGAGAATGTGCCCGACGCGCTGGTCCGCAAAATGATCGACAACATTTCTTTCGTGGGTGGGCTGGATGCCATCGACAGCGCGGTGGAAACCCTGCGGGCTTTTGCGAGTGCGGGCCTGACGGAGATTGCCTTGCGCGTACATGACGATCCGGCCGACGCGATCCGGCTGATCGGCGAACGGGTCTTGCCGGCGCTTTGACGAGCGCGAGGCGAGCAGTTGGTGGCGCTATTGCCGGGCGCCCCGGGGTGTCTCGCCAGCTCGCTCAATGGCCTCGGTGATCAGCCGGCGCGCGACTGCCGCGTTGTGCCAGTCGCCCAGTTTTACCCACTTGCCGGGTTCGAGATCCTTGTAGTGCTCGAAGAAGTGTTCGATTTGCTGCAACGTGATGTCGGGCAGGTCTGAGTAGTTGTTGACGTGGTCGTAGCGTTTGGTCAGCTGGTGTGACGGCACCGCGACGATCTTCTCGTCCTGGCCGGCATTGTCTTCCATGATCAGCACGCCGATGGGCCGCGCGTTGATCAGGCAGCCGGGCACGAGCGCGCGAGTGTTGCAGACCAGGACGTCAATGGGGTCACCGTCCTCCGACAGGGTATGCGGTACGAAACCGTAGTTGCCCGGGTAGGCCATGGGCGTGTAGAGAAAGCGATCTACCACCAGCAGGCCCGCTTCCTTGTCCATCTCGTACTTGATGGGCTGGCCGCCCACCGGGACTTCGATGATGACGTTGATATCTTCGGGTGGATTGTGGCCAATCTCAATGGCGTCGATGCGCATGGGGGTCCCCGGCGTTGCCGAAGCGCGCAGTCTACCCCGCAGCGGCGCTGTTTGCTGGCTGGCGCTGCAGGGTTTGCGGCGCCTGCCGCCGGTCCCGGTTAGCATTACCGGGCGATGCCAGACACGAGCCAACTGTTGCCGCCCCTGATCCGGAGCCTCCAGGACCCGGGCCGGTACCCGCATCCGGCGACGGTGGTGGAGCTGATTGAGACTCATATCTCCTGGGTCCTGCTGGCCGGTGACTTCGCCTACAAGATAAAGAAGCCCGTGGACCTGGGCTTTCTCGATTTCTCGTCCCTGGAGAAGCGGCATTTCTTTTGTACGGAAGAGGTGCGGCTGAACCGGCGCCTGGCCCCGGACCTCTACCTGGACGTTGTCGGCATCGGCGGCACGCCGGAGCAGCCGGCATGGGAGGCCGGTGATCCCATCGAGTACGCCGTGCGCATGCGGCGTTTCCCGCAGCAGGCGCAGCTGGACCACATGCTGGCGGCGGGTGAATTGCGCGCGAGTCAGCTGGATGCCTTCGCCCGCATGATCGCAGAATTTCACCGGGTCGCCGCGGTGGCGGGTGCCGGGACGCTGTTTGGCGAAGAGCCTGCAGTGTACGAGCCGGTCGAAGACAATTTCCAAGCGCTGCGCGAGGCATTGACGTCACCCGGCGCGGTGGCGCAGCTCGATGCACTGGAGGCCTGGGCCATGGCCCGCTTTCTCGCGCTGCGTGACCTGCTTGCGGTGCGCAAAAGCTCGGGTTTCGTGCGCGAATGTCACGGTGACCTGCACCTGCGCAACCTGGCCTGGGTCGATGAGCAGCCGGTCGCCTTCGATTGCATCGAATTCTCACCGGCGCTGCGGTGGATCGATGTCCTGAACGAAGTCGCATTCCTGACGATGGATCTGCGGGCGCGGGCTCAGCCCGCTATGGCCGCGAGGTTTCTGAATCGCTACCTGGAACACACCGGCGACTATGCCGGTCTTAAGTTGCTGCAGTTCTACCAGGTTTACCGTGCGCTGGTTCGCGCCAAGGTTGACGCCATACGGCTCCGGCAAGGCGACCTGACAGCCGCCGAGCAGGTGCAGGTGGAGACCGAATGTGGCCGCTACCTGGAGTTGGCCCGCAACTTCGGCCAGTTGGGGCAACCATGGCTGCTGATTACGCGCGGCCTGTCAGGATCCGGCAAGACTACGCTGAGCGAAGATCTGGTGGAGCGGCTCGGCGCAATTCGGATCCGCTCTGACGTCGAGCGCAAACGCCTGTTCGGATTGGCGGCCGGGCAAAGCGCCAGCGCAGAACCGGGGCAGGGTATCTATAGCGCCGACGCAAGTCGCCAGACTTATGCAAGCTTGCGGGAACTGGCTGAAAGCGTGCTGGAAGCAGGCTACCCGGTCATCGTCGATGCAGTATTTGCCGAGCCCGAGCGGCGGTCCCCATTCCAGGTGCTGGCAGCCGACCAGGGTCTGCCGTTTCTCATCCTGGAGTTTTCGGCATCTCCCGCCACGCTGCGCGAGCGCATCGCGAACCGGCCGCAAGGCGCTTCCGACGCTGACATCGCTGTCCTCGAAAGCCAGCTGGCCAGCTGGCAACCGTTGCTGCCGGAGGAGAAGGCGCGGCTGGTTCTGATCGATACGGAACAGCCGCTGGACCCGGAGGAGTTCGCAACACAGATTCGTGATGCTCTGCAAGCCGGTTGAACCCGCCTTTCTGCCTATCCCTCAGCGCCAGTCAGGATAACCGAGCAGTTGATCTGCTCGAGGACGTCGAGAGCCAGCTGCCGGCCGGTGTCTGCTTCATCACGCGGCAATATCAGCACACGCGCTGACGCGCGCGCCGTTGCACCAGCAATCTCTGCCGCACCGTCGGGGGCCAGTCGAAGGTAGCTGACTGCGGGGTAGTCACGGACGATCTCCGCCGCCTGAGCGCGGAGGCGGCCCAGGTGCGCGGCCGGTGCCGGCAGGAGCACGGATAGCGCCAGTCCCTCGGCCCGGGCGATGTCAGCGGCCATCCGCAGGGCGGCGGCGCCGCTGGCTGAGTCCTGGTACACCACTGCGACACAGCCGACGCTTTCTGGCGGTTCCTGAACTATGACCAAGGTGCGAGGACCACTGGCTAGCAGCTCGGGGATCTGCATACGCAGCGACAGCCGACGGGCCATCCAGTCACGCGCACTGGCGACTACCAGTACGTCGAATCCGGCGCAGGCCTCCAGCAGGCAACGCGTCAGGGGGCCGCGTGTTACCCGGAAGGAAGACGCGACGTTCATGGCATGCGCACGACTTTCGAAGGCTGCCCGGACGCGGCGCCCCTGCGCCCGGATCTGCCGTTCCATATCAGCAGCATCCGGTACCCTGGAGCTCGCGTCCTCGTAGCGGACCTCCCGCGACACTGGCAGGCGGCTGAGGTTCAGGACTTCGAGATCCTCGATGAACAGGCCGGTGATCTCGGCGGACTCGCGTGTCCACAGGCTCGTGAGCGCGTATTCGACGCTGCGTGGTGTTGCCGACAAGCTGATGGAGACCAGTATTCTGCGCCGGGCAACCATGCTCACTCACTCTCTTTGGGCTTGCGGCGCCTGTTCTTGGCAGGCTTGGCGGCGAACTTTCGGCGCTGATCGGCCAGGGACCGCAACGCATTTTCAACGCTTCGGTTCACGCTGTTGACCGGAAACGCACCGGTCTCATCGCGCTCACCTGCCTCGCGACCGGTGAGCAGAGTGACGGCTTCATCGACGCTCTGTAGCGGATAGATATGAAAGTGCCCTTTAGCGATCTCGCTGACTACGTCTTCGCGCAGCATCAGGTGCTGTACGTTGTCCGCCGGAATCAGTACGCCCTGGTCCCCGGTCAGGCTTCGACCGTTGCATACGTCGAAAAAGCCCTCGATCTTCTGGTTCACGCCGCCGATCGCCTGCACACGGCCGTGCTGATCGACGGATCCCGTGACCGCCAGGCTCTGTTTGACCGGTATCTCGGCGATCGCTGAGACGAGGGCAACGAATTCAGCCACCGACGCGCTGTCGCCGTCCACGCCCCCGTAGCTCTGTTCAAATACCAGGCTGGCTGACAGGGACAACGGCAGGTCCCGGGAATACCTTGCGCCGAGCAGTGATGACAGGATCAGCACGCCCTTGCTGTGTATCGAACCGCCCAGTTTCGATTCACGCTCGATGTCGATGACACGGCCTTCGCCCAACCGGACCGTTGCGGTAATCCGCGCGGGCTGACCGAAGGCGAATTCGCCCAGCTGGATCACGGATAATCCGTTGACCTGGCCGGTTCGCTCACCCTGGGTCCGAACATGAATCGTATTGCGTTCGATAGCCTCGAAGGTTTCGGTCCGCAAGCGGTCCAGGCGGTGGGTCCGCCGCTGCACGGCCAGGTCTACGTCTTGCACATCGGCCTGCGCTGCGCCTCGCTCCCGGGTGAGAAAGTCTGCTTCGCTGAGCAGGTCCGTGATCCGTTCCACGCCGGCCGACAGCTTGTCCGAGTCGCCCGCATTCCGTGAACTCTCCTCGATGACGCGCGCGATGGCTCCCGCGGAGAATGGTAGTAGCTCTTTGCGCTGCACGATGGAAGCCAGCATCCGGCCATACAGCGGAACATTCTCAGTACTGCGTGGAATATGGTCTTCAAAATCCGCCGCGACCTTGAACAACTGGGGGAAGTCCGGATCGAGTTGGCACAGCAGGTAGTAGAGCAGCCGGTTACCGACCAGTGCGACCTTCACGTTGAGGGGCATCGGATCGGGTTCCAGGCTCTCGGCGGAAACCAGGCTCAGCAGCTGGGCGACGGATTCGATCCGGACTTCACGGTTTTTGAGTGCGCGTTTTAATGCGTCCCACGCAAATGGCTGCATCAGGACCTTGTCGGCATCCAGTACCAGGTAACCGGCGCCGGCTCTGTGCAGAGCCCCTGCCCGAATCATCGTGAAATCGGTAATAAGGTTTCCGAATTGCTGCGTATGCTCGATATGTCCCACGAGGTTTTGGTGCGTCGGATTGCTTTCGTACACCACCGCGACTTCGTCAGCGGGCGGGGCAGGGACAAGCACGTTGATCTCGTAGCGCCGGAACAGTCGGGAGGTATCAATGCGCATGCCCGGCGGCAGGTTGTCCTGGTCCTCCGGCAGTCGAAATTCGCGGGCTCTTGCGATTACGTCTGCCTTCAGAGCATCCAGGAACTCGACCACTGCGGGCAGATGCTTGTAGCCTTCGCGCAGAGATGAAATCAGCGAGCCCACTGCGAGATTCGTCACGGTGGCGTCGAGATCCCGAACCTGCTCGCGTTTCTCCTTATTCCAGCCCGGCACGTTCTCGAAATGCTGACGTAAACGATCTGTCAGGCGCTCGATGTCTTTCTCGATGCGTTTTTTCTCTTCAGCGGGCAGTTCGTCGAAGGCCTTTTCCGCGATTACGGACCCGTCGCGGATGGGTGCCAGTGCGAATCCGTGCGGCGTGGGCAGCAAACCCAGGTGGGCCTGCTCGGCCTCTTCCTGGATGGCTTCCATCCCCTGTTGATTGCGATCTTCGAACTCCTGGTCGATTTCGGCGCGGCGGTTGCGGTAATTCTCGCTCTCAAAAGCCGCGGGAATTGAGGCCCGCAGCTCTTCGATCAACCTCGCCACATCCTGTTTGAGTTGCAGCCCCAGGCCCGCAGGTAGCGGCAATCCCCGGGGTTTCTGTGGGTCATCGAAATTATTGACGTAGCACCAGTCGGTGGCCGGTTCCTTGCGCCGTGCCTCCCGGCGCAGCATTTCGAGGGTGACTTCATGGCGGCTGCTGCCCGGATTGCCGAGCACGTACAGGTTGAAGCCCTCGTGGGGAATGCGCGCGCCAAACTCCAGCGCGCTTAGCGCACGCTCCTGGCCCACCAGTGTGATATCCGCTTTGACCTCAGCAGTTGTTGCAAAGCCGAGAGCCTCAGGTTCACAGCGCTGAACGACCGCTGCCGGCGACAGAGCGTGGGGCGAACCTGGGACAGGCTTGTCCTGACCGGGCATCGTGACCTCCAAATGCAGCAAGCTTCATGGCACCGCGCTTGTGGGCGGCTTGAACGTCTAGTTTATCGCCGCGTCCGTGATACGAGCCAGAGCCAGTGCCAATGCGGCTATTAGCAGGATCACGCCGGCCGCTCGATCCCGGATCACACCCCAGCGCGGCTCGTGCAGCGCTCTGCCAATCCGCCCAGCGAGGGCCGCGTAGACGCAGTCGAAACCCAGCGCGAGGATCCAGAAAGTGACTGCCATCAGGGCCAGTTCGGTCTGCGGCGACACTGTGCCAGTCAGGAACTGGGGAAAGAATGCCACGAAAAACAGCATGGTCGTGGGGTTGGTCAGCGAGACCAGGAAGCCTGCACCGAAGGCGGAGCCCTGGCGGAGCGTTGTCGTGGTGCCGGGTGCAGCCGCCATTCCGGCACTTCGCCAGCGCTGTATGCCCAGCCAGGCAAGGTAGGCAATGCCGACCCACCGGACCAGGCGCTGGGCGATGGCTAATTGCGTGATCAGCGATGTCAATCCGGCTACCGCGATGGTGAGCTGGATGGCCATCGCAGTGCTGGTGCCCGCGACGGTAATCAAACCAGCGCGGCTGCCGCCCCTCAAGGCGTTTGCAACAATCAACAGGATACTGGGCCCGGGAATTACGATCACCGCGGTGGATACGGCAATGAACGCGAAGTAGACGCCGCCACTCACCTTCGCGCGCCTTTAGTCCGCCTCGCGGTCGATGTCACAGCAGTGGGCAGGTGGCTGGCTGAGAACCGAGTCGGTCACCGGGTTGGGTCGGAACACTGTGCAACCCTTAAGCGCAAGTTTGTAGGACTCGTCGTAAAGGCCCGAGAAAGTCTCAAAGTCACACGACGCCGGGACGCTCACAGTCTTGGAAATCGCGTTGTCCACCCATGATTGCAGCGCGGCCTGCATGGCCAGCTGGGCGCGGGCGCTGACGGCCGATGCAGCGACGAACTCGGCGGGCGGAGCCGCCCCGGGGTGTTCCCGCTGCCAGCTGTCCCAGGCCGCGTCACGAATCCGGTAGGTGTGGCGCTGACCGTCAGATCCAAGCACCTGGCGGTCGAACTCCATGGCAAATATGGGTTCGATGCCACTGGATACGTTATTCGCCAGCAGACTGATCGTGCCGGCCGGGGCGATGGCCAGGAGGTGACTGTTGCGGATGCCGGACCGGGCGATTCCGGCGCGGATATCGGCTGGCAGTCGCTGCAGAAACGGCCCTTGCAGATACGGGTTTGCATCGAATTGGGGGAAGGGGCCGCGTTCTTCTGCCAGCTCCACAGAAGCTTGGTAGGCGGCGTGGCAAATGGTCTGCATGATCCGCCCGGCGGCCTCCCGGGCGCTCGAGCTGTCGTAACTGTGCCCGAGCATCGTCAGTGCGTCGGCAAGGCCCGTGATCCCGAGGCCCAGCCGCCGTGTCTCCAGCGCGGCCATTGCCTGCTGCGGCAGCGGATAGCGCGAGATCTCGATCACGTTGTCGAGAAAGCGGACGGCCACGCGGGCGGTGGTCTCCAGGCTTTCCATATCGATCCTGGCTGATGGTGTGAATGCCTTGTCAATAAAGCGGGCCAGGTTAAGCGAGCCGAGATTGCAGGCGCCGTAAGGGGGCAGAGGGATCTCGCCACAGGGATTCGTAGCTGTTATCTGCTCCCGGTACCAAAGGTTGTTCTCGCGATTGATGCGATCGATGAACAGCACGCCCGGTTCGGCGACCTCGTAGGCCGCGCGTTGCAGCTGTTCCCAAAGGGCCCGGGCAGGTATGACTCGAGCCACTCGGCACGCCACCATGCCCCGCGTGTTTGACCAGCGCCGCTGGATGACCGGTTCGTCCGGCTCGTCATCTGCGACCGGGAACACCAGTGGCCAGTCAAGGTCAGCCTGCACCGCCGCCATGAAGTCGTCCGTGACCTGGACCGACAGGTTGAAGTTGCGCAACGCAGACGGATCGCGCTTGGCGTTGATGAATGTCTCGATGTCCGGGTGATCGCAGCGCAGTGTTGCCATCATCGCGCCGCGCCTTGCCCCCGTAGACATCATGGTTGCGCACATGGCGTCCCAGATACGCATGAATGACACCGGGCCGGAAGCGATGCTGTCCGTGCCGCGCACAGGCGTGCCAGCCGGCCGTAACGTGGAGAAGTCGTAGCCGATGCCGCCACCCTGTTGCATCGTGATCGCGCCTTCCTTCAGTGAATCGAAGATGCCCTCCAGGGAATCTTCCACCGGGCCCATTACGAAGCAGTTGAATAACGTGACATCGCGATCCGTGCCGGCACCCGCCAGAATGCGCCCGCCCGGCAGGAACCTGAAATCCGCCAGCAGGTGCTGAAAGGCCTCGGTCCACTTCTCCCGGTCGCGGTTCTCGGCTGCGGCCACTGCATCCGCGACGCGCCGCCAGGTCTCCGCTACTGAAGCCTCGTCGCCGTAACGGTACTTGGCCGCCCAAACTTCGCGGGACAGCTCATTTTGTGTTGGGATTCCGGGACACATTGTTACTCGCCCGACTCTTGCCGGGCTGCAGGCTGGCGATCATCATGTCAGACGCCAGCCGGTCTTGAACTGCCCCAGTCTACAGCGCGCAGGGTCTCTGTTGGCCGTTTGCCCGGGCCCCGCTGCACCCGTTACAGGCTATTGCTGCTTGCGCCGCTCGATGTACTGCTTACGCCGCTCGATGCCGTCGATGATGGTGTTCAGGGTCTCACAGGGGCGCATGGCGCGGGCGGTCAGCTCGGGATCGGGATGGTAATAGCCGCCGATATCCATCGCCTGGCCCTGGACCGTGTTCAGTTCCTGGATAATGGTGTCTTCGTGCAGTGCCAGCTGTTCTGCAACCGGGATAAACCGGCTTTTCAGCTCCGCATCCGTATCCTGCTCGGCAAGGGCCTGCGCCCAGTACAGTGCAAGGTAGACATGACTGCCGCGGTTACCCATTTCGCCGACTTTGCGTGACGGGGAGCGGTTGAATTCGAGGAATTTTCCCGTGGCCTGGTCCAGCGCGACGGCCAGGGCTTTCGCCTTCGCATTGCCCGTTTTTTCGGCCAGGTCTTCCAGGGAAACTGC
>Ga0265306_10001005_pt1 | contig 13802 bp, 15 predicted proteins | sample Helome_3_FD_192493 | JGI IMG/M metagenome (GOLD analysis project Ga0265306, IMG submission 192493) | Marine sediment microbial communities from subtidal zone of North Sea - Hel_20160420 (Illumina Assembly) | ecosystem: Environmental > Aquatic > Marine > Subtidal zone > Sediment ...
CAAGAACGGCATCTGGGTAGGCGTGCTTTCTGGCAGGGACTCGGCTGCCATGGCTGGCTTGAGGCCTGGTGGAATGGTCCGCGGTGACGGCTTCAATCGCCTTCCCATGGTTCGCATGACCAACGTCGGACTGCTCCCTGGTGAGGGATCCCTCGATGACATCATCGCCGATACCGAAGATGGTGTGTACATGGCCACGAACCGGTCGTGGTCCATCGACGACCGGCGCCTCAACTTCCAGTTCGGCTGTGAGATCGCGTGGGACGTGAAGAACGGCAAGCTCGGCCGCCTGCTCAAGAACCCCACCTACACAGGCATCACCCCGCAGTTCTGGGGAACGCTCGACAGGCTTGCAGGCGAGTCCGAGTGGGTGCATTGGGGAACACCGAACTGTGGAAAGGGACAGCCGGGCCAGGTAGCCCACACCGGGCACAGCGCATCTCCCGGCAGGTTCTCGAACGTACGGGTGGGGGTGAGGGGATGAGCAGAGCAGTCGATCTCGTCCAATCCGTTGTCGACATGGTGGGCGGCAGGGCGGAAGCCGAGGTGACGAGCGACGTCGGCACCACGTCCCTCACGCGATTCGCCAACTCGTACATCCACCAGAACGTGACCGAAGAGGTTGTGAGCGTGACGTTGCGGGTCGCGAGGGATGCACGAGTTGCCAGCGCTACCTCAACCGTGACCACTCCCGACGCTCTCCAGGCGTTCGTGGACACCACGCTCGATATTGCTGCCCAGCAGCCGGTCGACATCGACTGGCCAGGCGTCGGAGAGCCGGTGGATCAACTCGAGGTCGACAACTGGGACCAGTCGACAGCGGATGCGACACCTGCTCAGCGCGCTGAGGTTGTCAAGGCATTCGTTGATGCAGGAAAGGGGCTCTCCGGTGCAGGGTTCTGTCAGACCGACGCTCGCTTCCTTGCGTTCGGCAATACTGCAGGCCGCTATGCCCATGGGCGGTTCACGACGGCATTGCTCGATGGAATCCATCAGACGGCAGCATCTGCAGGCGGGGCCCATGCCGCTGGCTCGGCGCTCGGATCAATCGACGCCCCGGCAGTTGGCACCGGCGCTGCAGATCGAGCGAGAGGGTCCGTCGATACGTTCGATGCCAAGCCAGGGGACTACGAGGTCTTGTTGTCACCAGAGTGCGTTGCGACCATCGCCATATTCCTCGACGCCTACGGCTTCAGTGCCAAGGTCGCCGAAGAGGGGATGTCATTTGTACAGCTCGGTGAGCAACAGTTCGATCCGACGGTCGAGATCTGGGACGACGCAACGGATCCGCGCTCGCTGTATGTCGGATTTGATGCTGAGGGAACGCCAAAGCCGAAGCTCGATCTCGTCCGGCGCGGCGTCACCACGAACGTGCTGCACACGAGGAGAACCGCGGCCAAGGCCGGCGTCTCGTCCACGGGGCATGCTGCGCCAGGCGCTGAGGCCTTCGGTCCGTTCGGCACGAACATGTTCGTTGGTGGGGGGTCATCCTCGCTTGAGGAACTCGTTGGCGATGTGGACCGGGGCATCTATGTGTCAACGTTCAACTACTGCAGGATCCTCGATCCGAAGACTCTTGTGGTGACCGGTCTCACCCGGAACGGAACGTTCATGATCGAGAACGGTCGCATCACCGATCCCATCTCCAACCTACGATTCACGCAATCGTTCATTGATGCGCTCGGCGAGGGAAACGTCCGCGGGGTCGGCAGCGATGGCCGGTTCGCAGATTCAGAATTCGGTCCGACATTCGTCCATGCTCCGTCGATGCGGCTCGGATCATGGAGATTCACAGGAGGGACAGACGGCTGATGTCAATTCTTGGAGATCAGGCTGCTGCGGCGGTATTCGACAACCGCGCAGACGCCGACGAGGCATGGGGAATCCTCTCCGAAGGAGGCGTACCCGCCACCGTGGTCACGGATCCAGGGATCCTGGGCGCGTACCAGGTATCGGTCATCGTTGATCGTTCAGACCTCGAACAGGCCCAGGGGCTCCTGGCGTCGTTCATGCAGCGAAGACTCCCCTAGGCGCGGGTGGGCCCCGCTCGACGGCGGGGCCCACTGCAACCAGAGGTTCTCTGGTCTATGACTCGTCGACAGCTTCTTCCTCGACGGCTTCAGCTGCTTGTTCTTCGCTGGCGATTTCCTCGCGAATAGCGTCCATGTCGAGCGACTTGATCTGGCCGATGAGGTCATCAAGAGCTTCTTCGGGCAGGGCGCCTGGCTGGCTGAACACACCGATGTTGTCGCGGAAGGCGACAAGCGTCGGAATCGAGCGAATCCCGAATCCGGCGGCAAGTTCCTGCTGTTCCTCGGTGTCGACCTTTGCGAACGCGATCGACAGATCATCGTCGCTATAGCGGTCAGACACCTTCTCGAAGGTTGGTCCGAACGTCTTGCATGGGCCGCACCATTCGGCCCAGAAATCGATCAGGACGATGTCGTTTTTCTCGATCGTCTCGTGGATCGTGTCTTTGGTCATTTCGATTGTTGGCATGAAAGAGCTGTCTCCATCTTGGTTTGTGTTCCGGTTCCAACCGTGGGGCGACGGTCGGTATTCCCCCGAGGATGTGGTCGGGGAGACGGGTGTGGAGTGGCTTTCTCGTACACTTCCGGCCGTGACAGGTTCCGAGGCCCTCATCGATCTGGTTGGCGTTTCCGTGCGTGCTGGTGCCGTGCAGATCCTCAGGGATGTCTCGCTCGTCGTGCCGCCGGGCGAGACGCTTGGTGTGTTCGGCGCCAACGGTGCAGGGAAGACGACGCTGCTCAGGCTCCTCGCCACGCTCCAACCGATTGCGTCCGGTGCGGGGACCGTGCTCGGCGCGGATCTCACATCGGATGACCGCTACGACATCAGACCGCGAGTCGCCTACGTCGGCCACGTGCCTGGGTTGTATCCCGAGCTCACTCTCGCAGAGAACCTCGATTTCGCAGCCGATGCCCGCGGCATCGGTCACGAAGAAGCGGTCAGGGCGCTGGCTGCGGTGGGCCTTGCAGGGGCATCCACAAGGTTGGCCGAGCGTTGCAGCCATGGCATGCAGCGCAGGGCGGAGTTCGCCAGGGTCCTCCTCAGTTCGCCAGATCTGCTGCTCCTCGACGAGCCGCATTCGGCGCTCGACAAGGACGCCGTGGAACTGGTCGATGCCATTGTGGAGCGAACGGTTGCGGGAGGTGGCGCCGCGGTGCTCGTCAGCCATGACAGGGAGCGAGTTGCGAGCCTGTCCGACCGCACCGTTGATATCGACGGCGGAACGCTGACATGATCAGCTTCCAACGGCAGGTCAGGGTCATCGCTTCTCGAGACCTCACTCGGGAGAGGCGAACAGGCGAGGTGCTGTGGGTCACCCTGCCGTTCGGGGCGATTGCGCTCCTGCTTGTTCCCTTGGCGATCGGGACGAACGCGCCCATGCTGCAACGGATCGGTCCCGGATTGTTCTGGGCGGTCGTCATGCTCTTTGGCGTGTTGATCTCCATCAGGCAAACAACCTCTGAGACCCTGGCGCAGCGCGATCAACTCGCGCTCACCGGCCTCGATCCAGCGGCGGTGTACGTGGGCAAGGCAACCGCAAGCTTTCTGTTCCTCCTCGTGTTCCAGGCCGCGCTCGGTGTTGTCACGGTTGTCCTCTACGACGTCAGGCCAAAGGGATGGTGGCTGCTTCCGGTGACCTTCGTCCTCGTCGCTGCAGGGCTTGCCCTGCTTGGTACGTTGGCAGCCGGAATCGTTGCAACTGGCCGCAATGCAGCTGCCCTGGTGCCGCTGCTGGTGGCCCCTCTCTCGATCCCGCTGTTGATCGGTGCTACTCAGTCGCTGGAAGCCTTGGAGCTTGGTCGCAGTAGCCTTGCGTGGGTGCTGATGATGATCGTCACAGTCATTGCGCTGGCGATCGCTGGAGTGCTTTCGGCCCGACCGCTTCAGGAGACTGGATGAATGCTACGGAACACATGACTGATCGCCCATCGTCCACGTGGCCTTGGGTGGTCATGGCGATTGCAGGCCTTGTCACGTTCGTTGCATCCATGACGGTTGGTCCCGATGCCGTGCAGGGCCAGCTGTCCCGCATCATGTATGTACATGTGCCTTCGGCATGGCTCGCGTACCTTGCGTTCGGCGTCACGATGTTTGCTTCTGCCATGTATCTGTGGAAGAAGGACCTGGCGTGGGATCGCAGGGCTGTCGCATCGGCCGAAATCGGTGTGGTCTTCACAGCGCTTGCGCTTGGACTTGGGATGATCTGGGCCAAACCCACCTGGGGCGTGTGGTGGACATGGGATGCGCGGCTGACTCTCACCGCCATCATGTTCTTCGTCTACCTCGGGTATCTGGCGCTGCGTCGGACCACCGACGACCTGCACGCAAGGGCACAGCGCTCCGCGATCCTCGGCGTTCTCGCCGTCATCCAGGTGCCACTGGTCCACTTTTCCGTCGTGTGGTGGCGGACGCTGCATCAGCCGCCATCGATTCTCAAGCCGGAGCCCATCGATATGGATACCGCCATCCTCGTGACCTTGATCATCGCGGTCGTCGCGTTCACGGTGATGTACACGGCGATGATGTTCAAACGCATCGAGCTTGCGCGGCTCGAGGACGAACTCCTCGTATCGGAGCAGACGGCAGACTCACCGGTAGCTGGCGCAGCGGTGATCGCACCAGCGGTTGATGGGGGTGGCGCCTGATGGAATCTGCAGAGCAGTGGAACTGGGTCCTGCTGGCATATGGCTTCTGCTACGCGGTGCTGGTTGCATACGTCACGAGCATCGCCGTTCGTATCTCTCGCACGCGCAAGCGGCTTGGTGACGGCGCATGAAACGGTACGCGAAGTTCATCGTTCCCGCCGTCATCCTCGCTGGCGTCCTTGTCGTGCTCATGGTGAACCTGAGTTCCGCCCTTGTCTACTTCAACACTCCAGCCGAGCTCCTCTCCCGTGAGGTCACCGATGAACGGCTTCGGCTCGGAGGACGGGTCGTCCCTGGAACGGTTGTCGACGCAGATGGCACAGTGACCTTCGACGTCCAGGATTGCGATGCATCTGTTGCTGTCGTGCACACCGGTGCTCCGCCCCAGCTGTTCCAGGAAGGAATCGGCGTGGTCGTTGAGGGCTCGTGGACCGGCACTGCCTTTGAATCCGACACCATGCTCGTCAAGCACGACGAGCAATATCGGACCGATGACGAGGACTACGACGAGGCCAACCACGCCTGTAGCGACGCGTGATCGCCGCACTCGGGACGTTCTCCATCCTCGTTGCGCTCGGTGCGGCAGTTGCGATGGTGGTCCAGGGAATACGGCACGCTGGGGACGGCTCCAAGCGAGCGATGCGTGTGCCGGTGTTCACGCTCCTGACGGCTGCGCTCGCTGCCTTCGCTCTCATCGAGATTGCAATCCTGAACCATGAATTCTCGATCACCTACGTCGCCAACAACACCGCAACCACGACGCCATTTGTTTTTCTTCTCGCCTCCGGATGGGCTGCCCTGGAAGGTTCGATCGTGCTCTGGGGAGTTGTGCTTGCGGTGTTCAGCTTCCTCGTTTGGAGAACGCTGCGAGACGAGGACTCCCTTGGGGTGCTTGCCCTCGCCGTGATGGGTGGGGTGTCCGTGTTCTGGTTCGGCCTGATGGCCACCGCAGGGAACCCGTTCGCGGTGTGTTCTGCAGTCGCTGGTGATGTCTGTGTCGCCTCGACCTGGTGGCCGCTCGGCGACGTCGTTGCTCCCGTTCAGGGCAGAGGGCCGAACCCGCTCCTCCAGAACCACATCCTGATGGCCATCCATCCGCCAATGCTGTACGTCGGGTACGTTGGACTGACCGTCCCGTTCTCTTTTGCCATCGGGGCGCTGATCAGGGGGGAGACGGGAAGGACCTGGCTCGACCGAACACATCGGTGGACATTGGTGGCTTGGATCTTTCTCACGTTTGGGATCTTCCTCGGTGGATGGTGGAGCTACGAAGTGTTGGGATGGGGCGGCTACTGGGCTTGGGATCCTGTTGAGAACGCGGCGCTGCTGCCGTGGCTCACTGCGACGGCGTTCATCCACTCTGCCGTGGTGCAGCGGAAGCGAGGGATGCTCCAGGCCTGGAACTACATCCTGGTCATCGCCACGTTCTCGCTGACGATCCTCGGCACGTTTCTCACGCGCTCGGGAGTCATCGCCTCCGTTCATGCTTTCACACAGTCTTCGATTGGCCCTGCGCTGCTCGTGTTCCTGGCTGTTGTCGTGGTCGGCTCACTCGCCTTGTTTGCCTGGAGGGCGAAGGACATTTCCCAGGCCCCGCGCCTCGACTCCCTCTCCTCCCGCGAGGGCTACATCCTCATGAACAACCTGGTGCTGACCGTGTTGGCGTTCACGGTCCTGTTCGGCACGATGTACCCACTGATCGTCGAAGCGATATCCGGGGCAGAAGTGGCGGTCGGTCGTCCGTTCTTCGATCGGGCCGCCGTCCCGATCTCGCTGCTGCTGCTATTGCTGATTGCCTTCGGCTCTGTGGCACCGTGGAGGGTTGCCTCGTCACAGGTCCTCTGGCGTCGGTTACGGGTGCCTATGGTCCTCGGCCTGTGGGGCGCCGCATTCGTCGTGGTCATCGGAGTCCGATCGTGGTCCGTGGTCCTTGCGATCGGACTGGCAGTGTTCATCATCGCCGCCATTGGTGAGCGGTATGTCGGCATGGTTCTTGCCAGGCCGGAAGGGGCAGGATCGGCTGCAGTCAAAGTGGTGCGCAACGACTCCGGCTATTGGGGAGGGCAGCTTGCCCATGTCGGTATTGCCCTCGTCGCCATCAGCCTTGCAACCACCAACGGGCTCGCAGTCAGGGAGATGGTGACGGTCCCACGAGGCGAGACGGCCGTGGTCAGCGGATTCTGCGTGCGCTACATCGAACCCTTCAGTGTGTCCGAGCCGAACCGCGATGTTGCAGGCGTCCGTGTGGAGGTGCTGGATGAGGGCTGCACGACATCCAAGGCGATTCTCGAACCGAGGCTGAACACATATGCTGGCACAACCCAGCCCATTGGTACTCCCGCGGTGTGGACAGGGTGGCGCGATGACGTGTATGTCGGCATCGCTGGCGGGTCGTCGACGTCGGTCGATCTGAACGTGTTCGTCTTCCCCTTCCAATGGCTCCTGTGGGTGGGAGGCTTCGTCGTGGTGGCAGGCGGACTTCTTGCGGTGTCGCGGAAACCGGCTGAGGGTCGGGGAGCGTCAGAGGAGTCGACAAGCCAACACTCCGGAGCGACATGATGTCGGAACGAACCAGGAACATTGCGGTGATCGGCGCCTCCGTCGCTGCGCTCCTCGTGATTGTGGTGGGCCTTGCGTTCGGGGAGGCAACAGAGCCGACGGCCGAAGACAGGGTGGCTGCGCTCAGCGAGGCAATCAAATGCCCATTCTGCAGTGGTGAGTCGCTCGCCGAGTCGCCATCGGGGGTGGCAGCGGAGTACCGCGCCCTGATCGCCGAGCGTGTGGAGGCCGGATCTACCGACGAGGAGATTCGTCAGGAGTTCGCTGAGAACTTCGGAGACTCGTACATCCTGGACACCTCAACGTCGTCCTGGTCCCTTGCGTTGTGGATCGTGCCGCCACTGGCACTGGTTGGTGGCGGGCTCGTCATCTACGTGATGCGTCGATCCGCCGGACGCCGAGACGACGAACATGCGGGGGCTCCCAGTGGCTGATCAGCGTTCTGCCGACCAGATGGCCCTGCTCCGTGATGAGATCGCGGATCTCGATGCCCAGGTCGAGGCCGGGGACATCGATGCTGGCACAGCCGACGTACTGAGAACAAAGTACACGACAGAACTCTCCGTTCTCGAGTCGTCTTCGAACGCGGAGCCAGGTGATGGCCCCGGCGGCGTCGCAGACGTCGCAGGGAGAGCGACCCAGGGACCATCCCGGATCTCTGGCCGCATGCTCGCCGGTGCGGCAGTCGTTGGCGCGGCGATTGTTGCGATTGGAGTGTTTGCAGTCGTCTCACTCGATGACGGCACCATCGGGGTCGAAGGTGTCGCAAGCGATGCGCTTACCGAGAATTCGCCCACCGACCTCTCGGAGATCTCAAATGCCGAGATGGAGACGGTCGTGGCCGCCAATCCCGAGGTCATCGGCATGCGCCTTGCGCTTGCGCGCCGCTACTTCGAGGAGGGATCGTTCGACCTTGCGCTCGACCACTACTTCGAGGTTCTCGAACGCGAGCAACACCCAGAGGCATTGGCGAACGTTGGCTGGATGACGTATCTGTCACAACGACCGGACATCGCCCTCGGCTACCTCGAGGCCTCGCTCGAGCGCCGGCCGGACTATCTGCCTGCCCAATGGTTCATCTCCAACGTGCTCGTCACTCTGGGGCGAACTGACGAGGCCGTTCCTCTTCTTGTCGTCCTCGTAGCCTCGGATGACGTTCCCCAGGAGATCAAGGACGGCGCCGTCACACTCCTGGAGCAGATCGAGGAGTCCCCATGACCGACACCGACCGCTCCGTGCGCGGAAGCACCGTTGCATGGGTGGCTATCGGGGCCGCGGTTGTGTTCATGGTGCTGGCGTTCGTCTTTGCATCCCGCTTCGGCTCCGATCCGTCCCTCAGCGCATCGCCCCTCATCGGCAAGCCAGCGCCAACCGGCGACATTGCCCTTGTGGACCAGTCCGGAAGCGTGAGCATCTCAGACTTTCCAGGCGACATCGTCGTCGTCAACTTCTGGGCATCGTGGTGCCTCGGGTGCAGGGATGAGCATGAAGCCCTCGTCCAAGCCTCCGAGGACTACGCAGACTTCGACACCACCTTCATTGCCGTGAACTATCAGGACCAACCCCAGCGTGCCGAGGCGTTTCTCGATGAGCTCGGTGTCAGCAGATCGACCGTCTATACGGTGGACGATGGCACGGAGACGGCCTTCGCCTGGGGCGTCCTTGGGCTCCCCGAAACATTCTTCGTGGATCGCGATGGTGTTGTCGTCGGCAAAGTGTCCGGTCCCGTCTCCCACGGATTGCTGAGCCAGACCATCGACCAGATCATCCTCGGCGAAACGATCGGTGATATTTCGACCGGCGACGTCGAGAACCGCTAGGACCCATGAGCTTCTGGGACGCAGATCCCTAGTCTGGTTGCCAGGCGAAAGGACCCGATGGGCAAGTTGATCGCATGTGTTCCCAACTTCAGTGAGGGCCGCGACCCGGCAGTGATCCAAGCAATCACCGCCGAAATCACCTCTGTCACTGGCATCAAGCTGCTCGATGTTGACGCAGGCGAGGCGACCAATCGCACGGTTGTCACATTCGTTGGCTCGCCTGAGGCTGTCCTCGATGCTGCGGTCGGAGCGATTGGACTGGCATCCGAGCTCATCGACATGCGGGGCCACACCGGTGAGCACCCTCGTTTCGGAGCCACCGATGTGTGTCCCCTGATCCCGGTGTCCGGCGTCACCATGGAGGAGACCGTCGCATACGCACAGGCACTTGCGGAGCGACTCGCGCACGAGCATGGGCTCACGGTGTATTGCTACGAACAGGCGGCTCGCGTACCGGAGCGTCGGAACCTCGCCACCGTGCGTCAAGGTGAGTACGAGGGACTCGCTGCCCGCCTTGACGATCCCGAGTGGGCGCCGGACTACGGACCAGCAGATTTCAATGCCCGCTCTGGGGCGACAGCCGTTGGAGCTCGTGGTTTCCTCGTTGCGTACAACATCAACCTCAACACCACCTCGACGCGTAGGGCCAACGCGATTGCGTTCGACGTGCGGGAGCGGGGGAGGGTCAAGCGAACGGGCGACCCGATCACGGGCGATGTCGTGCTCGATGGGAACGGCGACAGGGTGTGGGTGCCAGGGACGCTCAAGGCAGTCAAGGGGATCGGCTGGTTCATTGAGGAATACGGAGTCGCCCAGATCTCGATGAACCTCACCGATATCGACATCACACCTGTGCACGTTGCGTTCGATGAGGTGTGCAGGGCGGCAGCTGAACGAGGCGTCCGCGTGACAGGATCTGAGCTCGTCGGTTTGATTCCGCTCAACGCCGTGCTCGAGGCCGGGCGGCACTACCTGCGCAAGCAGCAACGCTCCACAGGCGTCTCCGATGCGGAGCTCATCAAGATCGCCGTGGTCTCCCTCGGCCTCGATGAACTCACGAAGTTTGATCCGACCGACAAGATCATCGAGTACGCCATCGAGTACGCCACGGATCGCCTCGCCGGAATGTCCGTCCGACGTTTCGTCGAGGAGACCGCGTCTGAGTCAGTGGCGCCGGGAGGTGGCTCCGTGTCTGCCAACGTCGGCGCACTCGGTGCGGCTCTGGGGACCATGGTCGCCAACCTCTCTGCGCACAAGCGCGGATGGGACGACCGTTGGGAGGAATTCTCGGATTGGGCAGACCGTGGCAAGGCCTGTCATGACGAGCTGATCAGGCTCATCGATAGGGACACCGAGGCCTTCAACGACATCATGGAGGCCTTTGCACTGCCGGCAGGCACCGATGATGAGCAGCGGGCCAGGACCGCTGCGATCCAGGGGGCCACCATGGCGGCGATCGAGGTGCCAATGCGGGTGATGGAAGTGAGTCTCGCCTCGATGGAGGTGATCCGCGCCATGGCACAGATCGGCAATCCCGCGTCCGTGTCGGATGCCGGAGTCGGTGCTGTCTGTGCCAGGGCAGCGGTGATGGGCGCATTCCTCAATGTCCGCATCAATGCATCGAGCCTCACAGACGAGGAGGCGCGGGCGTCGTACCTCGAGCAAGGACGACGCACCCACGATCAGGCAATCGAGCAAGAGTTGGCAATCCTCGAAATCGTCGATTCCAAGCTGTAGTCGGATCGCCTAGATGTGTTCGGTTGCACCTGGGCTCGGGATGGTGCCCTTCGGAAGCTTCCGGTAGGTTGTTCTGTCCAGATCCGAGACTGCAACCGTGATCTGAAGATTGCGATCCTCTCCAGCGCGGGCGAACGCGGTATCGACGATGGCGAGGCACTGGTCCGAGACCTCGGCCTTCACCTCGCTGGATCGGCCTTCCATCAGCTCGATCGACAGGTGAACGAATGCGTTGGCTGGACTCCCATCGCCGACGTATGAACTGACCGCGATCGCACGGCTCTTCGCATTCGATGTCGCGGCCCCTGCGGTCTTGGCCAGGACGGTGTGAACCTCGGCGAACAGAACGCGCACATCGGGCATCGGTCGGAGGTCGTCTGAATACTCGAGGCGAATGTGGGGCATGCCAAGGGACGCTAGCGATTGCCCGGACGGCTAGCGTCGCTGTATGTGCAGATCCATTCACAGGCTCCGCGACGGGAGCGTCATCGATGACGGCGAGGCAATGGAAGAAGCAGCACGCCAGTACGTGCGCAAGGTGAGTGGTTTCACCAAGCCCGCCGCCCACAATCAAGCCGCGTTTGACCTGGCTGTCGCCCAGATCACGGCGGCAACCCAACAGCTGATGGACGGCCTCGTGGTGCGAGGAGCCTGAGCGTCCTTCGCCCGCATCCATGGGGCAGTGGAGCCGGGGGGTCGCATGCTCCCGAGCCCGGAGCCGAGCAGCCATTGTCCGTTGTCTCAACCTCGTTTCTACTCTTTCGGGAACACCGAACCAGGAGTTTCATGGCTTCCGAAGCCGACTACCGCCTGCCTCGTGCCGTTGTACCGAAGCACTACGCACTCACCATCGAGCCAGATCTCGACGCCGCAACCTTCTCCGGTTCTGTCGTGGTTGACGTGAAGGTTGTGGAGGCAACGGACATTGTTGTTCTGAATGCCATTGATCTCGAGATCGATGCGGCATCCGTCATCGATGCCGACGGCGAGCAAAGCGCGACGTGGTCGCTCGATGATGAGTCCCAGCGGCTCACATTGCAGCTCACCTCTGGGCTTGTTGAGGGAGCCGCAGCTGTTCGGATTGCGTTCCGTGGCGTCCTCAACGACATGCTGCGTGGCTTCTACCGATCCACATACACCGACGCAGACGGCGTCGACAGAACGATTGCCACAACACAGTTCGAGGCGACCGATGCGCGTCGCGCCTTCCCGTGCTGGGACGAGCCAGACCTCAAGGCGACGTTCAGCGTCAACCTCGTGACGGACGAAGGCCTGATGGCGGTGTCCAACGCTGCCGAGGTCGCTCGTGAGCAGCTGGACAATGGCAAGGTCAAGGTCTTCTTTGCCCCAACGGTGGTCATGTCGACGTACCTCGTGGCGTTCATTGTCGGCGATCTCGTGGCAACCGAACCAGTCGATGTTGGTGGTGTTCCCCTCCGGATCATTGCTCTGCCAGGAAAGCTGCACCTCACTGACTTCGCCATCGAGGCCGGGGTCCACGCCCTGGCGTACTTCGCTGACTACTACGACGTCCCGTACCCTGGTGACAAGCTCGACATGGTTGCGATTCCAGACTTTGCGTGGGGCGCGATGGAGAACCTCGGGTGCATCACCTACCGCGAAACGGCGCTGCTGCTCGATCCGGACACGGCGACGCAGCTCGAAATGATGAGGGTTGCGAGCGTGATTGCCCATGAGATTGCCCACATGTGGTTCGGCGATCTGGTAACCATGAAGTGGTGGAACGGGATCTGGCTGAACGAAGCCTTCGCCACGTTTGCCGAGAACAAGAGCACCGATGCCTTCCGACCGGAGTGGAAGCAGTGGCTCGTGATGGGCTCCGACCGCGCCAGGAGCCAGGAAACGGACTCGCTCGAATCCACCCGTCCCATCGAGTTCCCTGTCGCATCGCCGAAGGAGGCCGATGCGATGTTCGACGTCCTCACCTACGAAAAGGGGTCGTCGGTCCTACGGATGCTCGAGCAGTATCTCGGTGAGGAGGCCTTCAGGGCTGGCGTTTCGCACTACCTCAAGACCCATTCGTTCTCGAACACCGACAACGAGGACCTATGGGCCTCGCTCGAGTCCGTGTCGGATGAGCCTGTCGGCGAGATCATGAAGACGTGGATCTTCCAGGGCGGTTTCCCTGCAATTGATGTCACATCAACTGACGACGGCGTTGAGCTGACCCAGAACCAGTTCAGATTGATTGGTGAGGGAGACACGAGCTGGAAGGTTCCTGTTCTGTACTCATCCGATGATGGCGATGGCAAGGTCCTGGTTGAAGATGAGCCGGTTGGCCTGTCGGTTGGCGCCAACCTCATTGTCAACGCCGGCGGTGAGGGCTTCTATCGAGTCAACTACGACGACGCTCTGGCGGCTTCCGTCGCAGAGCGCCTGAACGATCTCGATGCGGTCGAGCGCATGTCCGTTGTGTCGGACTCCTTGGCGAATGTCATGGCGGCGAAGGCCGATGCCTCTGACTACCTCGCCGTTGTGCGACGTCTGTCGGGTGAGCGGGAGATCGACATCTGGGCGATGGTCCTCGGCGGTCTCGGTGAGCTCGATCGCATTGTGTCTTCCGACGATCGCCCCGCACTCCAGCAGTTCGCAGCTGATGTGCTCGGCGACAGGGTCGATGAACTTGGGTGGACGGTGGGTCCGGATGATTCCGATCGCACTCGAGCCCTTCGAGGCCTGATGCTTCGGAGCCTGGGGAACCTGGCGCAGGATCAGGACACGATCGCACAGGCGCGCGTTGTCGAAGCTGGCGACGGTGATGTCGACGCCGAGATCGCCGACGCAGCGTTGATGATCACTGCCGCAAATGGCGACCTTGCAGACTTCGAGCGCTTCCTTGACCTGTCAGAAACCGCAGCGACGCCCCAGCTCAAGGTCAAGTACCTCAGGGCGGCGGTGATGGTTCCGCATCCGGACGTTCCTGATCGCATCGTGCGGATGGTGATCGACAGGGACATCAGGACCCAGGACTCGTTCTGGGTGCTGGCCA
>Ga0265306_10001007_pt1 | contig 13794 bp, 14 predicted proteins | sample Helome_3_FD_192493 | JGI IMG/M metagenome (GOLD analysis project Ga0265306, IMG submission 192493) | Marine sediment microbial communities from subtidal zone of North Sea - Hel_20160420 (Illumina Assembly) | ecosystem: Environmental > Aquatic > Marine > Subtidal zone > Sediment ...
TTATAAAGCCTAATCATATAACCTAATTTATACATTTCGCTTGCATTTTTTTCTTGCATTTCTTATTTTTGTTGTATATTCAACCAGATGGATTTTCGTAGAAACGAGGGAAGGATTCGGTCACCACTGATAAACGGTATTGAAAGGACTGAGAGCTTTCTAATATGTTTGCCTGCAATCGCAAACCAACGTCATAATTGATAAACGAGGAGATAAGACATAGCTGCACCAAGAAAACCGCATCGACCGATTCGTAGAGACAGAGTTAACATCAACAAAAATATCAGGGCCAGAGAGGTTAGAGTTATAGACCCTGACGGTAACCAGGTTGGCATTATTCCTACGGTAGAGGCGCTTGACCAGGCAGCTGAATTCGGTCTCGACCTGGTGGAGGTTTCACCCAATGCAAACCCTCCTGTTTGCAAAATTATGGATTATGGTCGCTATCGTTATGAGCAGACCAAAAAGAAGCAGGAAGCAAAAAAGAAACAAAGCACGTTCCAGGTAAAGGAGATTAAAGTTCGCCCCAAGACGGGAGAACATGATCTGCAGGTCAAAATCGGACACATAAAGAAGTTTATCGGGCGCCGGGATAAAGTCAAAGTGACCGTGGTCTTCAGGGGACGAGAAATCACCCTGTCCAAACTGGGGATGGCCGTGCTCGAAAAAGTTGCCGAGGAGACCGAGGAATACGCTTCCGTAGAGCAAGCTCCCAAATTTGAAGGCCGAACCCTGGCAATGATTCTGGGACCAAGATAGTTGACGTTTTAACAGATATTTTCTTCGAAATTTTCTCAAAAATGCCGTTATGAGCCAAAGGCACCCTCTCTAAGGCGGGTAAACAGTTGGTGCATAAAATGCATTGTTGGGTTAGCTTCTAATACAAGGCACCGACCAAGAAACTAATTACAGTCTTGATTCTGACGGTGGCGTGGGCCGGTCTTCGAAAGCTCACGCCATCTATTTTTAATTATTCTATAAAAATAATAATTTTTCGCCGACTTAGATTATATGCTGCTTTCCATAAATATGTTCCCAAATACGGAATTGCGGTATAAGTGGCTGTAGAAAAAACGTTTGAACAACGGAACGTTTTTTTGACAACTGCTATAAAGTGTTTAAGCTGGCAGGTGAAGGAGAAGATTCATGCCGAAGATTAAAACCAATCGTGCTGCTGCCAAACGTTTTAAAAAAACCGGAACTGGAAAATTTGTCTTCAGGAAATCATGCGCCAGCCATATCCTGACCAAAAAGACAACCAAACGGAAACGATCGTTGCGGAAAGCACAGATTATTGCCAAATCCGATCGTAAAGAAATCCGGTTGCTGCTGCCCAACAGCTAGCTTTGCAGATGACAGAAGACAGATGACAGAGAGTGACGGTCCATACGATCGCAATTTATCCCATGAAATTCTCTTAGTGACAACGTGGCGTATTTCATCGGGACCATCAAAATGATCTTAGCAATTTAAATAAACGAGGTACCTAAAATGAGAATTAAACGCGGATTCAAAGCCAGGAAACGTCGCAAAAAGGTCTTGAAATTGGCCAAAGGTTTTCGCGGCGGCCGGAGTAAGCTGTTTCGTACAGCAGCCGATGCCGTCGATAAGGCCCTGATGTATTCTTATCGCGACCGCCGCACGCGCAAACGCGATTTCCGAAGACTCTGGATTACCAGAATTAATGCTGCCTCCCGGCTCAATAAATTGCCCTACAGCAAATTCATTCGGGGGCTGAAACTTGCCGGGGTGGAACTCGATCGCAAAGTTCTCGCCGAGCTGGCAATCTCAGATCCTGCCGGATTCGCGCAAATTGCGAATCTGGCCGGCCAGCAACTTTAGGAATGAAGATTGACGAATGTCTGGAAGGACAGATGTCGAATGAAGAATTAAGGGATTCTGTCATTTCGTCATTCCAAGAGCGAAGATGTGGAAAATAATTTAGATCAAATACACCAGCAGGCACTCACAGAACTGAAAGGTGCCGAAAACGGCGGAGACATTGAGGATATCTCGATCCGCTACCTCGGTCGTAAAGGCATCCTGACCCAATTTTTGCGAAATATTTCGAAACTGCCGGTCGAGCAAAGACCGGCGGCCGGCAAAAAGGCCAATGAAATAAAAAATGTCCTGGATAAGGTCTTTAAAGCTGCGGCTGATAGGCTCGCATCCAAAGATGACGAAAAGGACAAAAGAATTGACGTCTCCCTGCCGGGCAGGATAACTGCTCAGGGCACTTTGCATCCGATTACCCGGGCCAACCAGGAAATATGCGACATTTTTTCAAGCCTGGGATTCGATATCGGAGAAGGACCGGAGGTAGAGTCGGACTGGTATAATTTTGAAGCCCTCAATTTTCCCAAAGATCATCCGGCAAGGGACATGCAGGATACCTTTTTTGTAAGCAAGGACATCGTATTAAGAACCCACACGTCGCCGCTTCAGATCCGTACCATGGAAAAACAGCCACCGCCGGTAAGGATTATCACACCGGGTAAGGTGTACCGGTGTGATTCCGACCTGACCCATACCCCCATGTTTCACCAGGTGGAAGGTTTGCTGGTTGATGAAAACATTTCTTTTGGCGATCTAAAAGGAATTCTCACCACCTTTGTCCACCAGATGTTTGATGAACAGACAAGCCTGCGCTTTCGGCCCAGTTTTTTTCCGTTTACCGAGCCCAGTGCCGAGGTGGATATCCTTTGCGTCATGTGCAGGGGGCAGGGTTGCCGGGTCTGCTCACATACCGGATGGCTCGAAATTCTCGGTTCCGGAATGGTTCACCCCGCCCTGTATGAGAATGTGGGCTATGAAGCCGATCGCTACACCGGGTTTGCCTTCGGGATGGGAGTGGAACGGATTGCCATGTTAAAATACGGCATCGATGATATCCGCCGTTTTTTTGAGAATGATATGAGGTTTTTATCTCAATTTTGATTTGGATTTAGATAAGCTGGAGTGAGGGCTCGTGGTGGAGAGCACTTAGTTTTTGTGTTTAGTATTTGGTCTTTAGTGTTTGGTAATCGCCACAATTAATTGAGCATTTCTCCTAATACAAAAACACAAAATACCAACCACGAAACACGCGATGCAACAGCGTTGTCGACAGTTTTGTTTGAGAACATTAACTAACCAAAGACAGCATCTTATTAGACCAAAATGAAAGTTAGCATCAGCTGGCTTAAAGACTACATAGACATCCAGATGGAGGCCGCCGATGTGGCCGATGCGCTGACCATGGCGGGACTGGAAGTGGAATCGGTTGCGAATCGCTACGCTTACCTGCAAACTGTCTTCGTCGGACGCATCGCTGAGGTGAACCCCCATCCCAACGCCGACAAGTTGACAATCTGCCGCGCCGAGACGGGAGATCACAGCCGAACGGTGGTGTGTGGTGCGCCCAATGTTTCCGAAGGCATGCTGGCACCGTTGGCATTGCCCGGAACCGTTTTGCCGGACGGTACCCGGCTGGAGAAAAGTGTGATTCGCGGAGAAAAATCAGACGGTATGCTGTGCAGTGAAATGGAACTGGGACTCGGCATTGACAGCAGCGGTATTATGGCACTGAATCCATCGTTGAAGGTGGGAGACCCGCTCGCTGAAGCCCTCGGTCTTGAGGATACAGTGTTTGAATTTGATCTGACGCCCAACCGGCCCGACTGTCTTAGCGTAATCGGCATTGCGCGTGAAATTGCGGCCATCCAGAACACACCGCTAAATTACCCCGATTACAGCCTGACTGAAAAAAAGGATACGATTTCCACCTTAACTTCGGTCAAAATAGAAGCGCCTGATCACTGTCCGCGGTATTCTGCCAGACTGGTGGAAAACATTGTGGTAAAGCCTTCCCCCTATTGGATGCAAGACCGCCTGCAGTCTGTTGGACTGCGGCCGATTAACAATATCGTGGATATCACCAACTATGTGTTGATGGAAACCGGCCATCCCCTGCATGCCTTTGATTTTGATCAACTGGCACAAAACCGGATTGTTGTGAAAACCGCTGCTGATGGTGATACGTTTGTCACCCTGGATCAAAAAGAGCATCAGCTCAACTCCCGGATGCTGATGATATGTGACGGAGAAAAACAGGTCGCCATCGGCGGTGTTATGGGCGGTTTGAACTCGGAGATCGAAGAGACCTCCCGCCGGGTGTTGATCGAGGGCGCGTATTTTAATCCGGTAAGTATTCGAAAAACTTCCAAAACCTTAGGATTGAGCACCGACGCCTCTCATCGTTTTGAACGCGGTGTCGACCCGGAGGGCACAGTCCGGGCAGTCAACCGCGCTGCAAAGCTCATGGTCGAGTTCGGCGAGGGCACCCTCATCGAAGGAATCATCGACGAATACCCGCAACCCCAAAAAGTAAACAGCGTCAGCTTAAGCACCGCGCGCACCCACAGACTTCTGGGCATCGATCCGGATAGCAGCGAGATCAAAAAACTTCTCGAAAGCATTGAATTTAAGGTCGAAAAAATGGCCTCCGACAACGGAGACCAGCAGTTGGTTGTGGTGCCGCCATCGTTTCGGGTGGATATATTGCGGCCGGAGGATTTGATGGAAGAAGTTGCCCGCCTCGCGGGCTACAATAATATACCGATTACTTTCCCGGCAATGCCGGCCGCAGCCCGCCCCCCGGCACACAGGCTGGAACTCAGAAACCGCCTGAAAGATTTGATGACCGGTTTCGGATTTACCGAGGCGATCACTTACAGTTTTATGGCCCAAGCATCATGCGATCGCCTGCGCCTGAAGGCAGAAGATCCCCGGCGAAACCTCATTCATATTTTGAACCCCCTGTCGGAAGATCAGGCGGTCATGCGGACGTCCCTGGCCGCCGGGTTGATTGAAACCGCTGTTTATAATACCGCCCAACAGGCTAAAAATTTGAAATTATTTGAAATCGGCAAAATATTCATTAAAACGGATTCCCAGGATCTTCCCTGGGAACCAGAATTTCTGGCGGCGCTTTGGACAGGATCACGCCATAACGCTTCATGGCACGGCCGTGAAATTCCGTGCGATTTTTACGATATTAAAGGGGTTGCCGAAGGGCTGCTCGGTGCCTTGAAAATCAATAACATCCGATTCACAACCATGCCCGATGGTGATTGCGACTATACACGGCCCAACTACACAGCTCAAATTTTTGCCGACGACACACCGTTAGGCCTGGTGGGTGAAATTCATCCCCAGGTTCGGGAGGCGTTCGATTTAAAGCAATCGGCCTATTTGTTTGAACTTGATCTGGATAAAATTATTACATTGGCACCACCTACCATAAAATCTAAGCCGATTCCCAAATTCCCGGCGATCTACAGGGACATTACCATCATAATCGACCGGGGAATTGAAGCCCAAACGGTGCTGCAGGCCGTTGAAAATATCCGTGAAGATCTGGTGCAAAATCTACATCTATTTGATGTCTTTGAAGGAGATCCCATTGCTGCCGGTAAAAAAAGCGTGTCGTTTCGGGTCACCTACCGTTCGTCAGATAAAACGTTGGAAGATGATGACGTCAATGATCTTCACAAATCGATTACAGATAAACTTTTGAGAGCATTTGATGCCACCTTACCCTGACAAATAACTATTGAAAGGGGTGACAATGCGAAATAAAATGCCTTATCAACTAAAAATTCCTGACAAGCTTTATTTTAAAATTGGTGAAGTCAGCAAAATTTCGGGGCTTCCGAGCCATGTTTTAAGATTTTGGGAATCTGAGTTTAAAAAAATAAAACCGCGCCGGACGTCTTCGGGGCAACGCTCATATACCCAAAAAGATGTTGCGATGATCCTGCAAATCAAGCATCTGCTCCATGAAAAAAAATTTACCATTGAAGGTGCCCGGAAATATTTAAGTTCCAGAACCAGGCTGAAATCAGATGATAACGATTTTCTGGAAGAATTAAAAACGGAACTGGCAAATATGCGGGATTTGCTCGACAGTAATTAGTTTGATGAAAGTTATTGACAATTAAGAGAGTTTGTCTTAAATATTCTAACTTGGGCGTCAAGCGAGCAAGACCTTTGAAACTGGTAAAAAGGGTGGATCGCAAAGGTCAACAAGCGAGACTTTCGCAAAATGTTCATTTTCGTTGAAGTTCAAGGAAGGATCAAATTTTAGCCGCAGGCATACATTGAGTATTTCGAGGATTAAAATTTGAACCTGACGCCGAAATTGGACGAAAAGGGACGTTATGCATGGGTCGCCGAGCGGGCATAGCTCAGTTGGTAGAGTACAAGCTTCCCAAGCTTGGTGTCGCGAGTTCGAATCTCGTTGCCCGCTCCAACTTAAGTTCGCCGTTTCCGTTGTGCTTGATGGCTTGGGGTGGCACCGTTTCCGAATTGATGGATGAACTAAACTTTTTCCTTATGGCTATTGGTATGAACAGATAAACTTTCGCGCTGTACATCAAGAGGTCAACCTGAAACATGAGGAAACGGGCTATAGCCCGTTTTTGTGTTTTTAAGAGCAACGTTGGAAGCAAAAAAAAAATATAAAAATAAAAGGGCCCAACAACGGAAGCATGGCCACAAACCTGTCAGCGAGCAAAAGGTAGCCGAGCTGGTCAGGTCACTGGCCGAACCGCTGTGCGCATCCGAGGGCCTGGAACTGGTGCACGTGGAATATCAGCGGGAAGCAAACGGCCGGATTCTAAGGCTTTACATTGACAAGACCGATGGGATCAATTTGAATGATTGTGCCGGTGTCAGCCGTCAAATGGGTGATATCCTGGATGTCAACCTGGAGGACTTAGGACCTTATAGTCTTGAAGTCACCTCACCGGGTCTGGAACGACCGCTGGCGAAACATGAGGATTTTGAAAAATTTAAGGGCAGCCGGGTAAAGATAAAAACGAGTCGACCGTTTAACGGGCAAAAAAACTTTACCGGGATTCTTAGGGGAATATCCGGCGGGCAGGTAAACCTGCAGATCGACGAAAAAGCCATTGTGATACCGTATCAGGATATTTCGAAAGCACGACTTGCAGAATAAATGGAGATCTCTGATGTTTATCTCAGACATAAAACGTGTTGTTGAACAGATTAGCCGGGATAAAGGTATAGACCGCGAAGTCCTTATCCAGGCGATGGAAGAAGCTTTGCGATCTGCTGCCAGGAAAAAATTCGGCAACAAACTGGATATCGAAGTTCAATACAATGATGAAAGCGGTGAGATCGAGGTGTTTCAGTTTAAGGAAGTTGCGGAGGTCGTCGCCGAACCGGCCTATGAGATAAGTCTTGAGGAGGGCCGCAAACTAGATCCCGAATGTGAGGTTGGAGACAGCCTGGGCACAAAGATGGATGCCACCACATTCGGCCGCATCGCCGCTCAATCGGCCAAACAAGTCATCATACAGAAAATGAAAGATGCCGAAAAAGATGTGGTCTATGCCAGTTTCATCGACCGCAAAGGGGAAATCATCAACGGTATCGTTCAGCGAATTGACCGCGGGGACATTATTGTTAACCTGGGGCAAACCGATGGAATCGTGCCGGTTCGCGATCAGGTCCCAAGGGAATCCTATCGCCGGGGGGACCGCATTCGAGTCTATATTCTTGACGTGCTACACGAATCACGCGGACCGCAAATTGTTCTCTCCCGGACGCATCCGAATTTCCTAATCGACCTGTTCCGGACAGAAGTGCCGGAGATTAGCGAAGGCATCGTCAACATTATGGGAGCATCCCGCGAACCCGGCGTACGCGCCAAGATTGCTGTGGCCTCAAATAATTCCGACATTGATCCTGTCGGTGCCTGTGTGGGAATGAAGGGCAGCCGCGTGCAAAACGTGGTGCAAGAGCTTCGGGGTGAAAAAATCGACATCATTCCATGGCATGTGGATTCGGCAAAATTTGTCTGCAATGCGCTGGCACCAGCCGAAATATCCAGGGTGATTATCGACGAAAGAAACGATTCGATGGAAGTGATTGTCCCGGATGAATTCCTATCAATTGCCATTGGCAAAAAGGGCCAGAACGTAAGGCTGGCATCCAAACTTACCGGCTGGCATCTGGATGTAAAAAGTGAAACCCGCTATAACGAGGCCATGCAAACCGGCTATGACTCGTTGGTGGCCCTGCCCGGCGTTGGAATCAGTTTAGCCGATGCATTGTATGAGACCGGCTTTTATTCGGCCGAGGAAATCATCGAAGCCAACATCGAAGATTTGGTTCAAATTCGAGGAATCGGAGAAGAAAAAGCTGTCAAGCTCTTGGAGGCAGCCAAGAAATCCGTTTTAGATGCTGCCAAAGAGAAAGAAGTTACCGAAGATGGAATTGGTGATGAGGCTAACGAAACTGAAACCATCAACGGGGAAGGTACGCAGCAGCCATCGGAACCATCAGATGAAGTTGGATCGGAACCATCCATTGAGGCCGAATCGGAATCATCAGATGAAATTGACCCGGAGTCATCCGGCGAAGTTGACCCGGAGTCATCCGGCGAAGTTGACCCGGAGTCATCCGGCGAAGTTGACCCGGAGTCATCCGGTGAAGTTGACCCGGAGTCATCCGGTGAAGTTGACCCGGAGTCATCCGGTGAAGTTGACCCGGAGTCATCCGGTGAAGTTGACCCGGAAGAAAAATAAGTTGTGATGTGGTTTTCGATCTATCAGATTGTTAAATAGGCTTTAGGGGGATGTAATGGCAAAAACTAGGGTTTACGAACTCGCCAGAGATCTTAATCTGACTAACAAAATACTGCTCAGCAAGCTGGGTGATCTGGATATCTCTGTCAAAAGTCATATGAGTGCTCTGGATGATGAAGCCGTTGCCAGAATAAAGACCGTAATTTTCGGCAAAAAAGAAGAAGCCGTCGAGGAGACACGCATAAAGCCGACTGTTATTCGCAGACGCCGGAAAAAAGTAACGGTTGAAGCCACACCAGAACCTCCGGCAGAGCCGGATGATGTATCTGCCGCTGAAAAACCTGCCGAAGATGCCCCCGAAGAAATAGTGCCTGAAAAAGAAGCCGCCGCTGTCGAAAAGACCCCGGAAATTATAGATGAGAAAGCCTCTGAAGAAGCGGCGCCGGTCGCCGAAGCTGTCGAACCGGCTGATCTGAAAAAAAAGAAACCTAAAAAGGCTGTAAAAAAAGCCAAAAAGGATTCTGCGGCCAAAATCATCCAATTGCCGGTAAAGCCGGTTCAAAAGCCTACAAAGAAAAAAGCCGCACCGGGAGATAAAGCCAAAATTGAGAAACTTCCATCCCGCAAACCTGCTGGTATAGGACCCGCTGCCACACCTGAAGATCTACTGTCGAAGGAAGGCAAGAAAAAGAAAGGCAAGAAAAAGGTTGAGGAGGGCGACCGCCCAAAAAGATTTTTAAAAAAGAAAATCTCGTTTCGAAAAAAATCAGTAATAGAAGGTCAAGATCTGTATGATACCGGTTACAAGAGCCGCAAACCCCGCAAAGGGGCCAAAGCCAGGGCCGCTGCCCCGGCCCAAAAAACTCAGATCACTACGGCCAAGGCTATCAAACGACGCATCAAGGTCGATGATGCCATTATTATTTCCGATTTGGCCAAGCGCATGGGAATTAAAGCCAACGAAATGCTAAAAACTCTCATGGACATGGGCTTTATGACCACCGTTAATCAAAGCATTGACTTTGAAACAGCGGCTCTCGTGGCGTCCGAATTTGATTATGAAGTCGAACGCGCTGCATTTGAAGAAGAAATTGTATTAAAGCAGGAAGCCGATGATCCGGAAAAATTGCAGGAACGGCCGCCGGTGGTTACCATCATGGGCCATGTTGACCACGGTAAAACCTCCCTTCTCGATGTTATCCGCAAGACCAGAATAACGGAAAACGAAGCCGGTGGAATTACACAGCACATTGGCGCCTACCATGTTGCCACTGAGAGGGGCCAGATTGCTTTTCTTGATACTCCCGGCCATGAGGCGTTTACTGCCATGCGTGCCCGTGGCGCAAATATCACCGATCTCGTAATTCTGGTTGTCGCGGCCGACGACGGTGTGATGCCCCAAACCCTGGAGGCCATCAACCATTCAAAAGCGGCCGGGGTTCCGATTATTGTTGCCGTAAACAAAATTGACAAGGCCAACGCGGATCCTGATCGGGTGAGGCGAGAATTGGCTGAAAACGGGTTGACTCCCGAAGATTGGGGAGGCGACACGATCTTTGTCCATGTTTCGGCAAAGGAGCAACAGGGAATCGACGAACTGCTTGAAATGATCTCGTTGCAGGCGGAGGTTTTGGAACTGAAAGCCAATCCTGATAAATTGGCCTACGGCCATGTCGTCGAAGCCAAAATTGATTCCGGCAGGGGGCCGGTCGCAACCGTGCTGGTGCAAGACGGCACCCTACGAAATGGAGATCCAGTGGTCTGCGGGATTCACTTCGGAAAAATCCGTGCCATGCTGGACGACATCGGGGTCCAGGTGGAAAGCGCTGGCCCTTCAATTCCGGTTGAAGTCCTGGGCTTAGCGGGCGTACCAATGGCCGGAGATGAGTTTATTGCCCTGGACGATGAGAAAAGCGCCAAGCAGGTCAGCGGGCACCGCGTTCAAAAGCAACGTTCAAAGGAATTGGCCCAGACCAATCGACTCAGTCTGGAAAAACTTTATGAGCAGATACAGCAGGGCCAAGTCAAAGACCTCAACCTTATTATTAAGGCAGACGTACACGGCTCGATCGAAGCCCTGGGCGAAGCACTAATCAAGCTTTCCAATGAGGAAGTAAAAGTTAATGTGGTGCACTCTGCCACCGGAACCATCACTGAATCCGATATCTCCCTGGCGGCTGTGTCCAATGCCATCATCATTGGCTTTAACGTGCGACCGACACCTAAAGTTCAGGTTTTCGCCGGTGAAGAAAATGTTGATATGCGCTTTTACAATGTAATTTACGACATCATCAAGGATGTCAAAGGTGCCATGGTGGGACTGATGGAATCCACTTACAAAGAACATGTGATGGGTACCGCGGAAGTTCGCGAAGTTTTTCAGATACCCAAAGTGGGTGCCATCGCCGGCAGTTATGTAACCGATGGCAGGATCGAACGTGGACAAAATATTCGGGTGGTTCGAGACGGCGTTGCGCTATATGAAGGAAAAAATTCTTCCCTGCGCCGGTTTAAAGATGACGCCAAAGAAGTACAGACCGGTTATGAATGCGGCATCGGGGTGGAAAACTTTAACGATATTAAAGTCGGCGATGTCCTCGAGTGTTATTATCTCGAGGAGATCCGGCCCGAGATTGAATAGACAACATGTGCGCTCACAATAATCCAGGGTTTTGAGCGGTGCCGGGGTATATCGAGAATAAGGTTATTTGCTTTTTGTTAAGTGGTATTGGAATCTCGTTAAGACGTTGGCTGCAGAATACGGCCATCAATTCACAAATATCTGTTAACGATCATGGTTGTCGGAACAGGACTTATTACCCTACGGCTGCATGATTGCCGTTCTTTAAAGGGCAAGCGCAAGGTTGTTAAATCGATGATCAGCCGAATGCGCAACGCGTTTAATGTGTCGGTGGCCGAGGTGGGATCTAACGATATTTATCAGAAAGCAGAAATTGGCTTTTCGCTGGTCGGCAATGACAGCTCGCTGATTAACTCTAAAATCGATAAGATTTTCAATATGACCGAAGATTTGGGCCTTGCTGAAATCATCGAAACGGAAATGGAAATTATTCATTTATGACATCCTTCGCCCGGGCGGACAGGGTCAGCGGTTTAATTCAGGAAACCCTGTCAGACTTATTAAAGAAGCGCATTCACGATCCGCGATTGCAAATGGCGACCATCACAAAGGTCAAAATGTCTGCCGATTTAAAGCTGGCGCGTATCTATTTTGCGATTTACGGTGATGACAAAAAATCGGAGGACGCGGCCAAAGGATTTGAGAGCGCACGCGGATTTATAAAACGAATTCTTGCACCCAAACTTGGTTTGCGCTATATGCCGGATTTAAATTTTTTTTATGATGACTCTTTGGACTACGGGTCTCATATCGATCAATTGCTTGAAAAGATTAAAACCGATAATGGACCAGATTATCAACCACATTAAAAAGGCGAATCATATTTTGCTGGCTTCACATTCGGATCCCGATGGAGATGCGGTTGGTTCTCTTCTGGCCCTGGGAATAGCTATCGGCAGACGAAGCCAAAAAACAACCATTTATAACGCCAGCCCGATTCCGGCTGTCTATCGTTTCTTGCCTTCCGTGGAGCGCATCGTCCGGCATATAAAAAAAGCTAACGCATACGACCTTGCACTCATCATGGATTGCGGCGATCTGCCGCGCATTGGCGAAGCCAGCACGACCGTCAGTCAGATACCAGTGGTTATCAACATCGATCACCATATTTCAAATACCGGTTTCGGTGATATTCAACTTATCGACCCGTTGGCCTGTTCTACGGCGGAAATAGTCTATCGACTGATTAAAGCCCTGGATGTACCTTTAAATAAAGCAATTGCGACGTCTTTGTATACAGGTATTTTAACTGATACGGGGTCCTTTCGTTTTTCAAGCACCAACCAGGCCGCCTTTGCCATCAGCCAGGAAATGACGGAATTGGGGGTCGAGCCCCATGATGTCGCCCAGCATGTATATGGAACATACTCACTGGGTCGCATAAAGCTTTTAAACCTGGCCCTTGATTCAATTGAAATATCGGAAAACGGTAAATTATCGATTATGACCGTCACCGGCGCCATGTTTGCAGAAACCGGAACTCACCCGGAAGATGTTGATGGCATGATAAACTATGCCAGACGGATCGAAGATGTTAAAGTGGCCGCCCTGATTCAGGAACAACAAAACGGTAACAGCCATTCAAACAGTCATTGTCGTTACCATGTAAGCCTGCGATCGGACGGAACCGTCGATGTGGCGGCCATCGCCGGCTCTTTCGGCGGTGGCGGCCACGCCAGCGCCGCGGGGTTTCAGATTGAGGCAACGCTGACAGAATTAAAATCCGACATCATTACGTTGGCACAAAATCTGTAGTTCGGGTGGCTGGGGACTGGTTTCTGGTCGCTGGCTGCCACTCTCAAGTTCGCAGTTACCAGAAGCCAGCTACCAGAGGCAAGAGACTATGGAACATGGGCGAGAGACCAGAATTGAACGGAATTATTGTTGTTGATAAACCCGTAGATATTTCGTCCGCCCGGGTTGTGTCGATTGTAAAAAAAGCGCTTTCTGCGAAAAAAGTCGGGCACGCCGGTACTCTGGACCCGTTTGCCGAAGGCGTGCTGATATGTTGTGTCAATCAGGCCACAAGGCTGGCTGACTTTTTATTGCACGGTAACAAAAAATATATCGCCGAGCTAAAACTCGGAGAAGAAACGGATACCCAGGATTTAACCGGTACCGTGATCTCAAGGGCGGACCCGGAAAACTATTCGACAGAAACCATCCAAAAGGTATTCAACGCATTCGAAGGACCCCTTGAGCAGCTGCCACCGGTCTACTCGGCACTAAAGCACAAAGGTGTTCCGCTATATATACTGGCCCGCAGCGGCAAACCGGTTCAAAAGCCGCCCCGGCGAGTCGAAATTTACAGTATTACCATACTGAACATAGCGCTGCCCTTAATTCGTTTTGAGGTCTTATGTTCAGCCGGAACCTATATCCGGACACTGGGAGCCGATATTGGCAAAGTGTTGGGTTGCGGCGGTCATCTAAATGCGCTAAAACGGACTGCAAGCAGCGGATTTACCCTGGATCAGGCGGTATCATTATCCGCCTTAAAAAATTTAAGCCCCGGAGCGCAACAGCCGGAGAACTTCATCAGCATGGCGGACGCATTGC
>Ga0265306_10001008_pt1 | contig 13791 bp, 10 predicted proteins | sample Helome_3_FD_192493 | JGI IMG/M metagenome (GOLD analysis project Ga0265306, IMG submission 192493) | Marine sediment microbial communities from subtidal zone of North Sea - Hel_20160420 (Illumina Assembly) | ecosystem: Environmental > Aquatic > Marine > Subtidal zone > Sediment ...
TATTGGATTTTCCTGGATGCCTGCTGGTCGTATCCCATGATCGCTATTTTATGGATAAGATAGTAGATCATTTGTTTATTTTTAAGGGGAATGGAATTGTTGAAGATTTTCCCGGAAATTATTCAGATTACAGGACCTATGAAGACAGTACTGTTATAGAGCAACGAGCCGATAAAAGGAATGGCATCCAAAATAAAACAAATAAAAGTTCCTGGCGGTCTGATCACAAAAGTAAAAAACTGTCTTTTGAGGAGCAAAAAGAATATAACAAGTTGGAAAAATCTATTCAGAGCTTAGAAAAACAAAAAGAGGAGCTTCAGAATCAATTTGCTAATGCTTCTCTTTCTGGAGAAGAAATAGATGTCTTATCAATAAGGTTAAAAGATATTATGGAAAAGCTTGAGGATGAAACAGAGCGATGGTTTGAACTTTCGGTGCTATTGGAAGACTAAATCACAAGTTGGTAATTGTAATATTCAAATTTATTGATAATTAGAATGTACTTTAATGTCTAATCCCTTGCACTATCTGAAATTTTGGTTTAAAGCGACTAACGAGCATGGGATCCATTCTCCATTTGTTTACAGATTTGTTACAAAGGGTCTATATATTAAATATAAATACTGCAACTCAAAATCACTGAATATATTTTTCAAATGCATAAATTACTTCCAACCAAATAGTGTAGGTTTTGAAGAAGGAAATGAACTTTTAGAAAATAAAGTCAGAGACCAATTCCCATCACTTTCTTTTAAAGAGCCATTTGATATAAAATATTATGGGGGGCTGGTTTCGGAATCTAAAATTTTGGCAATGGAAAACTACGCCAAAAAACAACCCAAGGGAATCGTATTTATTAGCAATATCAGGAAAAACAGGATTTCAAAAGAATTATGGAATAAATTACTGCTGGCCGATTTTGTAATAGTTAGCGTGGACATGTATTTTGGTGGCCTTCTTTTTTTCCATAAAACACAGGCAAAAGAACATTTTAAAATTCGAATTTAAACTCTTAACTTTAAGATAGACTATTTACGTACAATGAATAACAATATTTATTACATTTTAGCCGGAGTGGCCGTGGTTTATATAATCATTTCTATTTTTAGCAAAAAGAGCTCAAAGAGAAGAAAATCAAGGAAATTTATGGAGGGCTATGAACGAAAGGATAAAAGGAAGTAATTGTAAATCCTATATGGTATCCTGCCTTTCAATGAGGAAAAGATCTATATAAAGCCAATTTCCTACCTTGCAACTCATAAGTTCCAAAAATAGCCTATGAAAATATATACAAAAACCGGGGACAAAGGTTCAACCTCCCTTTTTGGAGGTACAAGAGTCCCTAAACATCATATCCGCATTAACGCCTATGGCACTGTAGATGAGCTAAATTCATGGCTTGGACTCCTAAGAGATCAGGAAATAGATGTACATTCGAGAGAAATGCTCATTACTACCCAGGATAAATTATTTACGGTAGGTGCTGCTTTAGCAACGGACCCCGAAAAAGCACAATTAAAAAGTGGGAAGGAACGCCTAAATATCCCTTTGCTAAACATTTCAGATGTTGAGCATTTGGAAAATGAAATAGATATGATGAATGAAACCTTGCCACCAATGACCCACTTTATCCTACCTGGGGGACATACAATTGTGTCATACTGTCATATTGCCCGTACTATTTGCAGAAGAGCGGAGCGAATGGTATCACTACTACATGAAAATGAGCCAGTTGATGGTATGGTACTTACTTACCTCAATCGCCTTTCAGACTATTTATTTGTATTGGCACGGAAGTTGTCATTTGATTTAAAGGCGGATGAAATAAAGTGGATTCCTGAGAAAATAGACTAATAATTACACTATTTCTTCGTTATGAAATTATCAAAACCTTAAATTGTTGATAAAATAAGTGATTTTACTCAGATTTTTCTTGGCAATTTGGGTTTAAAATTTATTTTTGCAAAAATTTTAAAATCAGACTTAAGCCATGTATTGGACATTAGAACTAGCATCTTATTTAAGCGATGCACCCTGGCCAGCTACTAAAGACGAATTAATAGATTATGCTATTAGAACTGGTGCTCCTTTAGAAGTAGTGGAGAATTTACAATCTATGGAGGAAGAAGGCGGTGAGATATACGAATCAATAGAAGAAATATGGCCGGATTACCCCACAGAAGAAGATTACCTCTGGAATGAGGATGAATATTAAAGAAGAAGTTATCTAAAACCTATTAAAAGTCTCATTTGAGGCTTTTTTTTTATGTAATTTTGACAGGCTTAAAGAAGTTTAAGGAGAAATATAAAATCTGGAATACCTTTTGCTTTAAAAAGGATATTGCAATTCTATAGCATATTGCTCATTTTAAGACTTAGTTTATTGCACTTTAAGTTCTGAAGAGCATGCTATCAAAACATATATAATTTATGAGTATTTTAAATTCAGTCATTAAGGCATTTGTAGGTGACAAGGCTAAGAAAGATGTTAAGGAACTACAACCTCTTTTGAAGGAGATCAAATCCTTTGAACCAGCGATTGAAAGCTTGGACCACAATGCACTTAGGCAAAAAACAAAAGACTTCAAAATAATAATAAAAAAGGCGTCAGAAGAACTTCAGAAACAGATTGACATCTTGAAAGAAGAAGTAAAAGCCTCTCTGGATATTGACAGAAATGAGGAAATATATGCCGAAATTGATAAACTAGAAGAAGAGGTTTATAAGATTACCGAAGACACTTTAAACGAAATTCTTCCTGAAGCCTTTGCTGTAGTTAAAGAAACGGCAAAGCGATTTGTAAATAATGAAACCATTATGGTTGAGGCCACAGAATCTGACAGATTGTTATCTGGTTCCAAAGAATATGTAAGTCTGGAGGGTGATAATGCGGTATGGCAAAACTCATGGGATGCGGCAGGAAAGGAAGTTACATGGGATATGGTACATTATGATGTACAATTAATTGGAGGTATTGCTTTGCATCAGGGAAAAATTGCAGAAATGCAGACTGGTGAAGGTAAAACACTCGTTGCTACACTACCTATGTACCTGAATGCTTTGGCAGGAAAAGGGGCCCATTTGGTTACAGTAAATGATTATCTGGCCAAAAGGGATAGTGCCTGGATGGCACCAATATTTGAATTTCATGGACTTTCCGTGGATTGTATAGACAAGCATCAACCTAATTCTGAGGGAAGAAGAGCAGCCTACAATGCGGATATTACCTATGGAACCAATAACGAATTCGGATTCGATTACCTTAGGGATAACATGGCTCATACACCTGGCGACCTTGTACAACGCCCGCATTACTATGCCATTGTGGATGAAGTAGATTCTGTTCTTGTTGATGATGCCCGTACACCTTTGATCATCTCCGGGCCTGTACCGGAAGGAGATCGTCATGAATTTAATGAATTGAAACCTAAGGTATCAGACATTGTTCAAAAACAACGTCAGTACCTTACCGGAGTGCTTGCAGAAGCCAAAAAAGAAATTGCTGCCGGAAATACCAAGGAAGGTGGTTTTCTACTGCTTCGGGTTCACAGGGGTCTTCCCAAGAACAAAGCGCTTATTAAATTTCTAAGTGAAGAAGGAATTAAGCAATTGCTTCAGAAAACGGAGAATTTCTACATGCAGGACAATAATAGGGAGATGCCTCAGGTAGATGCAGAATTGTTATTTGTTATTGATGAAAAGAACAATCAGATTGAACTAACAGATAAAGGTATCGAATACATTTCCGGAGATCAGCAAAAAGACTTTTTTGTGATGCCTGATATTGGAAGTGAAATTGCAAAGATTGAAAATCAAAATCTTGAAATCGAACAGGAAGCAGCAGAAAAAGAAGATTTGTTTAAAGATTTTGCCATAAAGAGCGAACGTATCCACACTATGAGCCAGTTGTTAAAAGCATATACACTTTTTGAAAAAGATGTGGAGTATGTGGTTATTGACAATAAGGTGATGATTGTTGATGAACAGACAGGGCGTATCATGGATGGCCGAAGGTATTCAGACGGATTGCATCAGGCAATCGAAGCGAAAGAGAATGTAAAAATCGAAGCGATGACACAGACTTTTGCTACGGTTACGTTACAGAATTATTTCAGAATGTACAAAAAGCTTTCAGGTATGACCGGTACTGCGGTAACGGAAGCTGGTGAATTCTGGGAGATTTATAAATTGGATGTTATGGAAATCCCTACCAACAGGCCTATAGCAAGGGATGACAGAAATGATCTGATCTATAAGACTAAAAGAGAAAAATACAACGCCATTATTGACGAAGTCACCAAACTTTCTGAACAAAAAAGACCAGTACTTATTGGTACCACCTCAGTGGAAATATCTGAATTGCTGTCGCGAATGCTGGGCATAAGAAAAATTTCGCATAATGTTTTGAATGCGAAACTTCATAAAAAAGAAGCAGATATTGTGGCAGAAGCAGGTAATGCTGGTGTCGTAACTATTGCAACAAACATGGCAGGACGAGGTACGGATATAAAATTATCCGAAGAAGTTAAAAAAGCAGGGGGCTTGGCCATCGTAGGAACGGAAAGACATGACTCCAGAAGGGTAGACAGACAGTTGAGAGGTCGCTCAGGCCGTCAGGGAGATCCCGGAAGTTCACAATTTTATGTCTCTTTAGAAGATAACTTAATGCGGCTTTTTGGTTCAGATAGGGTGGCAAAAATGATGGATAGAATGGGTCTCGAAGAAGGAGAAGTGATCCAGCATTCTATGATGACTAAATCTATTGAACGGGCACAGAAAAAAGTAGAAGAGAATAACTTTGGTATTCGTAAACGCCTGTTGGAGTATGATGATGTAATGAATGCCCAGCGTGAAGTAGTTTATAAAAGAAGACGGCATGCACTTCAGGGTGAACGACTTAAGGTAGATATTGCAAACATGGTATATGATACATGTGAAGTAATTGCTGATACCAACAAGGCTGCTAATGATTTCAAAAATTTCGAATTTGAACTCATCAAGTATTTTTCCATAACCTCTCCGGTTACAGAAGAGGAATTCGCCAAACAGAGTTTTCAGGAGATAGCAAATACAACCTATGCCGCGGCTTACGATTATTACCGGAACAAAATGGAGAGAAGTGCCGCCACGGCTTTCCCTGTAATTAAAAAGGTATACGAGGACAGTAGTAATAAATTTGAACGTATTGTAGTTCCTTTTACCGATGGTATAAAATCACTCAATGTGGTCACCAATCTTAAAAATGCCTATGATACGAATGGGAAACAATTGGTTACGGATTTTGAAAAGAATATTACACTGGCCATAGTTGATGACGCATGGAAAACTCACCTCAGGAAAATGGACGAATTGAAGCAGTCTGTTCAGTTGGCTGTTCACGAGCAGAAAGATCCTTTGTTGATCTATAAATTTGAAGCTTTTGAACTTTTTAAAAGCATGATTGACAACGTTAACAAGGAAGTAGTTTCCTTCTTATTTAAAGGGGAATTACCCTCATCTGATACTAATGAAATTCAGGAAGCACGGAATGTACGAAGACCAAAAGAAAAGCTGAAGACCACCAAGGAGGAAATCCCAAATAATGATGAATTAGCAGCCCGGAACAGAGCAGTAGGCCAGAATCAGGGCGGTAGGGCTCCAATAACAGAAACCATTGTTAGGGAAAAACCCAAAATTGGCAGAAATGAAAGGGTCACTATAAAAAATGTAATGTCTGGCGAAAGTAAGACCGTTAAATTCAAACAGGCTGAGCCCCTTATAGACCGTGGGGAATGGGTATTGATTGAAGATTGACAAATTAATTGCAATCAGTAAAAAGGTGTCCGTAAATGGGCACCTTTTTTTGTTTAAAATGCTATATCTTTAAGTATTAACACTTTTCTATTTTCAGATGAAATCTTCCAGACGTAAATTCCTGACTTCCATTAGCATGTTAGCTGCTTCTTCCGCAATGCCAATTTCACAGTTTGATTTTGGAATGAATGCAAAATTAAAAATTGCTCTTGTCGGAACCGGTATTCGTGGTATCACTTTCTGGGGAAAACGTCTTGTGGATGAATATTCAGATATCCTTGAGTTTGTAGGCCTGTGCGATATAAACCCGGGGCGCCTTGCTTTTGGAAAGGAATATACCGGAGTCAATTGCTCCACGTTTACAGATTTCGAGATAATGATCAGCGACTCCAGACCGGATCTTGTAATAGTAACCACCAAAGATGCAAATCACCATGAATTTATTATTAAAGCAATGGAAATGGGATGCGATGTTCTTACAGAAAAACCGTTAACCACAGATGAAATTAAATGTCAGGCAATTCTTGATATGGAAAAAAAGTCTGGTAAAAACCTAATAGTAGGTTTTAACTACCGCTGGAGCCCTTACAACACCAAAATAAAGCAGTTATTGACAGATAATACCATTGGCAAAATAACTTCTGTTGACTTTCATTGGTATCTGAATACTTACCATGGTGCCAGTTATTTTAGAAGATGGCACGGACAGATGGAAAGCAGCGGCTCTCTATGGGTACATAAGGCCACTCATCATTTCGACCTCCTTAACTGGTGGATTAATTCAGAACCATCGGAAGTATTTGCGTTAGGCGATTTGGAATTTTATGGCAAAAATGGACCTTTCAGAGGGGATAACTGCAGAAATTGCAATCATCAATCAAAATGTGATTTCTATTGGGACATTACTAAAAATCAATTTTTAACTGATCTCTACACAAACAATGAGAAATACGATGGGTATATAAGAGACAACTGCCTTTTTAGAAATGAAATAAATATTTATGATAAGATGTCAGCACAGGTAAAATATCAAAACAAGGTGCAATTAAATTATTCGCTTACCACCTACTCTCCGTTCGAAGGTTGGCGTGTTGCTTTTAACGGCACAGAAGGTAGACTGGAAGCATGGATGGATATCCCCTATTATAAAGAGATGAATATCAATCAGGCTGAAATGCATGACAAGGAAATGGAGCAGAATAATAATGAATTGGGCCATAATGAACCTATCATAGTACATAAATTGTGGAAGGATTTCGAAACTGTTATGGTAGAAATGGAAAAAAGTGGTCACGGTGGAGGTGATAAGCGTTTGCAAGATAAAATGTTTAGAAGTGCAGATTCTGTTGACCCTTTTGACAGGACAGCAGGAAGCAGAGATGGCGCCATGTCTGTACTTATAGGCATTGCTGCAAGAAAGAGTATTGAAACCGGTAGAGCTGTTAAAATCAAGGATCTTACGGATTTACAGCCTCAAGAAATGCGGAACTAGCACTTAATATACTGTAAATAATAAAATTATTATTTGTTTGTATAGCTGTTGAATATTAAATAAAACATATCTAGCTTTACACCACTAGGGGAATTCGCTTCCCAAATACGGTTGCGATTTTCAATAAGTTTCGTATCTGCATTAATGAAAATAATTTAAACCATGGAAAAAGCAGTCAAACATCAGCACCGGATACAGGACAAAATACGTCTGACCCTTAGGGTTAGCTATTTTGCTTCTATTTTTTCATTGGTTTTTGGATTGATTTGTCTTTTTTTTCTGGATGTTTTTGAAGTAGTTCCGCATGTATTTCTTGTCTTTGGTGCTTTAAGCGTGATCAATAACCTGGCCTATGCATCACATAAAAATCTAACCCTTACCTATAACATACTTTCTATACTTGGCTTAGCTTCGGCTACAGCCATCACCATGTTAACAGGTGGCATAAACAGTCCGTTTATTTTTGTACTTGCTATTGTTGTATTTGCCGGATATGCCACAACGCGCAATTATGGGAAAATCTATTTGTACCTCACCATTCTGATTATTACTTTAATTTTTGTACAGGGAATTTCGGATTTTTCATTAACCCGGAATGTCATTCCTGCTGAGAGTCAAAACCTTTTTAGCTTTTTAAGCGTTGTATTCTCCGTTTACCTCCTTGGTGGAGTTCTTGGTAAAAACCTCTTAAAAGCACACCATAGGCTATATAAAACCAAGATGGAAGTTGAAGAGAGGATACATGAAAAGGACACTTTACTCAAAGAAGTACACCACAGGGTTAAAAATAATCTGCAAACGGTATCCAGCCTTTTAAGCCTTCAATCTAGAGGAATAAAGGATGAAAAAGTAAAAAATCTGATAAAAAGTAGTCAGAATAGAGTTATCTCAATGGCGATGGTACATGAAATGCTCTATATGCGCGACGATTTGTCTAAAATAGACTATAAATCCTATGTGGAAGAGCTAAGCGAATACCTAGTTAAATCAGTGAAGGGTGCCGATAGTAACGTATCGGTTAACATAAATATTCCTCAAATTGAATTGGGTATAGATACTGCTATTCCACTTGGGCTTCTAATCAATGAAGCGCTAACAAATGCCCTAAAATATGGCATAAAAGGCAATGATCAGGGGGAAATTCATATTGAGCTAAAGAAAATCGCCGATAAGGACTATGTACTCAATATTGGGGATAATGGTGTGGGTTTTTCAGAAGAAGTGAATTTTAAAAATACACGCTCTTTGGGCTTAAAATTAATTCATAACCTTGCCCGTCAACTAAAGGGATCAATAATCAGGGATTTTTCCAAAAAAGGTACCAACTATATAATAAATTTTAAAGAAATAGGTCAGAGCGACTTTCATCAATCAGTTGCTTAACGAATACCCTTTGTAGTGCTGTTTCTCTTTGTTTCCGGCATAAGGCATTCCCAATGTAGAAACACTTCTTCTTAAAGCATTTTATACCTATATTTAGCCGACTAATTCAAAAATTGCCCTCATGAGGAATTCTTTACTAGCATGCCTTTTGCTTTTTAGTGGCTTCCTGTTCAGTCAGGATTATTTTTTAAAAAAATTCCACCCTTTTAATAGCACTATTCCTTCTCCGGAAGAATTTTTAGGATATGCAATTGGAGAACGCCATACCAGGCATGATCTGATTGTAGCGTATTTGAACAAACTTGCTGATCTTTCAGACAGGGCATCTATTTATGAATATGGCAAAACACATGAAGGGCGTAAATTGGTAATCTTAACCATAACTACTCCAGATAATATAGCAAATCTTGAATCTATTAAGGAAAGGCACCTTGCTTATACTGATCCTAATAAATCCCCTTCTACAGATGCATCGCTACCCATTTTCATTAATTTGGGATATAACGTACATGGAAATGAGCCTTCCAGTTCCGAAGCAGCCCTTTTAAGTGCTTATACCTTTGTAGCTTCAGATAATCCCGAGATACTTAATTACCTAACCAATGCAGTAATATTTATAGATCCAACCATCAATCCAGATGGTCGTGACAGGCATACTCAGTGGGCTAATAGCCACCAGGGGAATCCACTGGTTGCAGATCCTCAGGATGCCGAGCACAACGAATACTGGCCTGGCGGACGAACCAATCATTATTGGTTTGACCTTAACAGGGACTGGCTTCTAGCAATAAATCCCGAAAGTCGGGGCAAACTTAAATGGTATCATGAGTGGTATCCCAATGTGGTTACTGATTTTCACGAAATGGGTTCACAAAGTACCTACTTCTTCGAACCTATGAAAGCAAATGGTTCACTGAACCCCATTATGCCTAAAAAGAACTATGAAGATCTTAATAATTTATTCGGGAACTATTTTGCCAAGGCATTAGATAGCATCGGCTCCTTATATTTTACGAAAGAAGCTTTTGACGGAACCTATCCGGGTTATGGCTCTTCCTATCCGGATATTCAGGGTGGCCTGGGGCTTTTATTTGAACAGGCAAGCTCCCGGGGCCATAAACAGAAAACTGCCTTCGGAGAAATCACCTTTCCGTTTACCATTCGAAATCAATATGTATCAAGCATAACCACCGTCAAAGCCGCAGTTGAGAACAAAGATTATCTGAGATCATATCAAAAAGAGTTCTTTAAAACCGCCATGATGAATTCGGCTATAAAAGGACTACAAGGGTACAGCTTTGGAGATCGTTACGACAAAAACCGGATAAAGGCATTTATTGACAAACTGCTAATCCACAAAATAAACGTTTACAAATACGGTAATGAATCTTATGTTGTGCCTACCTCCCAACCCCAGTACAGAATGGTTCAAACGATGTTTGAAACTTATAAAAAATACCGTGACAGTGTTTTTTATGATGCTTCAGCCTGGTCAGTGGCAAATTTCTACAATATCAATTATAGGGGCTTAAAGAAGGTTAGCCTGGGAGATAAAATAACCACAACGGCCGATCTTATAAATATTGAACCTGTACAAAAATCTTCCTATTCCTATATAATTGATTGGGATGATTACAATGCACCAGCAGTTTTAAATTTTCTTCAATCGAAAGAATTGGTGCTTTCTTCTGCTTTTAAGCCATTTACAACAAAGCTTAATAATACCAGCAAGACCTTCAATTATGGAGCCTTAGTTCTACCAATAAGCCTTCAAAAAAAAGATGCGGATGAAGTATATAAATGGGTGCTCGAGGCACAAGAAAAATTCCAGGTCCCTATCTATGCGATACCTACCGGTTACAACAGCCGGGGAATTGATCTGGGCAGCAGGTTTATTCGCCCTTTGACAAAACCCAAAGCCGCAATGCTTATAGGAAATGGTACACGCTCTTATGAAGCCGGAGAGGTCTGGCATTTATTGGATACCAGAGTACATATGCCAATCACAAAGATCCCTGTTCGGAATTACGATAAGGCCAAGCTCGACGATTACAATACACTGGTGATGGTCTCTGGCAAGTATAGCCTTACAGAGAAGCAGCGAACCAAACTTTCAGACTGGGTTAAAAAGGGGAATACACTTATTACCATTGGAACAGCATCCAAATGGGTCATCGATAAAAAAATTATCAAAGAAAACCTTGTCAAATCTGATGTAGATTCTACCAAAGCTGTATTGAGAAAACCATATGTAGATGCCGCAGAGAATCTTGGGAAAGAAAGTATTGGAGGGATTATATTAAAGGCCGATCTGGATATTACCCATCCATTGGCTTTTGGCTATAGAGATACCGACATTCCGGTCTATAAAAATAATAATGTGTGGCTTTCTCCTAGTAGAAATGAGTATTCCACTGTAGCCAAGTATTCCAGAAATGCCTTAATAGACGGTTACATAAGTAAGAAGAACAGCGAAGAATTCTTAAAATCCTCAGCTTCACTTATTGTAAGTCCTTTAGGCAAAGGACGGGTAGTATTATTTGCTGATAATCCTAATTTCAGGGGTTCATGGTACGGCACCAACCGACTATTCCTTAATGCCCTATTTTTAGGTGATAAAATTGAAGTGCCTAAACAAAAAGACTAGAATGAACAAAAAAATATATTCCTTATTAATTCTCATCTTATATACCAATCTTTCAATACTTGCGCAGAGTAGCAGTGGCGATGGGCCATTTCCTCAACTTATTATACGAGGGGTTACCCTTATCAACGGAAATGGGGCGCCTCCTCTGGGACCAGTGGATATTGTAGTAGAAAACAATCGCATTCAGAAGATTGAAGTGATTGGTTATCCCGGTGTAGAAATCAAGGCCTCAGAAAGACCACAACTCAAACCTGAGGGTAAGGAACTGAATTGCGAAGGCATGTATTTGCTTCCGGGTTTTGTAGATATGCATGGACATATTGGAGGAAAAGCGCAGGGTGCAGAACCGGACTATGTTTTTAAACTCTGGATGGCTCATGGAATTACTACGGTACGTGAACCCAGTGGCCGGGGAATTGATTATACTATGGAACTGAAACGCAAAAGTTCGACCAATGAAATTGTGGCGCCACGAATTTTGGCGTATACAGGTTTTGGTCAGGGTAGTGATGCCACAATAAGCACTCCGGAAATGGCGCGTGAATGGGTACGGAACAATGCCAAAAAAGGAGCGGATGGAATTAAGTTATTTGGAGCACCTCCCGAAATTATGACCGCAGCTTTAGATGAAAATAAAAAATTGGGCTTGCGATCTGCTTGTCATCATGCTCAACTAAATGTTGCCAGATGGAATGTCCTGCATTCGGCCAGGGCAGGTTTAACAAGTATGGAGCACTGGTATGGGTTACCGGAAGCACTTTTTGAAGACCGTACTGTACAGGATTATCCTCTAAACTATAACTATAACAACGAACAGGACCGGTTTGAAGAGGCAGGCAAACTATGGCAACAGGCGGCAAAACCTTATTCGGAACATTGGAATAAAGTTATGGACGAACTTATCGCCTTAGATTTTACTCTAGATCCTACCTTTAATATTTATGAAGCCAGCAGGGACTTGCAAAGAGCGCGACGCGCAGAATGGCATGAAAAATATACGCTACCATCGCTGTGGGATTTCTACCAACCTAGTAAAATCAGTCATGGCTCTTATTGGCATTATTGGGGAACAGAACAGGAAGTAGCATGGAAGGAAAATTACAAACTCTGGATGACCTTTATAAATGAATACAAAAATCGGGGAGGACGTGTCACCACGGGTTCAGATTCGGGCTTTATCTTTCAACTCTATGGCTTTGCATATATCCGGGAAATGGAGTTGTTACGGGAAGCTGGGTTTCATCCTTTGGAAATTATTCGTTCTTCAACCTTGAACGGAGCAGAAGCCTTAGGAATGGATAACCAAATAGGGACAGTAAGCGTAGGTAAACTTGCCGACTTTGTTGTTATTGATGAAAATCCGTTGCTAAACTTAAAAGTGCTTTATGGCACCGGAGCCATTAAACTCACAGAAGATAATAAAGTAGTGCGAGTTGGTGGTGTAAAATACACAATAAAAGATGGTATAATCTACGATGCCAAAGCGCTACTGCGGGAAGTAAAGCAAATGGTTGATGCAGAGAAAAAGCGTTTGAATTATCAGATTAAACAACCTGGTATTCAGGAATAATAGTCGTCTTATAAGCGACCCCTGCATTATTAAAGTATAAAGTGAGAACTTATCTTCGTCCTGTGTGTACTTTAATTGGTCTTAAAACACCTTTTGTTTTTGGAAAAACAATAACATAACTCATTAAAAGTGCAACGGGTAATAATAGAATAAAAAGTATCATAGGATTGGGATTAGGCTAATTTGGGGTTGTTTTTTTTCGTAGAAAAAGCTAAGGCTCTCTTTACTCTTGTATTCTTGAATTTGTATAAGCGCGCAACAGCGTCTTCTTTTGCTGCCTCAATTTTCCCACTATTGTGAGAAACAGAAAGGCTACTATCCAAAACAATATCCATTTGTAATGTTTCAACTTTACCATAGTTCGTAGTTTTTTGGGCCAGAGCAGCTGCTCCGAATAAAAGTATAAGTACTAAGGTTAAAAAGGCTTTCATGTTATTAGATTTGGGTATAATAAAATAACTACAGAAAGTGATATTCTCAGGGTATAAATCGCTGAAAGCACCTTATTTTTCGGTACCTGGGAATAATTACGATAAAGCGATAAAAATTTCGGTTGAAAAGAATTGAAGTAAAAAACCCTTCATCGGCATTTTGGGTTTTTTAGCTGATATTATACATTGATTATCTGGGAAAGATTGAGAGAATTATAGAAAAAAGTACAGAAAAGGAAATATTATTAAAATGTAAGAAATTATTACTTTTTGGAGTTTTATTTGGTAACGGGTTTCGAAATATATCCAATTCAAATTAGTATTTGAACAAATGAGATTTCTCACACTCCCTTTGTTCGGTTCGAAATGACAATTATAGGATGTATTAGGATATTAAAAAGCCAACCGGGTCTTTTCGAAATGAGTTGCGAAGCAAGGATTAAAAAATCAAGACTGCACGCAAGTGTACTTGATA
>Ga0265306_10001009_pt1 | contig 13786 bp, 11 predicted proteins | sample Helome_3_FD_192493 | JGI IMG/M metagenome (GOLD analysis project Ga0265306, IMG submission 192493) | Marine sediment microbial communities from subtidal zone of North Sea - Hel_20160420 (Illumina Assembly) | ecosystem: Environmental > Aquatic > Marine > Subtidal zone > Sediment ...
ACGCCCCATTCTCTTGTCGAGGTGATGGAAAAATACGGGTATGTTCAAAAGATGATCGACTGGGAAATCGCCCATAATGCCAAGGAGGCCGCCGCTAAAACGATGATCGTACTGGGGATTGTTCCCATGGCGATTGTCTTTTTTGCCGTCGAGGCCCTCCCGATCGGGGTAACGGGCATCCTGATGCCGCTTCTGGCTTACTTTTTCGGACTTCTGCCTTTCAACATGATTGGCAAGACCTTTGCGGGTGATGCACCGTTGTTCATGCTGGGCGTTTTTGCCTTGGGAGCGACGGTGGTAGAGGTGGGTTTCCATAAACGCCTGGCTGTCTGGCTGCTGGGATGGACCAAAGGGTTCTGGGTCCCCATGATCGTGCTGTGCATCAGTATGTCAATTGTGGGATCATTTATGTCGGCCCCTGCCATGTGTTCTTTTATGGTGCCGGTAATGATGGCTGTCTATTACGGATCGGTGAAGGCCACCAGCCCGGAGGGAGAGGTGGTTCACGATCCGGCGCTAGCCAAATATCTGCTTTTTTCCCTCTGTTTCGCCCTGAATATGGGTGGGCCCGGAACACCTTCTGCCGGTGGACGCAATGTGATCATGATGGGTTTCTTTACCGAATACGGCATACCGATCACCTATTCCGGCTGGATGCAATACGGCTGGCCCCTGGTGCCGCTCGGCAGCACCCTGTTGTTGCTTTATATGGCGACTTTATTCAGCAAGAAGATAAAGACCCGGGACCTTACCCCCGGGCTGCAACATATCAAGGAAGAGACACGCAAAATGGGCAAAATGAAATATCCAGAGTATGTCACTGCCGGGACGCTTTTCCTCATTGTGGCCCTGTGGATATTCGGAGGCGAAGCCACGGGATTGGGCGGACCGGCGCTTCTGGCTCTGGTCATACCGGTTTTGTTCAAGACCGTGAAATTTGAACAGGTAATTAAGCGTATATCCTTTAACGCCTGGTTCATGTACTGCGGGGCGCTGACTCTGGGCGCCCTTCTCAAAGAGAGCGGCGGGGCCCTGTGGCTGGCGACAACTTTTCTGAACGCGCTGTCACAGGTCGGGATGGATAAGGGTTATGGGTTGTGGGTCGGAATGTCCGCTTTCTCCGGTCTGGTTACCAATTTTATGTCTGATGCCGCCACCGTCGCCCTTATCGGGCCTATTGTTGTCCCCATGGGGATTATGACCGGCGTTGCCGGCGAGCCATGGGCCATCGGCATGGCCGTGGCATTGGCATCGTCTTATGCCCATTTCCTGATTGTGGGGTCTCCCGCCAATGCGCTGACATTTGCGCTGGGCGTTTATCCGGATACAAACAAGCGGGCCCTTGAAGCCATTGATTTTGTAAAATACGGTTTTGGATTTTTTATACTGTCCATGCTGCTGCTCTGGATCATTGGATTTCTGGTGGTCTATCCTATCATTGGTTTTCCGGAAGGAATTCTTGAGCAGGCCTCAAAGGTACTGCAAAGCACGGCCGTCAAATAGCTGCCGAACTGATGTGCGCGATTCTCTCAATTATAGACGATAAACGATTGGTTTTTCATCCGAATCAATTTCAATTCCGACCGTGTCCCCGGTTTTAAATCCCAATCGTTTGAATTCTTTGACCATTTTATCATGTTTATCCATGTACCAGTAGACGGACCACATAGGGTTGCGAACCGTATCGATTCCGTAGGCGTCGTGCCCGCACAGATTGACTCTGAACTTGTCTTTGGCCAGCAGCGTGTCGGCTTCTGATAAAAAATAGTCAATTTTGTATAAGTTGTCATGCAGTGCTTTGGAAAGCTTTGACTGCAGGTCGGGAAAGTCATCCAGGTAGTGATTGGCGATCTGGTACAATTCCTCCGGTTCTTGAATCGATAACCCCAGAATTCCAAACCGGTGATGTTTCAAAGCAAATTTTTCCAGTCCGGTTTGATATTTGGCGATAATTTCAAGAATATCCTCAACGGCCGGCTTGTTTTTTTTATTGCCCCAAACCAGATCTTCACATTTACCAATAATTTCCAGGTAAAATTCCCTGTTGTCCATGACATAAACCGGTCGTTCACGATAATTATGGTTCCTTCTGATTCGACGGACGCCATCCAGCTGAATCGATCTTTCACCCAGTTGCTGTTCAAGTGTTTCGATGTGAGAAATGTCTTTAGCCTGAACGACATAAATTTCACCCTCACCGGATACAACATATTCGATTTCACACCGGTAGCCTAAGTGCTTCTGAATATCTTTTGATAACTGCAGCAGTCTAATATCATGGGGAGTTTTCGTAATATAGGGTTCCCGTTGTACTTTATGGGTGCGGTCACGACAGTATCCAAATTCCCAATGATCTCCAATCATTTTCGCCATGACGCTGGTGCCGCTGATATAGGGCATCACGATAACACCCATGTCTTCGACATCGATATCAGGGCTGTGATTGAATTTTTGTTGTCGTTTAATGGTCAGTTGTTTGGCGGTTTTGGACAGATTTATGATTTTGGTGCGCGCATATTGAATACCCCCTGGATCGGCATAGGTCTCCAATGAATCAAATGTTCCCCCTTTAAAGAATTCCTCCTGGGGATGTGCACTGCGGGTGATCACCTTAAAACTCTCATTGTGCTGATCCAGAAACGCTCTTAAATCGTCAAACGCTTCGTTTTTAAAATCAGATACCGATACATAAATAAAATCGGGGATATTAAATTTCCCCTCTTTCAGTTGTTTCAAAAGTCTCGGCTTTTCCGGTAAGGTGGCCTCTGTTGCCTTTTTCAACAAGATTACATTCTCCCCTGATTGAGATCTTTGAGTGGTATAATTTCGGATGACTTAGTTCTTGTGTGAAGATAAATATTTTTTTAATGGTGTCAAATGTTTACGGTTTCCGACGACCCGAGCTCGCCAACGGATGCAATGGTTGGGTTACTTCTAAATCTTATCCCAAACATGCAAAAGTTTCAAAGGATTAAGCCCGGCCAAGCAATAGGCAGTTTGCGCTTCAGTCTTTCGAAATTCCGGTAAATTATTCGATTTATAAGAATTTTTTCTTGACCCGGGTATTTTAAAATCGTAACGATTGTTAAGGGTTTCACCAGGCGAACAGAGGAAAACAGGTTAGAAACCGGTCTCCAATATGACGAAAGGCGCTTTTGTCTAAAATGCCAAAAGGCGGTTGGCTTCACGAACAAATGGGTATGCGATGAACCGATTGTTGACAGTTTTCAACTGGCCCGCGGTTTATAAAATGGATAGCTTGAAAGCGGACATCCTTGCGGGCTTGACGGTTGCCCTGGTACTGATTCCCCAATCTATGGCCTACGCCGAACTTGCAGGCCTGCCGCCCTATTACGGGCTCTATGCCTCTTTTCTGCCACCTCTGGTGGCTTCTTTGTTCGGTTCCAGCCGCCAGCTGGCTACTGGTCCTGTAGCGGTGGTCTCGCTTCTAACGGCCACGACCCTTGAGCCGTTGGCCACCGCCGGCAGTCAATCATATATTGCGTATGCCATTTTGCTGGCCTTGCTGGTCGGTGCTTTTCAATTTATCCTCGGGGTACTGAAACTTGGACTTGTCGTCAATTTCATCTCCCATCCGGTGGTGAACGGATTCACAAATGCGGCCGCGTTGATCATCGCCTCCTCGCAACTACCAAAATTATTCGGCGTTTATGTGGACAAAGCGCCGCACCATTATGAAACGATTTACCTGGTGATCAAGGCTGCCGGGCATTACACGCACGGACCCACGCTGTTTATGGCAACGCTGGCCTTTGTCATCATGTATGCGTTAAAACGGCTCGCACCACGAATCCCGTATGTTCTTGTGGCTGTTGTGATTACAACTGCGCTTTCCTGGGCGCTTGGGTTTGAGCGCAACGTTGCCGTGGATATTACGGCCATTAAAGCCTCTGAAATTAACCCGGCGATCACAAAATTCAACCACACCGTTAATTCAGCAACGCTTCTGGCCAAAAAACGCACCGAACTCCTCCGGCGTTTCAATTCTGCCAGGCGCGAAGGTGACCCCCTCGCAGAGCTCGACGCCCGCCATGCGGCCGAACGCATCGCCCTTCAAATCCAGCAATATAAATACGAGGCCAATACATACAAAAGGCAGTTGCGCAGCCACCTTTTCGAGGCTGTCAGACAAAGCGACGGTTCGCTCGCGTTCTATCCGGCCGGTAAAATTCCAGATAAGGCCAGGGACAACGGTGGCATCTGGCGCATTCAAGTTGGCAATGGACCCCTTCTGTCCCGTCGCATACCACTGACGGGAGGCGGTGACATTGTCGGCAGGATTCCCCGGGGACTGCCGTCATTGTCCCTACCTGAAATTGACTATCATGTGATCCTGTATCTTTTGCCCTTTACGGCCATCATTTCTCTTCTGGGTTTTATGGAGGCCGTCTCGGTGGCCAAAGCCATGGCCGCCAAGACCGGCCAGAGGCTGGATCCCAACCGGGAACTCATCGGCCAGGGATTGGCCAATATCTGCGGTGCTGTCGCCAAAAGTTACCCGGTTTCAGGATCTTTCTCCCGCTCCGCCGTAAATCTGCAATCCGGCGCGGCTTCCGGTTTGTCGAGTGTTTTCACCAGTCTGACGGTGGTGGTCGTTCTTTTGTTTCTCACGCCGCTTTTCTACCATCTGCCGCAATCGGTGTTGGCGGCGATTATCATGATGGCGGTCGTCGGGTTGATAAACGTCAAGGGCTTTATACACGCCTGGCGGGCGCAGTGGCATGACGGTGCGATTTCCGTTATCACTTTTGTCGGCACCCTGGTGTTTGCGCCCCATCTGGAGAGGGGCATTTTGATGGGCGTCATCCTTTCGATCCTCGTTTTTCTTTACAAAAGCATGCGACCGAAAGTTGTGGATCTTTCGCTGGATGTAGACCGAGCGCTGCACGATGCCGTCGCCAGCGGTCTGGAGGAGTGCCGGTATATCGACGTGGTTCGCTTCGATGGTCCGCTTTTTTTCGCAAATGCCAGTTACCTTGAAGATCAGATCCGGGATCGGCGACGAACCAAAAAAGAGCTCAAGCACATCATCATCTCGGCCGGCAGTATAAATGATATTGACGCTTCCGGAGAAGAAGCCTTATCTTTAACAATAGACCGGATCAGAAGCGCGGGGATTGATATATCTTTCAGCGGGGTGAATCGCGCCGTTATGAAGGTGTTGAAACGCACGCATTTGATTATCAAAGTCGGCGAGGATCACATCTACCCGACCATTGAAGCGGCCATCGGCGCCATCCATCGCCATACCCACAGGGGCGCAGAGGAGAAAAACTGCCCATTGAAGACCGTATGTCGCATCACCGAGCAATGCTAATTATGGAGGGTTAAATCAATGTCCATTATCACCCTATTTAGCGGCAGTTTCTGCAATGAAAACCCGGTTATCGAGGAAGTCATTTCCCGCACCGGATACCGGCTGATTGACGATACACAAGTTGTGGCCGAGGCCAGTCGACTTTCCGAAATGGATGAAAGCAAGATTATGCGCGCCTTTTCAGCAGGGACCTCGGTGTTCAATAAATTTACAAATGAGAAGGAGCGCTCCATTGCTTTTCTGAAACAGGCACTTGGCGAACTGATCCCCGACGACAATGCGCTGGTCACCTGCTTTTGCGGGCAGTTGATACCCAAAAATGTTAATCATATTTTGCGGGTGTGTCTCATCGCAAGTATAAAATACAGAATCACCGCTGCTTCCCGGGACCAGGGGCTATCGCATAAAGATGCTGCCAAACTGGTGCAGAAGCGTGAAGAGGATTGTTCGGCCTGGATCGACATGCTTTTCAATCAGAGCGATCCGTGGGACGCGAGTCTCTACGACATAGTCATCCCGGCCGATAAAATGACGCCGGCAGATGCAGCGACCCTCATCGCCGACAATGCCGTCAGCGATGTGGTGCGGCGATCGGAAAGCTCGAAGCAGGCGCTGGCGGATTTCCGTCTGGCGGTCGGGGTTGAAGCGGCCCTGGCCCGGGAGGGACATAATGTAGCGGTCAGCGCCAAAGACGGTTCAATTACAATTACGATCAACAAACACGTTCTGATGCTGAGCCGTCTGCAGGATGAGCTCCGGTCGCTCGCAGAGCAGGTCCCCGGTGTCAAAGGGGTGGAAACCAAAGTCGGACAGGACTTTCACAAATCAGACATCTATCGCAAACACGACTTTGAAATGCCTTCCAAAGTATTGCTGGTAGATGATGAGCGTGAGTTTGTGCAAACGCTCTCAGAACGATTAATGCTGCGCGATATGGGTCCCGCGGTTGCCTATGACGGCGAGTCAGCTCTCAATCTTATTAACGAAGACGAGCCGGAAGTGATCATCGTTGATCTCAAAATGCCGGGTATTGACGGTCTCGAGGTTTTGCGAAAAGTCAAGGAAACCCGCCCGGAGATCGAGGTGATCATCCTCACCGGGCACGGTCATGAAGCCGATCGCGAGTTGTGCATGAAGCTGGGGGCTTTTGCATACCTACAGAAACCGCTGGACATCAATGAGCTCAGTGAAATTATCAGAAAGGCCAACGAGAAAATTCAGCAGAAAAAAGCATCTAAACCCTGAGCGGCCGGTCCCGATCATCTCGGTCTGTGCCAAACCCTTACCTGAATGGTGTAGAAATGCCGATATCGATTATAAATAGACTCAAACCGCGCTTTTGGGATCATGAAGATGCCATCGGAGGACCGTATAAGCACCATTTTGATTTTCGCCGCATCTGGAAACGAGCGGTTCTGGTTACAGCAACCGTAGCGCTCGTTCCGTTGATCATATGGGCCGTAGCCGGGTACCGGCTGCATCTGGACACCACCGAAGCAGAACTGAAATTGCGCACCTCTCAACTGGTTTCGAATTCGTGGCGATCAGTTTCCCTTTTTTTATCGGAACTACGGTTGGTGTTAGATTTTATTGCTCACGATCATACATTTGAAACGTTGAATGATAAAGAGCACCTCGCTGCCATTCTTGACAACCTCAATAAACGATTTGGTGGGTTCACGGATTTAGGCCTCATCGACAGCACGGGCATACAACAAACCTATGTCGGATCTCATCAACTGGGCGGCCTGGACTACAGCAATGAACCCTGGTTCCGCCAGGTCTTGAAACACGGTGTCTATATCAGTGAATTGGTCCTGGGATATCGCAAAGAACCGCACCTTGATTTCGCCGTCAAAAGGGATTTGCCGGATGGCTCATTTTTTGTGTTACGCGCAGCCCTGGATGCGCAAAAGTTCAATGAATTGATTGCCGGGTTTGAGGTCGGGGAAAAAACCGACACGTTCGTTATCAACCGAGCGGGCGTGCTGCAAACACCTTCGCGGTATTACGGCCCGGCTTTAAATAAAATTCCGATTCATATTTCAGATTACACGCCAAAAACACAGGTATTCGAGAGTAAAAACAATAAAAACGAACAGACAGTCATCGGTTATGCGTACATCCCCGAAACACCTTTTATCTTAATGATCGTCAAACAGAAAGGCGAGCTGGTTCAACCCTGGTACAAGACGGGTTGGGCCTTTACCGCAATTTTAACAACAAGCATTGTGATGATATTGCTGGTAACCCTTGCAGTCGCCTCGCGTCTGGTCGATCAGATTCACGAGGCCGATCAGGAGCGTGTCGACACCTTGCATCAGGCCGAATACACCAATAAGATGGTATCTCTGGGGCGCCTGGCTTCCGGTGTTGCCCATGAAATTAATAACCCGCTGGCCATTATTAACGAGAAGGCCGGACATATCAAAGACATATTCACCCTGACCGATACCTATGCAGAAAATCCGAAGCTCATCGGTCTTGTGGACTCGGTGCTTGCCACCGTGCACCGCTGTGCAGCGGTCACCAAGGGCCTTTTGAATTTTGCGCGCCATCTCAACCTGAGTGTCCAGACCATCAACCTGGCAGAAATTGCCAGCGAGGTCAAAGGCGTTTTGGCCAAAGAAGCCGAATTCAGATCTATTACGGTGGGCGTGGACCTCTCCGAGGACATTCCGCCATTTGAGAGTGATCGCGGAAAATTAGAGCAGATTTTTTTCAATCTGTTTAACAACGCCTTTGCGGCCATGAAAGACGGCGGCCACCTTGAGATCAACGCCAGGCTCGAGGATGCGGATTTTATCTCGATCGATTTCGCCGACAGCGGTCCGGGTATTGCTGAAGCGGAACTTAAGCACGTTTTCGAGCCCTTTTTTTACTCGAGAACCGGCGAAAGCAGGACGGGACTCGGCCTGGCCGTCACCTATGCGCTGGTTCAGGAAATCGGGGGCCGGGTCAGCGTTCAGAGCGAGCTCGGCCAGGGAACCCGTTTTCATATCCGGCTGCCGCTTAAAATGCCGCCAAAGGAGAAAACGGGCACCGGGGAATAGGCCCCGGGGACCCATGCCCCGTTCGGGCATCAAAGAAAGGGAGTTTTGTATGCGTGCCAAGTTAGAACCCAGCGCTGAAACCGGTCTGCAGTTTTTCGGGCAAATGACGGCATCGATATCCCATGAGATTAAAAATGTACTGGCCATCATCAATGAAAATGCCGGGCTTCTCGATGACCTTGCGCTCATGGCAGACCGGGGGGCGGCGATCGAACCCCAGCGGCTGAAAAATATGTCCCGGGTGGTTATGAAACAGGTTAGCCGGGCAGACACCATCGCCATAAACATGAACCGCCTGGCTCACAGCGTTGATGAATCGATCAAAACCATTGATCTAAATGACATATTGGAACTGCTGCTGGCTTTAACCAACCGATTCGCATCGACGCGCGGTGTCACTATTCAGCCAAAGCTAAACCAAAGCCCGGTGACGTTAAGGACCGCCCCGTTTCTTTTTATGAATCTGCTCTGGTTATGTCTGGATTTTGCCATGGATGCGGTGGGTGAAGATAAAATTGTTGAACTGGTCACCCAAAAAACGGCGGACGGAGTCGCAATTTTGTTCAAACGTCTTGGCGGTCTGACAGAAGCCCCATTGAGGCCGGGCCCGGCTGAACTTGGGAAGGGCCTCTGCGAGCTGCTCGGGGCTGAACTGGAAGTCAGCACCGACAACCAGGAAATTGTTGTCAGAATTTCCGAAATAATTGACAGAAATTAATACCTTAATTTTGCATGAAAATAGATGAGAATCTTCTTGTTATTTAATTACAGCAGGTTCACACAAGAATAATGTTCAAACCATTATTCTTATAAGAAAATCGGATGATGATCTTTTTTATTTCTCATCTATTTTCACCCAGCGGGCGAACCGGAGGCACCCATATGCTGCGTTATTAAGGGCGAAGCATAGTTCACTATAGCGTCGCCCTTAAGTGCCTTGCCTATGGCAGCCTCCAATTCGTGCAAAATTCAGGTAATCGGCCAAATTCTTTTTCTTTTACGCAACAGTAAGAATCGATAAAATACATTTCACAAGGAAGACCAGACATGAAAACGCGAGTATTGTTAGTTGATGACGAGCTGCAATTTGTTAACGCTCTATCTGAACGATTGACCATTCGCAATTATGAAATTGCCACATCCTTAAATGGCGAAGATGCTCTTGAGAAGATCAAACAGTACAATTATGATGTGGTTATCCTTGATGTAGCCATGCCGGGTACTGACGGAATAGATGTTCTTCGTGAAATCAAAAAATTAAAACCATTGACCGAGGTCATCATGTTAACCGGGCACGGAACTATGGAAACGGCTATCGAAGGCATGAAACGGGGTGCTTTTGATTTTCTCATGAAGCCCTGTGATACGGAAGAGTTGGACACCAAGATCAAGAAGGCTTTTGCGCGAAAAGACGAGCATGAGGAGCGTATACGAACAGCAATGGTCAGTGCCAGCATTTCCTCTCCCAGGTCGGTTTTAGAAGATGATTAGTTGCCGAGGGATATCGAATGTCTGAAAAGGTGTTGATCGTTGACGATGAAAAGGATTTTTTGGATATCATCGCCGAGCGGATACGGGCGCGCGGAATGGATGTTTCAACCGCCACTTCGGCCGAGGCCGCCCTCAGGATGATTGAAGAAGAATTTTTTGATGTTGTTATTATGGATTTCATGATGCCGGCGTTGGACGGGTTTAAGGCCTTAAAACTGATGAAGGCAGAGCAGCCCGAAGTGCAAATTATCCTACTGACTGGAAACGTGCCTGACGAAAAGCGCATTGAAGCCAAGGCGCTCGGGGCTCTGGACGTGATCGAGAAACCGCCCGACCTGAAGGACCTTATGCAGAAGATAAAAAAAGCTAAAAAGGCTCCAAGAAAGGATCGTGGGAAAAAGGGACGCAAGAAAAGATAGCTTCAAATGTTTTTTTGCAAAACGGTATTTTTTAGGTACTCAAAGACATCAGGGCCTTCACCGGCAGCCTTTTGTTTGCCGGCAGCGACCTGTTGGATGAGCTCTATCTTGGCTTTATCGAAGCTGCTCGTTTGCTCATCGATAAACTTGAGATTGCCGTGGATCTGGCTATAAATGACCATCGGGCCATATAACACTTCTCCGCCGGCTTTGGGTGTCAGCGCCCCGAAAATTATATGACGACTGAGCTGAAAGGCTTTTGGCGCCGGCTTGTAATCCAGCAGCTCTGCGAACAGTTCCAGGCTTTCGATCACCCCATCAAAATAATCCCTTTTCAAAGAAGCCTGGCCGTCTTTGGCAATTTCTTCGATGTCGGATGCATTAAAAGAAAGATCGAGCTGGTCGGTGCACGCCTGTTGAATGGCTTTGACGGATTCGTCTTTGCGGCTGAGCTTCACATCGGCGTCTTTGAGTATTTTGACGATGTTGCGAATTTTGACCATCTCTTTGATCAGCGGGCTTTTACGCATGGCCACATCGCCAATTGTCGTCCGGTAAATCGGCAGTTCGTTGTCCAGTACCAGAATCTTTTTTGGCTCCTGATCCATTTCCTCAACGTACAGATCCAGATCGCGCGCTTGCTGGTGCTGATAGGGACTCATTTCAAGCAGGCTGCGCATGGCGTCTTTGTCCACTTTGCTGCCGCTTTCCGCCGGTCCAATGGAAGCAATCACTTTGGCGGCTAACCGGTCGATTTTTATTTTCCTCAACAAATTTTCTTTGAAGGACATGGGAGGCTCCCAACCACTCAATCATCAGTATCTGAGAGAATGAGTCGAATGGCTGGTTCCAGTTTTGGCAAATCATCAGTAACAGTTTTCCATACGACTTCTAAATTGACGCCAAAGTAGTCATGAATCAGCTTATCTCGAATACCTGCCATTTCCCGCCAAGATATTTTGGGGTTGCTCTCTCTCACTTGTTCCGGAACATGTTTTGTTGCCTCTCCGATAATTTCCAATGCGCGAACTACTGCATATGCAGTTTTGTCATCTTTAGTGAATTGATCAAACGTCATTCCTTCGATAAATTTTGCAATTTTCGAAATTGCATCAAGAATATCCTCTAAATAATCTGCATATTCACGATCTGAACTCATATCGATACGACCTCTTGTAAAATCCTTTGACCGATTCTTGGTTTCAACGCATCTTGCATCACCAGGTCAACTTTGATCTTTAAAATATCAGTCATGTAGTTTTCTAACTCGATAAACTTAAATAAACTGGGTATTTCTGTAAAGGCCACTAATATATCTATATCGCTGTCTATGCTTTGTGCATGACGCACATAAGAGCCGAACACGCCTAATGACTTGACATTATAGCGCTTCGAAAGAAACGGCAACTCCTGATGAAGTTTTTCTACTATTTCTGATAGGGCTGTATGAGCACGCATTGCTTCAAACGTATGATTCTAATTATTATCATGAACTATCAAAAGCCAGCCTGAATTTCTATTTAAACATTTATCACAGAGCAGAAGACAAGTAAACCATCCTCTTCTTTAGCTAAGTTACCAAAATTATTGGCTGCTTGACCTTCGCCGGCTATTAATATAAAGAAGGCGGATGTTCCGAATGGTCAGATATTTTTTTAATTAGCTTAAGTTACAAAATGGAAACCTGAATTGAATGATAAGGATTTGTCATGACTGGATCTGTTAAGTTAATTTACGGCGACCAGGAATTCAAACTTCCGGTTGTCGAGGGCTCCGAGGGAGAAAAGGCCGTCGATATTTCGCAGCTGCAGGCCGCCACCGGCCTTATCACACTGGACCCCGGCTATGCCAATACCGGCAGCTGTTCCAGTGCCATAACCTTTGTGGACGGCGATAAGGGGATTTTGCGATATCGCGGTATTCCGGTTGAAGAGTTGGCCGCCAAGGCCACCTTTAAAGAGACCGCCTATCTTTTGATCAACGGGCGATTGCCGAATCGTGAGGAGCTGACGCGATTTTCCGTTCTGCTCAATGACAATTCTTTGGTGCACGAAGATATGCGCACCTTTTATGAAAGCTTTCCGCGTTCTTCCCATCCCATGGGGATTCTTTCGTCGATGGTCAATGCCCTGCGAAGTTTTTATCCGGAGCTGCAGAATCTGGAAGAAGAGATCAATATGACCGTGACCCGCTTGTTATCCAAGATTCGAACACTGGCGGCCATGTCCTATAAAATTTCACGGGGTCACAAGGTGGTGTATCCAAGACCGGATCTGGCTTACTGTGCCAATTTCTTAAATATGATGTTTGATTCACCGGTTAGACCTTATGAGCTTGATAACGATGCAGTCAACGCCTTGCGCGTGTTCTGGATTTTGCATGCCGATCATGAACAAAATTGCTCGACATCAGCCGTACGCCTGGTGGGAAGTGCCCGGGTCAATCTATATGCAGCGATTTCTGCGGGTATTGCTGCTCTGTGGGGCCCGCTGCATGGCGGGGCCAACCAGGCCGTTATTGAAATGCTCAGCGATATCGTTAAAAACAAGAATATGGGCAAAGCCATTGAAAGGGCCAAGGACAAAAAAAACCCCTTCCGCCTGATGGGGTTCGGGCACAGGGTTTACAAAACCTATGATCCGCGGGCCAAGATTATGAAAAAAATGTGTGATTCATTATTAAACAAGCTAAACGTATCCGATCCGCTTTTGGATATCGCCAAGGAGCTGGAGGTGGTTGCGCTGAAAGATGATTACTTCATAAAGCACAATTTGTATCCCAATGTCGATTTTTACAGCGGCATTGTTTTACGGGCCATCGGTATCCCCACCAACATGTTTACGGTGATGTTTGCCATCGGAAGATTGCCGGGATGGATCGCTCAATGGAAAGAAAGTCTGGATGATCCCAACTGGAAACTCGGCCGACCGCGTCAGATATACACCGGACCAACCCAAACCCAATTTGTTCCGATCGATAAACGTTAGTTTTGCCGGTTATGCGCTATTTACCATTTTGCATGGGTAATCGTACTTTTTTGAAACGTTGCTTTTTAGATTCTTATTAGAAATCGCCAATAATTTGATATTACTGATGGATAGCCGACATCTAACATTCTTAAAATTTGTGTATAGCGTTAGCTAATCGTAATAGGTGAATACATATGGTATGGCCACACATATAAAAAAATGAAAGATTGAATCTTGGTCATTGCATATAAAGTAAGCCGGCATTCAAATAACGCACATATACTTGAATCCCAGCATATTAAAATTCATTCGAAAAAATAAATTCGCTTCTTTTTTGGTAAATTTAGACCTTCCTAATTGTTAAGTAGATCAACCCCAGTACAATCCCAGTACACCACGACGGTTGAAATTTAGATAGTATCGATGGCAATTGATCGCATTTCGGGTGTTATTTTATACCGTAAAGGGTCGGAAGCAACCAGGAAAGCGTAACCCACATTATTAGAAGCAGCGGCA
>Ga0265306_10001010_pt1 | contig 13785 bp, 12 predicted proteins | sample Helome_3_FD_192493 | JGI IMG/M metagenome (GOLD analysis project Ga0265306, IMG submission 192493) | Marine sediment microbial communities from subtidal zone of North Sea - Hel_20160420 (Illumina Assembly) | ecosystem: Environmental > Aquatic > Marine > Subtidal zone > Sediment ...
TCTGAAACTTCTGATCAAGTATGCCCTGCGCAAAAGCGGCCTGTCCTCCAAAGGCCGTATGAAAGGCTTGATCGGCACCGGGTGCAACATCGGAGATCAGTTGCATCATTGCCCGGCCCTCATCAGTGCCATTCGGGCAAGCCGAATCGTCCCTCACCTGGATTCCGGGAGGCAGGTCCCCATTTGCGACATCGGAGGCAGCCCGGTTCAGGCAGTTAAAACTGTCCGATAATGTGCCGACCTTGATTCCACTTCCGTCAACATTAAAAAGCGAGCGCGCCAGATCGGAATACATGGCCCTGTCACCCTGGCTGTCCGTAAGGCCGACGTTGGTCGCAAAGTAGGCCGGCCGGGCAAACTTCAGGGATTTTAAACGGGCCATCCGGATAAGTGCCATAATCGGCAGGTGGCCGGAAATTTGTGATCTAAATCTGGAAACGTTTTTGATGTTCAATCCCTTCAGATCAGTCTCTAAGGCCTCAGGGTCAGAGGCGGCAACGGCTTCGATCACCACATAGCTATTTAATACTCTCAAAAACCTATTGCTCGGTTTAAAAAGCTGCGATGCGTTCAACCCGAAATTGTTACGGAAGATTTGGTAGTCAGAATAGAGCCGATGCAGACCATGGCCCAGTTTGGCCGTTTCTGTATTTCGGGAGGTGATCTGAAGAGACGGCGCAAGTGAAAGATGCACCGTCTCGCTCCGTGCTTCCCAATTTAATATTTCCAGTGATAACAAAGGGATAATTGTAAAAATAGCTGCCCTTATCGACCGTCTTAGTTTATTCATAGTTTCCTCGCCGAAATATTTATATCCGACACACCTAAATAGCGGTTGCTACTGTTTGATTATACATTCATAGTTTAAACATGAGAGGCAGGGTCTGCAAGGTCCCAGCCTTTGATAGCTGCTTCTATGGGGGTAAAGTAAGCTAAACAGAATTATTAAAACAAAAAAAGCAGAGCCATTTCTGACTCTGCTTTTTTTGGGATAACTGTATTCAATAAAAAATTGTAAAAGCAGCCCTGCATTCTTTAACTATACCTGTGTCTTTTAGGGTAAGAAGGATCTTCAAGTTTGAATTTAAGATTGACTTACCAATTTTGGGGGGTTCTTTTTTTAGCTGCTAAGTGGTATAATATTTCCAATATTGGGTAAATTCGTAGCAATTGCAGGGGAGATGTATTATGCCAAACAAGAAGCATTTTGAGATCGTGCAACAGGGAGTGGAAGAATGGAACCGATGGCGGAACGAAAACCCGGAAATAGAGCCTGACCTGTCAGAAATCGATCTAAGCGACATGAAACTGAACAATGCCAATCTGGGCGATACGGATCTGAGGAGATCCAATCTGAGAAATACGGATTTCAGGGGCGCCAGCTTGGTGCGAGCCGATTTAAGGGCGGCGAACATCAATAAAGCGAGCTTTAACCTGGCCAAATTACGCAAAGCTAACTTCAGTGAAGCCTATCTCCGGGAAAGCGACCTGAGTGAGGCGGATCTGACAAGAGCATACTTCATCAGGGCTGACCTCGTCCGGGTCGACCTTTGGGGGACCGACCTGACCAAAGCAGATTTTCGATGGGCTTACCTCATAGGGACCGACCTCAAACAGGCGAATCTCACCCGGGCGGATCTCAGATGGGCCCATTTAAGTGAGTCGAATCTCAGCCAAGCAAATCTCAGCAAAGCCAATCTTGTCAAAGCCAGCATTATAAAAACCAATCTGCACCATTGCAATTTAAAGAACGTTCTAATGGCCTGGACTAATTTTGGCGATGTGGATTTATCATTGACCAAGGAACTTTTCACGGCCCAACATTTTGGTCCTTCTTCAATTGGAATTGATACGATCATGCGATCGAACGGAAAAATTCCTGAAACCTTTCTGCGTGAAACAGGCGTTCCCAATAACATTATTCAAAACATGGGATTGTTGACTGAAAAGGGGCTCTCGCATCAAAGCTGTTTTATCAGCCACTCCGCCAAAGATCTGGATTTTGCGCAAAAACTATATACTGATTTACAAAACAAAGGGGTTCGCTGCTGGTTCGCTTCCGAGGACCTGAAAATAGGGGATAAAACCTGGGATTCAATCTACCATTATATTCGTATGCGTGACATCGTGTTGCTGATTCTATCTGAAGATTCAATTGCCAAGGACTGGGTTGAAAATGAGGTGAATGCGGCCCTTTCAGAGGAAAATAAACGTAAAAAACCCATACTCTTTCCAATCCGTGTTGACACCGCCGTCCTGGATAGCGACCAGGCCTGGGCGGAATATATCAAGAAAACCCGCAATATCTGTAATTTTAGCAATTGGAAAGATCATGATGTATATCACCAGGCCCTCGAGAATCTGCTGGTTGATATCAGAATAGCCGGCTGAACAAAACCATTTAGCAGTTCCAGGCACACAAGTTATTGATTTATTTAATGATGTGTCACCTATAACTCGGCTTCAAGTAGCCCCTCCCTCAGCCGTGATCAGACTTATTGCCGGGGTTCATTCGGCGGCCTTACCCTCCCCATCTCAATGACCATTTCACATCGGAACAAATTTAACCCAAGGGCTTAAGATATCACAAAATTTGCCGATATACTGGTAAGGTTGATATCTGGTGCGAATCGTCTAAGGTCGCGGATTCACTAGTTCTGCCTACGGGATGAATAAGTCTCGGGAAGAGACCCTGAACTCTGAACCGGTGAGCGCTTACGATCAGAAATTGCATTATAAGAAAGTGCGGTGAACAATGGGAAAGGAATCGGACAAAAAAAGTTCAAACCCATCTAAATTAGAACCTCTTGAAGAACTGGAGCCCAACCAGAAAGAATTGATGGAACTGGACGCCAGGGACATGATCGAGCCGTTGGCGCAAAAGTCGGATAACACCAATGATCATCAGCAACACGATGAACTTGGCGCGCCTGAGGGGGTGACTATTGCGGAGCAGGAAATTGCCTTAGATGAGGTAGCTGAAATTACCTTTGATGAGGTAGATAGGCAAATTGCCAGCGATCCCGGAAATGTTGAGACTGAAGTCCTACTGGACCAAAACGATGTTCAAACGAGCGGGCCTTTAGACCTCGATGATGTCCCGGAACAGGAATCAAACGAGACGGCTATCCCGCTGGAAGAGGAACCGGATGATCCGCAAGTGGAAGATGAAGTTGTTTCTGATGAAATTCCGTCGGATGAAGAACCTGATGCTGATAGCGAATTATCGGAATTCGAAGAACAGCCGGCAGAGGACTCACAAAATTTGCCGACCGTAGATAAGGATGAAAACGACTTTGTAACTTTAGATGATGTAGATGATGATAAAATAGATGATGGTATCGATGAAAAGCGCGCAAAGGAGGAGATATTTGTCACCGGTACAGAAGAAAATGAAGATGTCGGAGAAAATCTGTCTGAAACAAGTAAAGCGGAAGATAAAAAATTGGCTGATTTAAATGGGGCCGGCAAAGAGGAGAAAAATCTAAAAACCACCGCTAAAAGCCAAAACGGAAAAATATCCAACAGGGGTTCTTTATCTTCCAAAAAGGTAGTAATAGCGGCTCTTATCGTTTTGATGATCTCAGGGATTATCATCTACGCCACACTTTCTCTTATAGGTATAAAAGGGAAAGTGGAAACAGTCCCTGAGGCAAAAAGCCAAACCAGGGAACCTGCAGAACCGGCCCAAATTCAGGCCCAAATGCCTAAACCTCCCGGTAAGTATGACAAATATCTGGCCAAGCTTAAAGAAGCCGAAGGGCTCAGAAATGATTTGCTTCAAAAAAAAGAAGAAATCTACAAGCTGAAATTGTACTACCGCAATGGTATTGTCGAATTAACGGATCAGATCAGCCATGAAATGCAAAAGGCCCCTATATCCTCCTTTGCACAGGCTCTGAAGAATAAACGCATCGAACTCAACCTGCGAACCATTCAGCGCCGCCAGGCTTATATTCAGGAACTCGAAAAACCGAACCAATGGGTTCATAACGGCAGTGAAGAGTTGCTCTTCCTTAAAAGAAAAGCCCTGTTGGGTCTTCAGATAGCAGAAATTGCCAGCGGCATCGATCTAGACCGGCACATGCGGTATGTTAACGCTGCGATTCAAAAATATCAGCCAAGTGCGGAGAAACTAACTGTCGATAATTATACATCGAATTTTACACCCCTCGAAACGATCTGGAGTCAAATACAAAATCAACAGGTCGAAAAAGCGCAGAATCCGGTCAGTCACAAAGATGAGAAAATCATTGCCGAAATTTGCTCGGGAGATTTTAAGCGCATCGCTGAACTCTCCAACATGACTGCCCGGGCGGCCAAATGCCTGTCCCAAATGAATGGATCAGACCTCTTCTTAAATGGATTGAAACAGTTAGCTCCTGATGAGGCCAAATATTTATCCCAGTGGCCAGGTAACTGGATCTGCTTAAATAGTGTCAATACACTTTCTCCGTCCGTCGCCAGGTATTTATTTAAATGGGAAGGCAGCTGGATATCTCTTAACGGGCTGACTGAATTCCCGCCTGAACTGACTCTATATCTGATGGAATGGAAAGGCAATCAACTTGAACTGATGGGTTTAAATTATCATAAAAAAAAACCTGATCAAAGAGCACTAAAATACCTGGCTCTGTGGGAAACCATGGGGGGGAAATTGTTTGTCTCCGAAGGTGTTAGAAAAGAGATGGAACGTGTGATGTAAGGCCGTGTTTTCACATAGGGAAGATAAATGGGAACTGATATGATGAAACATCTAAAATCAACTTGTACCGCCATTGCTATGATATGTTTTTTATTTTGTGGGACCGTATCTGCTACCGGTTACAAAACAACAGAACTCAATCGCAAAATGACCGAAATTACATCCTTGCAACATAGTCTGTCTGGCAAATTAGAACTGGCTATGGAGAAAAAGAAACAATTAGAACAAAAAGCGGAAGCTCTCAAAGAAGAGATTAAGCAAGAAAAAGCACAATTACATATTGAATCCTACAAAAAGGCTGTTTTGACTCCCAGAATTGACTACAATCTTAAATTGATTCAACTGTTGCTTGGATACGTTGCCAGCTTAAATGAAAAAATAAAATATTTTCAAAACGGCCATGAGACACTAGGGTATTATTTCCAGCAGGCCCAAGATGATTTGTTGATGATCAAAACATTGAACGATCTGGAAGTGGAAAAACTTATCGCTCAAATCAATTCGATTTTGGATGAATATACCCCTGAAACCAGCAAGCCTTTGTTTGACGCGGACAGTGTCCGGCTAGAAGATACTAAACGAATCTGGAATGACATAGTCAATTGAGCGGTTGGAACCGGTTTTCATCTTGCCAAAAAGCGCTGTCTAGGTTATAATTAAATACAATTTTATAGATAAAACTATTGGACGATTTAGCGGCAAATCGGATAGATGATCGCGGCCAAATATGCCTTAATCGGAAACCCCTCTCTATTCTTTCCAGACTTACACTCTGGAAAGCTATGACCAAAGATCATAAAATATTTTTTTACCTGCTTGAAAGGATGTCGGTATGTACAGAGCGGCGGTAGTTGTATGGCTGTTAGTCTATCTTTTAATAATTTCCGGTTGCGGTCCCCGAATAACCCCTGAAGAAGCCAAAGTGCTGGTTGTTTTAGACGAAATACAGCAAGGCGTGGAGTCAAACATCAGTTTTGAGCAATTTGAAAAATTGTTAAAAACAGCCAAAGCTGAAATAGAAATTCTTGAACAAAACAGCAAAAAAAACCCCTGTTTCATGGGTGCTGTAAAAAAATGCTATGCATCCTATGCGATTGCCCGAAAAGCTTGGAAAAAGAAGGAGGAGGAAAAGGATGCTAAAAGGAAAGAGGACATGGAAATGACCATGTCATTTTCCCTGTCATTTTCTGCGTTAAATATTAAAAAAGCAAACAAGTGCTATAAATAACCAGCATTGTAGTTTAAGCTTAATTTCCCACATCCGAATTGATTCTCCCGTGATTCCTTTTCCAGGTCCAGGATGGCGAAAGAATTAAAGCAGCCCTTCGTCTATTAACTGGGTCATGGACTGCTGTCCGATGTTGGTAACTTTACTCAAAGCTTGAGTGAGATGAAAACTGGAATCATGCGCCACGCCTGAGTTCAGCATCACCATGGCGGTATTCACGTTTTTTTCGGCCTCCAACCAGTCGGCATGCGGGGCGGCCTTTTGGGCAACAGTGATTTCATTGCCGATCATACTGACCAGGGTTTTAATGATTTTTTCGGCTCCCGCTTTATCCGATTCCGCCAGCGATAGATGCACTTGGGTTAGCTGGGTTGCCCAAATAAGGGCACTTTTGAGTTTTTCACTCTGTGAGAATGCTTTTATGGCTTGATCGGTTTTCATCATGAAAAAATGGGCTCCATTTTTTTATCTGTAATTATGACCCCTGGGACTGATAAGAATTCAACATTTAATCCCTGTTGATAGAAGATGCCACATAGCCGGCGCCAAAACCATTGTCGATATTGACGACCGCCACATTTGAACTGCAGCTGTTTAGCATGGCGAAAAGGGCCGTCATTCCTCCGAGATTGACGCCATATCCCACACTGGTAGGAACAGCAATAACCGGCCGATCCACCATACCGGCCACAACGCTGGGGAGGGCACCCTCCATGCCGGCTACAACTATCAAAACGTTTGCCTGAGCAATAGCATCGTGATGATCCAGCAGTCGGTGAATACCGGATACGCCCACATCAAATATGGTGTCAACAGTGTTTCCCATGGCCCTGGCAGTTAGATATGCCTCTTTGGCGACAGGAATGTCCGATGTGCCGGCTGAAATTATTAAAATAGGGCCGCGGCCCCGGGTTATAATTTTGTTCAATTCCATCACTACCATGCGGGCATCGGTATGGTAAACAGCTTCCGGGAATTGCGACAGAACAACGTCCGCTTTTTCCTGATCAATACGGGTTACCAGAATAATATTTTCCTGGCGCTGCATTTTCTCCATAATCCCCACGATCTGCTCGGCCGTTTTGCCTTCTCCAAATATGACTTCGGGAAATCCTTTGCGCAGGGAACGGTGATGATCAATGTGAGCATAGGTTATGTCTTCATATGCCATATGATCGAGTTTTTCAACGGCGTCGGCGACACAAGTCTTGCCATCGGCAACTGATTTTAAAAGATTGATTAACAGGTCTTTATCCATGATTTGTAAAAGTTCCGAAGGGTTTAACTATCCCACATTTAGCATGCAATTTAAGCGATCAGGGCTATTCGAGGAGATCCTGTTCATCGATGGATCCGGATTTTGATGAGGTTGCACCCTTGGTTGTGCCAGTGATAGTCGTCCCGGGGGTTTTCGCGGGTGGTGTTTTTTTGGATAACGACTTCATCGACTTCTTTTGTGATATTGAATTTTTTTGGATGCCATCAATTTTCTTTTGAATTGTATCCAGCTTCTGGTTAACGGCTGCAATTTCCTGCGCAAGGCGGTTCTGGTAGTTTTTCTTGAGTTTGAACACCTCTAAATCAAACGTGTCTTTATCGATTTTATCGCCCGCTAAAGCCCTTATCGAAGTCTTCAACTGACTGTAGTTCTTTTGGGTTTTCGCCGCAGAGGTGGCCACTTCTGCAAGTTCTCGGCTCAATTTGCCTTCCAGTATTTTGATTTCGGCAGATACTGTTGTTATTTCACTACGAAGTTCCGTTAACGATTTGAGCTCTTGTTTAAGGGACTCCAAATTAGCATTGACTTTGGCGATAGCGGCGGTCTGGCTTTTTTTTTCCGCCTTAGAGGCTGCCAGATTTTTAACCGTTTTTCGGGTCTGGGATAAATTTTCGTTCAGGGATTTTAAACTTTTATTTAAGACATCAACATTTTTATTAACCGCTGCCAGTTTGCCCGAAACCGTGGTATTGAAATCTTTATCCTGGGACGACAGTGTCGTCGAAAAGGTAATTAATTTTTCATTGAATTTCTTTGAGAATCCCTCAAGTTCCCTTGATATTCTTTGGGCTTCCACAGATCCGGTATCCTGATTCCGGCTCACGCGGCTGGTGAGGTCGCGATAAGCAAAAAATATGGCAACACCGATCAAGATAGGCAGGAGAATCGAAAATAGCGTAATCCGCTGACTTAATTTCTCAACCCGCAGATCTTTTATCTCCTCATGATAAAAGGATTCGGGATCCTGATCATCGGCGCTAATTTTAAATTCAGGGGGAGGGCCTTCAACCATTGTTCTTTATTCCCATTCTATCGTACTGGGTGGTTTGGAACTGATATCGTAAACCACCCGGTTAACACCTTTGACTTCATTGATGATTCGGTTTGAAATCCGGCTTAAAAATTTATGAGGAAGCCTGGCCCAATCCGCTGTCATGGCATCCTTACTTGTGACGGCACGTATCGCAACGATATTTTCATAGGTCCGTTGATCGCCCATTACACCCACACTTTTAATCGGCAGCAGGACGGCAAAAGATTGCCACAACTTTTTATAATACCCTGCATTTCTAATCTCTTCAAGCAGAAGATCATCAACATTGCGCAATACGTTCAACCGCCGGGGGGTAATTTCGCCGATAATTCTGATGGCCAGCCCTGGTCCCGGGAAGGGCTGGCGCCAGATTAAACCTTCCGGTAATCCCAGCGCTTTGCCCAGCAGACGAACTTCATCCTTAAACAGATATTTTAAGGGTTCGATAAGCTTGAGTTTCATCTTTTTGGGAAGGCCGCCGACATTATGATGGGACTTGATGACGGAAGTCGGACCGCCAAAGGCGGATACGGATTCGATCACATCCGGATACAGGGTACCCTGGGCTAAAAAATCGGCCCCCTTAATTTTGCGGGCTTCTGTTTCAAAGACCTTCATAAAGATACGGCCGATGATTTTGCGCTTTTTTTCCGGATCTGTGACCCTGGCCAGGGCCTTTAAAAATTGGGTCCTGGCATTTACAAACCGGATATTAATGCGCAGGTGCCGCTTCAGGGTGACTTTGAGTTTTTCAGCCTCCTTTTTCCTGAGCAGACCATTATCAACAAATATACAGGTTAACTTTTTGCCGATGCTGTTGTGAATGAGAACAGCTGCCACCGAGGAGTCCACACCGCCGCTTAAACCTAGGATAACTTTCTTATCTCCCACCTGTTGGCGAATATCTTCAATGGAAATTTTGGCAAAAGATTTCATGCTCCAGGAACGTTTGCAGCAGCACACAATATAAAGAAAATTGCGCAACATCATTGTGCCCATCTGCGTGTGAACGACTTCGGGATGATACTGGACACCGAAAATCTTTTTTTTGGCATAGGCGGCAGCCGCAAATTTGGTATTGGCCGTAGAAGCAGTGGTTTTAAAGCCGGACGGCAATTTGGTGATAGAATCACCATGACTCATCCAGCAAATACTTTTTTTCTTCACCCCTGCAAAAAAACCTTCGGGCTTCTTTATTTCAAGCTCGGCAAACCCGTATTCGCGTTTGCCGGCTTTTTGTACGACTCCTCCAAGAGCCGCCACGATAAAGTGCATGCCATAGCAAATTCCCAATACCGGGATACCGAGGTCAAAAATGCCCGGGTCGGTTTTGGGACTCTTTTTTTCATAAATGCTTGCCGGCCCACCGGACAGGATTATGCCCTCCGGGTTCAAGGCCTTTACCGCCTCAACTGAAATGCCGGGCGGCTCAATTTGACAGTACACGTGGAGCTCGCGAACCCTGCGAGCGATTAACTGATTATACTGAGAGCCAAAATCAATGATCAAAATCATAGTCTACCCTTCAAAATCAGAATGGGTATTCAATCTTTATTATTCAATTGTCAAATGATCCGGGAATCGGTTTGCGAAAACAGGCTGAATATGTTAGAGACGGCTGCAAAAGTCAACCGGAAAATGAAAAAGATAATCATACAGATTTATGAGGTGCAGGACCCCGGAGAAGCGCAGGCCCTTATCAATATCGGCGTTGACCATATCGGCAGTGTCATTGTTTCAGAAAAGGAGTGGAAAGTTCCGGGCGTGGCAGAAACCATTGAACGGGTTCGCTCTTCCCCAGCCAAAAGCAGTTTGATAACATTGTATAACTCATTGGATTCGGTGCTCCGCACGCTGGATTATTACCAACCTGACATTGTCCATTTCTGTGAAGCCTTGACAGACCGAAAAGATGTATGGAACTACTGTCAAAAATTAATCCGCTTGCAGGAAAATGTTAAAAAACGATTTCCGCAAATTCTGGTTATGCGCTCCATTCCGATTGCACAGTCCGGAAAGCGAAATCTGGTACCCACTCTTGATTTTGGGAAAATATTTGAGCCGGCAAGTGATTTTTTTCTCACCGACACCATGCTTGTAAGCGGCTCGAATCAAGATACCGAATCGCAGCCCGTAAAGGGTTTTGTGGGCATTACCGGACAAACGTGCAGCTGGCGCGCGGCCGCTGAACTGGTTGCCGCAAGCAACATTCCCGTTATACTCGCCGGGGGTATTGCACCCGGTAATGTCGCCGAGGGAATTATGCGGGTCCGACCGGAAGGCGTCGACAGCTGCACCCGGACCAATTCCCTGGATAAAAAAGGTGTTCCCATACGTTTCAAAAAAGATCTCCAAAAAGTGAAGCAAATGGTTGAAGCTGTTCAAAAGGCAGAGAGGACTTTAGCGGGATGAATGCTAAACCCATCGAAAAAAGGAAATTAGAAAAATGATTGAAAGTGGTGATTTGAAAAAAGGACTTAAAATTGAAATAGATGGTGAACCCTATGCAATTGTGCAGTTTGAGTTTACCAAACCGGGCAAGGGTCAGGCCCTTTATAAGTGCAAATTAAAAAATATGGTCAGCGGTGTACAATTCGACAGAACCTTCAGGTCCGGTGAAAAGTTCAAACAACCGGATCTGGACGAGCAGGAAATGGAATACCTGTATACGGATGGAGAGCAATACTGTTTCATGAACACCTCCACCTACGAGCAGGAATTTCTTACTGCCGAGCAGGTCAGTGAGGCCATCAATTTTCTCAAAGAAAATATTGTTTGCAATATTCTTTTATTTGAAGGTAGCCCCATCGGAATATCCCTGCCGATTTTTATAAATTTAAGGGTTAAAAAAACTGATCCCTGGGTAAAGGGCGATACGGCCTCCGGCGATTCTAAACCGGCAACCCTGGAAACGGGCTATGTGTTACAGGTGCCACCTTTTATCGAAGCAGGAGAGCTGCTAAAAATCGATACCCGCACCGGCGCATACGTCGAAAGAGTTAAGGGATAGAAGGTTTTGTGGAAAAAACACTAAATGTATTTAAGCAATTGTGCCAGATCCGTGAGCACCAGATCAGGCTTCAGGTTAACACAGCGGGGATCATCGGTTCTCAAACGCAAGGATCGCTGGTCACCGGCAAAAAGGGCTGTTTGGAAACCAATAGCATTGGCCGGATAGATATCATTGAGCATGTCGTTGCCGACATAAAGCACCGATAGCGGTTGAATCCCTTTTGAACACAACTTTTCGGCAGCCATTTGAAACAGAGTGGGTGAAGGTTTGGCCACTTCGTATTGGTAGGAATAAAACAAAAGCCCAGGGTCAAAACCCATATCTTCAATTTCTGAATTTAAAAACCAGCTGAACAAGAAGGGGGTATAAAACTGGGCATTGGAAATGATGCCCATCAACATATCTTTTTGCCGGCAGGCAGACAGCATTGATTCAAGATGGGGCATGGGACTTACCGGATTGGCAATTAATTCAAACTCAACGGCAAACTTTCTGATGATGGTCTGATCTTCGATTTCCAATGCCTGGCGCCATATCTGCTCGATAATCACTTCCGGATGGTCAACCCCCTTATTGCGAAGTACCCTGTGTCGGGTTTCAATGCAGTCAAAAAATTTGTCTATAATACGCCGGGGGGGAGTGGAAATGGCGTATTTGCTGAGCAACTGTTTAATATGATCGTGCACCAGCGAGTTTTGAGTGGCAAGACTGATATCTCCCGAGCCACTTATAAACAGGGTGCCGTAAATATCAAACAGTATGCATTCGATTTTTCCCCTGAGGTCGCCCCGGGCCGGTGTAGAAGTCGGTAGCGGTTTCATCGGGTGAAGATATTTGTTGATAAGCGATCTTTTCATAATAAAATCCAGTCTTCAACCCAATATTCCAGTATTCCAACATTCCATTATTCCACCTGGTCTAAGCACCAGCTTTCGAGCAGCGATCAAAAGTTGGATTCTTAGGCGTGATTCTTTACCAAACGTATTCGCCCCACTTTAACAGGCTGAATTTTTCAAAATCTAGCAGGGCAGATATCAGAACCTTTTTGTCGATGCTTTGCCTGACTGCCGTATTTGCTACCCGGTCATATATTTTGCGCAAATTTCGGCCGTATTGCTCTTGATTGTAACTTCGTTCAATAGAATCTTGGTTGTGCTGGATTAAACTGATTTTGTCTGACACATATCCGGGATTCGTCAGAAAGGGATTCAACTCCAAAAGCCTGTCAGGCTTTTTACGGCCCCCAACCAGATCGGCAATGACTTTTTTTTGAGATCCCTCATCCAGCAGCCCAAAATCGATGTTGCCGTCTTTGGTGCACAATTCAAATGCCTGCTGGATCAAAACATTGTCAACCCTATAGTTAAACAGGCGACAGGCTTGCTGCACACAATGGATCCAATTCACATGGAATTGATGGAAGCCAATCCAATCGACCGGAACCAGGAGTTGGGTGTAAAGGTGTTGCAGTTGAACACCCTTATTTTCGAAATCACGACAGATATCGGGCAGCTTTCGGCCCCAGAGCAACTTACCAAAAAGCCAGGGTTCGAGAAAAGAAAAACCAAACCCTTCAGAGATGCTGGTGGTAATCAGCGAATCAGCTGACATCATATTCTTTTCCAAATCATGGTACAATCCCCGGTCAAACCCCACTTTTAGATCCTGATCTTTAACAAATACCTTCCAGTCTTTATAACTCCGGATATCAGCCGCGCTGTTGGGCGGCAGTGTGATGGACAGGGTTCCTTCATTCTGAAAGAAAAGCGACAATAAGATAGCCTCACCGATATTTTTACGCCGAATCGCTCTAACCGGATACAAGGTTATGGGTATTTCGGATTCGATCGGTGGTGGTGTGCGCCTGTGATGATCGACGGCATTCGCGAGCAGATGTAATCCATTTGGTTTTAAACCGGCATTTAGTAAAATATCGTAGTCCCGCTTGTTAATAACACCGTAATGACAATCAGACGGATATTCTTCGGTAAAATAGGCCTGGGGACGTCCATCTTCGGCAAAATCATGAATTTGCAGCAGGAGGTTGGCGCCCCTTTTCTGCAAAGATTTTAATAATCTTAAATACTGTCTGTTTTTAGCCAGGGTAGGGTTGTGAACATGAAGCACGTCGCAGGGACCGTTAAACCTTGAATGAATGGCTCCAAGAATAGTTCGGGCCACGTTATCCGTGTCAAATTGGCTTTTATAATGACTGTTGTAACCAAGTTCGGGAATATGGACGAATTGGGCGGAGGAGGGGGAGGCCGGGGGAAGCCCGGTAAGGATAAGGGCCTGCCATTGGTCTGATATGGCATCCATTTGTTGTTTTAAAACCGTCGTGACCCCACCGGTTTTTAAATGATAATGGATAAAGGCGATTTTCATGTATCCAGCTATATCATTTTTATGGGGAAGAATCCACGATCGGGCAGAAGTGGCCAGTCAACCGCAATAAATTTAATATCATGACTGGAAGTCTATTCAGGTGACGCTTGCGGGGCGGGCTGGTTTTTGCTCAGCTTTTCTT
>Ga0265306_10001011_pt1 | contig 13782 bp, 12 predicted proteins | sample Helome_3_FD_192493 | JGI IMG/M metagenome (GOLD analysis project Ga0265306, IMG submission 192493) | Marine sediment microbial communities from subtidal zone of North Sea - Hel_20160420 (Illumina Assembly) | ecosystem: Environmental > Aquatic > Marine > Subtidal zone > Sediment ...
ATCAACAGTGACACCGACACCAGCAGGTGGGGCAGAAAGCCCAGGGTCATTTTCGTGATGTTGATGCCCGACGCGCCGTCGTCACCCATGCGCATGAAGCCATCGAACAGTGGTGTTGCCCACGGGTTCAGTACGAAGGCCGCGATAGCCCAGTTCAGATTACTGGCGATCAGAAAGCCGATGATGGTCGCGAGCAGGATCCGCGGCCAGCGTAGTTTGACTGCCATGGGGCGTTAAGCCGAGCGCACGCCCGTCAATTCTTCCGAGACTTCCCAGAGCTGCGCGGCCAGGGCCGCGTCTTCCATGCGCGGGTCCGGCACCACGGGGTTGCAGTCGGCGAAATAAAAGCCGCTCATGCCTTCCACCAGCGGATTCGCTGCCACATAGCAACTCGTGGCCGCGCCCTCGGGCACGTTCTTCATGAAAGTCCAGCCGAACAATTTCGCGAAGGCCAGCTGCCATTTGGGGAAATGCCGGGCCAGATTCGTGTTGATGATGCCGGGATGGACCGCGTTGGCCGTTGTGTCGGTGCCTTCCAGGCGCCGCGCCAGCTCGAAGGCAAACAGCCCGTTGGCCAGCTTCGACTGCCCGTACATTGCCATCGGCTCGTAAGCCTGCTCACCACTCAGGTTGTCGAACTGAATGCCCCCATCGGGTGCCCACTGGTGGCCACTGCTGCTGAGCACCACGATGCGGCCCGCGGGTGCGGCTTTCACGCGCTCCAGCAGCTCGACGGCGAACGCGAAGTGGCCGAGGTGGTTCACAAAGAACTGCCGCTCGATACCGTTCACCTGCTCCAGGTCCGGCAAAGCCATGATGCCCGCGTTCAGAATCAGCATGTCGATGGGCGTATCCATCTCCAGGATCTGGCTCGCACAAGACGCCACCGAGTTGAGATCCGACAGCTCGAGCACGGCTGGCGTGGCCCTGCCGCCGCCGATGCTCTCGCAGGCGATTTCGGCCTTCTCCAGTGTGCGGCCAGTGCCAATCACCTGCGCACCGCGCATGGCCAGCACGCGCATCGTCTCATAGCCCAGACCCGAGTTGGCCCCGGTGATCAGCGCGGTTTTCCCAGTTAGATCAACACCCTCGGTGACCTCTTCGGCCGTGGACTTCGGCCCGAAGGGGCCCAGCGGGACGCCAGGAGGGTTCACAAAGTTATCGGAGCCCGGCTCCGCGCAGCCCCCGAGTGCTGCGCCGGCAGCAATTGTCGACGCTCCGCGGAGAAACTGGCGGCGGTCTATGGAATCGTTCATCTTCTTCGTCCCTGGATATGTCGGCTAATGATGAGTTTAGCGCGGAGGCGCGAACATGGCATTCGCCCACCGACGCCGTCAGGCGGGCGGCTAACGGGTAGTCCAGTAGCTTTCGTTGCCCTTGGTCGCCCGGATGACCATCGTTAGCATAGCCCCATGCATCTAGTGCGCCTCAGCGACGTCTGCCTCGACTTCGGCGACCAGGTCATCCTGCGCGATGCCGAACTCGTGCTGGAGCCCGGCGAGCGGGTCTGCCTGGTGGGCCGCAACGGGGCTGGCAAAACCACGCTGCTGAAGCTGATCGCCGGGCGGCTGGCGCCGGATCAGGGCGAGATCGAATGCCGCAGTGACCTGCGGATCAGCCAGCTCGAACAGACACTGCCCACCCAGCTGGAACTCACGGCGAGCCAGTACGTGGCGGAGGCGATGGCGCCGGTTCAGGCCCTGGTGGCCGACTACGAGAAGCGTGCGGCGGAGCACCCACAGGGTCGTGCACTACGGGAACTCGAGGAATTGCAGCAACGGATCGACGCGCTCGACGGCTGGCGGATCGAGCAGCGGGTGGCCACCACGCTCAGCGAACTCGGGCTGCCTGCCGAGCGGCCGCTGCGGGAGTTGTCCGGCGGCTGGCGCCGCCGGGTGAGCCTCGCCCGCGCGCTGGTGACAAAGCCGGATCTGCTGCTGCTGGACGAACCCACCAACCACCTGGACCTGGCGACGATCGACTGGCTGGAGAAGCGCATTCGCGGCTGGTCCGGCAGTGTGCTGTTCGTCACGCATGACCGGGCCTTTCTGCAGCGGCTGGCCACCCGCATCGTCGAACTGGACCGGGGCCACCTGAGCAGCTGGCCGGGCACTTACCACCAGTACCTGGAGCGCAGGGCCAGCTCGCTGCAGGCCGAAGCGCGCGCGAACCGCGAATTTGACAAGAAGCTGGCCACCGAAGAAGCCTGGATCCGCGAAGGCATCAAGGCTCGCCGCACGCGCAATGAGGGCCGCGTCCGCGCCCTGCAGGCCATGCGCAAAACCCGCGCCGCGCGGCTGGACCAGCCAGACCAGGCCCGCATCAATATCGATGAAGCGGAACGCTCCGGGCGCAAGGTGATCACGGCTCGCAACGTGAGCTATGGCTACGGCGACGAGGTGCTGATCCGGGACTTCTCCATGAAGATCATGCGCGGCGACCGCATCGGGCTCATCGGCAACAACGGGGTCGGTAAGAGCACCCTGCTCCGGTTACTGCTGGGCGATCTGCAGCCGCAGACCGGGACAGTCAAACACGGCACCGGGCTGGAGATCGGGTACTTCGACCAGCTGCGCGTCGCGCTGGATCTCGACAAGAGTGTGGCGGAGAACGTCGGCGAGGGCCGAGACTACATTTACCTCAACGGCAAGGAACGCCATGTGATTGGCTACCTGCGCGGATTTTTGTTCGACGCCAAGCGTGCCCTGATGCCGGTCAGCGCGCTGTCCGGCGGTGAACGCAATCGCGTGATCCTCGCCAAGCTGTTCACCCGCGCCACCAACCTGCTGGTGCTGGACGAACCCACCAACGATCTCGATATCGAAACCCTGGAGGCGCTGGAAGCCCGGCTCACCGAATACGACGGCACACTGATCGTGGTCAGTCACGACCGCGAGTTCCTGGACAACGTGGTAACCAGCATCCTGGTCTTCGAGGCGAATGGCCAGCTGCGCGAATACGTGGGCGGTTACAGCGACTGGGCGCGCCGCGGCCACCAATTGGCGGAGATGGATGATCCCGCCGGCGCTGCCGGCCAGGGCGAGGCTGGCAAACCCCGGCTCGCAAAGCGCCGGAACAAGCTCAGCTACAAGGACCAGCGGGAACTCGACCAGTTGCCTGGCCGGATCGAAACCCTGGAGGCACAGGTCGCCGCCTTGCAGGCCCAGGTCAGCGCACCGGATTTCTATGCCGGTGCGCACGAACAAACACGCAGCGTGCTCGACCAGGTCAACAGCGCGGAAGCCGAACTGGAATCCACGGTCGAACGTTGGGCCGAACTGGAGGAGCTGCGCGCCAGCCTGGCGCGACCCGGTCAGGGCTGATCCGGCTCCAGGGCCGCCAGTTTGGCGCGCCAGTCGCCGGGCGCCAGGGTGGGATCATTGGCGATTTCAAAAGTGGCATTGCGTGCACCGGGGTTCTGCAAGGACTCGATCAGCACGTCTGCAAGGTCATCCCGCGACAGCGTGCTGCGCACCAGCGGGCGCCAGTTGTCACCCTGCTCGATCAGCAGCCCCTGTTCGCCGGCGGGCCGGTTCACCAGCCCGGCCGGGCGGACGATCGTGTACACGAGGCCGCTGTCGCGTAAGTGCTCCTCGCCCTTCAGGCGCCACTGCAGGGCACCCTTGGTCGCCTTGTTGAATGGATGCTCCGGATCGGTGACACCGATGGCCGTGAGCAGCACGAAGTGCTCGACCCCCGCAGCTTTGGCTGCATCGATCAGGTTCACGACGCCACCATAGTCCACGAACTCTGCACTGTTCGGCCCGCTGATTTCGCGCGTGCCAACCACGCTGATCACGGCCGTCGCGCCCACCATGATCTCCTGCATGCGCGCCGCATCCCGAACATCGCCTTCGACCCAGTTCATATCCGTATAGGCCTTGCCCCAGCGGTCTATGGCCGTCGCCCGGCTGCGCGTCAGGGAGCGAAAGTTCCTGCCTCCGTCCTTGAGATGGCCGATTACGTAACGGCCGACGCGGCCGGACGCACCGGCAACCAGGATCAACTCCTGGTCCTTGGCCCTGGTGGCGGCCCCCGATCCCTGCCCACCACCCTGGCTGGCGCACGCAGCAAGGGCCAGGGTCAGCAGCCCGCAAGCGAGACCGGTGAAAAGCCTGCTCAAGATTCGTTCCTGTTCGGATCCAGACCGTGATGATACCGGCTGCAAAAAACCAAGGGCGGCCTGCGGGCCGCCCTCGATCGTTGGCGCGTGCGCCCGGTTGTCAGGCCGCTTGCTGATCATCCTTGCTCTGCTTGCGGGCCTCGCGGCTCGGCAGCAGCGGGACGGGCTCCAGCACCCAGTTACCAGCCGTGCGCCGGGCCGGGCCTGGAATCGCGAAGGCCGTCGTCTTGCCGTTGCGGGCCTGGAACGCTTCCCAGTCGATCCGCCAGCCCCTCTCGTCGAAGCGCGCCAGCCAGTCGCGATAGGCCACAATGGCTTTATCCGCCGGCATCAACACTTCCTTCGTATTGCTGATGGGCGTCACGGTGGGATACAGATCCATCAGGATATCGATGTCCTGTTTCGCGATGGCCTTGTTCCGAGCGTGAATGGGGCCGTCTTGTGCAGGCTCCATCATGAAGTTCCGCATGTTCAGAAAGAAAATACGCGTGTGAGTGGGGCTCACCGGCTGCTCGAAGAAGTACTGGCGAAATCCAACACCGGGCTGAATATTGATGTTGGTGATCACAGTATTCGGGCCATAGGTGCCACCGCCGGCATACAAGTCGCCGCTGTCCTCGCGTACCTTGCCCCAGGTCTTGCCCTTCAGCGGCGGCGCATTGAACTTGTGCATGAACCACATGCCGTAGCCCTGCTCATGGTCGTCGACGTCATAGTCGTTCACCTTGTAGGTGTCACGATTAATGCCCGCGAAGCCGTGGGTGGGATGCACAAACTCGTTGTGGGCAGGATCCAGCGCGTTCTCTATGGACCGCTCGTAGTAGTAGTCCACATCCAGCAAAAGGATCGAGTTGGCGCGCCAGCCTTCCCGGCCATATTCCTCCACATCGAGCAGCGGCGGCCGTTCTTCTGCCGGCAGGTCACCCATGAAGGCGAACACAATGCCGTATTTCTCCTGCACCGGGTATGAGTCGATCTTGGCCCGGGCCGGCGGCTTCTTCCCGTAGCCGATAGACGGGATGTTCTTGCACTCGCCGTCGCCACCGAACTCCCAGCCGTGATACGGACAAACGATGCAACCGTTGATCAGGCGCGGTGCGCGCTCCGGGCCGGACCAGGCGCCGCCCAGGGACCCGCCCCGGTGGACGCAGGTATCACTGAGTACATGGGCTGCGCCCTCATCATCACGAAATGCCACAACGTTGACACCCAGCAGGCTGACCTTCTGCGGTGCGTCCGGCCCGAGGTCTTCGCTGCGAATGATGGGATACCAGAAATTGATATACATCGGCGTCTCCTGATCTTGTTCTAACCGATTTCTACCGGGCAGGCCGGTTGGGCAACATACGGAAAATTACCTATCTGACCAGCGGCGGCAGACAGGCAACGGCCCAGCGGGTAGGCTTGACGAAGGATGACCGAGGGCAAGCTGAAACGCGCGGTGCGCCGAACGCTGGTGTTGCGACTGGGCGGCGTAGCGCTCGCGCTGTGCGCCGTATTTGCCGCCGTGGCATGGATGAACGGCAATGCCCGCCTGGAGGAGGCCGTCTCCGAACTCGCACGCCTGGAAGGGGCGCGCTTCAACCGCATCGCCTTGCCTTTGCTCACGGACTCCGATACAAGTCCGGCAAGCTGGCAGCGCGCCCTGGAGGCCCTGGCGCGCCAAGGCGCCGCAACGGAACTGACCGGTGGCCGTTTCGTGCTGGCGAAAGTGTTCGATGCAAGCGGACGCGAACTCGCGGCCCTGGACGACCCGGGATTTCCTGGCATCGACGAACTGCGCGCTGCTGCGGCCAACCTGGATTTCGCCCCGCCCGCCAGCGCCGACTATCGGGCTGTGACCCGCCGCCTGGGCGACCAGACCTACGTGGCAACCGCTGTTGCGCTGCGCGATGCCGACAAAACCATCCGGGGCTGGGTGGGCGGCGCCTTCGCGGTATCACCGCAGGCCATGGCTAAACTAAGCGGCAATATTGGCCGGACGCTGCTCTATGTCATCGCCATTGTCCTGGCAACGTCACTCGCCCTGTATCCCGTCATCAGCACCCTGGTCAACCGGCTCGCAACAGCCAGCGTCGAGCTTTTGGATGCCAACCTGGAAACCATCCAGGTACTCGGCAGCGCAATCGCGAAACGTGACAGCGATACCGACGCCCACAATTATCGGGTCGCCGTGTATGCCGTGCGCCTGGGTGAGGCCGCCGGTCTGCCGGAAGAAGATATGCCGGCACTGATCAAGGGGGCACTGCTGCATGACGTCGGCAAGCTGGGCATCCGCGACCATGTCTTGCTGAAGCCCGGCAAGCTTACGGAAGACGAGTTCGAAACCATGAAGGGCCACGTGGAACACGGGCTCGACATCACCAGCCGGGCACGGTGGTTGAGCGATGCGGGTGACGTGGTCGGCAGCCATCACGAGAAGTTTGACGGTGCCGGCTACCCGGCGGGCCTGGTCGGCGAAGATATCCCGATCGGGGCGAGAATATTCGCCATTGCCGATGTATTCGACGCGCTGAGTTCGGAGCGACCCTACAAGCAGCCCCTGCCGCTGCAGCAAACCCTCGCCACCCTGTCCCGCGGGCGTGGCAGTCATTTCGAGCCCGCCCTGCTCGACTGCTTCAACGGCATCGCCGTTGACCTGTACGAAGCCTATGGCGACGCGGACGGGGAAGCTGCACGCCGCGAACTCAATCGCCTGCTGGATCGTTATTTCCGCAGCAGCCTGGCGGGTCTGGCCGACCGGCGCTAACTCGGTCGGGCTGGAAAGCTCCCTGGTAGTCGGGCGCGGGCGGCAGTTAAGCCGCCCGCGCATCCAGCCGGTTTACTCCGGGAAGGAGAAGAGCACGTACATGGCCTGCAGAACCGGGGTGGGACGCAGCCCAATGCGGCCAAGCCACTGATCGTAGATCGGCTTGAACTGGCCCGTGCGATAAGTCCTGACCAGGGCACGATTGGCCACCATCAGAAACTCCGTGTCGCCCCGAGCGACGACCAGCCCGTAAGGCTCATAGGAATAGAGGTCTTCGGCAATCTTGTAGGCCCGCGGGTCCTCGTTGACCACGATCTGGCCGATCAGCCCGATCTGGTCGCCGGCAACCGCGTCCACCTTGCCGGCATCGAGCATGCGCTGGCCAGCTTCGATGCTATCCGCCTTGACGATGGTCGCCTCGATGAAATTTGCCTCCAGGAAGTCGGCGAAAGCCTGTTCCGACGTCGAACCGGCCACCACGGCAACTTTCTTGCCCGTGAGCTCGGTCGACATCTGAATTGGCGCACTGGCGCGCGACATGATGCCGCCACCCGTCACGAAGGTCATCACCGTGAAATCCACCTTCTCCATACGGCTGATCGTGATCGTGGAGGCTGCGCACAGGATATCGATCTTGCCCGAGGCCACCGCGTCAAAGCGATCTTTTACCGTCACGGGCACATAGGTGGTCTTGAGTTCCTTCAGGCCAAGCTTGGTCTGAACCGCGGTCGCAACGCGGCCGCACAGGTCGATGGAATAGCCGGCTGCGCGGCCGTCTTCCGCCTTGAACGAAAACGGCTCGGTGGCTTCCCTGTAGCCGATGCGTATCTCGCCGCTTTCCTTGATTCGCTTCAGTGTATCCGGCGCCGCCTGGACAGTACTGGCCAGGCCAAGCATCAGCAACACGATCATGAATGCGCGCATAGTTGTCTTCTCCCTATTAATTATCTTTGGGCCGAAATGGCCTCTCTATGGTTCCGTTATGGTGATGCGGGTCACGCTGTCACCCTGTTCGATAGCGTCCACCACATCCACTCCGGATACGACTTTGCCAAACACCGTGTGCCGGCCGTCGAGATGCGGCTGCGGACCGTGCGTAATGAAAAACTGGCTGCCGTTGGTGCCGGGTCCGGCATTCGCCATGGAAATCACGCCACGTTCGTGCCGCAGCGGGTTGTTGTCGAATTCATCCTGGAAGCGATAGCCCGGCCCACCGCGACCCGTGCCGGTGGGATCGCCACCCTGCACCATGAAGTCGTTAATCACACGGTGAAAGCTCGTGCCGTCGTAGAAATTCTCGCCGGCGAGGAACACGAAGTTGTTGACCGTGACCGGGGCGTGCTCCGGATAGAGTTCCAGGGCGATGGTGCCGCGGTCCGTTTCAATCTTGCACTGGTAGGTGCGGTCGGTATCGATACTCATCTCCGGGGGGCTGTCCCACTGCTGCTCGCTCATCCGTTGCTCCTGATACGCAAAAGGCCCCGCCGTCGGGGCCGCACACTATGCCACATAATTGCCCAAGCACTTATCGTGACACGCCGGATCCCAGCGCCGGCCGGCGTGGGCAGGGCTCGTGTATATTCTGGAAGTCTCGACGGCCAGCCTGGAAGGTGCCGGCAGATGCTCTTCACAAACGTCTGGTATGTGGCGGAATTCAGTGACAACGTGGCTGAGAAGCCGGTGGCAGCGCGCATGCTGGGCCGCGATTTCGTGCTGTTTCGAGACCCGGCAGGCCAGGCCCACTGCCTGAGCGGGGTGTGTCCGCACCGCGGCGCGCGCCTGGCCCGGGGCCGCTGTCATGATGACGGCACCGTGGCCTGCCCGTTTCACGGCTGGCGCTTCGGCGGCGACGGGCGCTGCGTGCAGATCCCGTCGCAGGCCGATCCCACCGGTGATATCCCTGCCGCCGCGCAGGTCGACAGCTACCCGGTGCAGGAGAAATACGGCCTGGTCTGGGTATTTCTCGGCGACGATCCGGCGGCGGCGACCCCCATTTACCCGATGCCGGAATTCGAGAACCCCGACTGGCGGCAGGTGCGCTTTGCAGACACCTGGGCCTGTAACGTGCACTGGGCCAAGATGACCGACCTCGACCACGTGCACCTGCCCATCGTGCACGGCATCAACTTCGGTGGCGACAATCCCGTGCGCCCGCCCGACCACCAGGTCGAGCCCACGGAATTCGGCTTTCGCACCAAGATCGTGTCGACACCGAGCGTCACCAGGGGCAAGTGGAAAAAAATGCGCAGTGAGCGCACTCAGGTGGTGTCACGGCTGGCGTTCATGGTGCCCGGCTTCACGCTGCGCGGCGAGGTGGATATCGGCGGCATGGGCTCGGGCTTCAAGAACGTGTTCTACGAGATCTCCACGCCCATCGACGAAGAGAACACGATGATGCGCTGGTTCTTCTTCCGCAGCTTCATGCTGGAGCCGGAGAACGACCAGGAACACCTGAAGCGTAATCTGCGGAATATTTTCCAGGACAAGGCAAACGGCGAGTCCATCCTGCCGCGGCGGGCGCCGGACGTAGAAGACTGGCCCGTGGTGCGCGCCGACCGGGAAGACCGCGTGATGGCGGCCTACTGGCAAACGATGCGCGACCTGCGGCGCCGAGGCTGGCAGATTGACCGCGTGCGCCTCGAAGCCCTGGAACAGGACGGCGACTACCGCATCATCCCGTCACCGGGGCGCCGGGATAACTCTGCGAGCTGGGTGTTCGACGAGGTGCCGAGGTTGGCGGCCGATCCGGCCGCCGCAATACCGGCAACGCGCGGCGTCGCCTGACGACTGGCTTCAGTTGGACTTGCTGCTGGTCAGGTGCACACGACCGCGCCGGCCGGTGCGGCGTTCATTCAGGTCAGCAACGATCACCTTGGCGGCCTTGGTCACGGCAGTACGCGAGCCTTTCTTGTAACCGGTAATCATGTTGTGGCCCTGCGTGATCGTGTAACGGCACCACACGCCAGTATCGCCTTCCGCGGGCGCGTCGGTCTTGTCGACGGACAACAATTCGTAGGGCTCCGTCAGTTCGGGTGCATCGACAATCTTGGCGGGGCGGCGGGCCATTCTCTTCTCCTTCAGGCGAGGCGCTTGCATACCGGCGTGCTGGCACGAAGCCAGGACCGGAATCCCTGCGGTTGCCGGCAAGCCATTTAAATCAGCTGATTGACGTCTTCGAGGGCGCCGGGCCCTTCTTGTTAATGCAATGCAGCGGGCGGTCCGGAATTACCGCCGAGGGATCTGTTTGAGGGAGGGAACCTTAGCATCTGGAACGGTTTCAGGCAATGTCCGGGCCCACCGGCACCGCGTCAAACGCAATACTGATGCGGGTTTCAGCCGATTCGAAGGGCAAGGTCCGATGCCAGAAGTAGGACGGAAACACCACCAGCCGGCCCGGTCGCGGCTCTAGGGTCCGGGTAGGCGCTGCCTTGCGGCAAGCCAGGCGCGCCGGCGGCTGACCGAATTCCAGCCAGCCGGCCCGTGGCGCCTGCGCCGTCATGTCACCGGGCACCTGCACGTAGTACACGCCACTGAGAAACCCCAGCGGGTGCTGATGCGGGGCCTGGCAGCCGCCCGCATCCAGCACCGTGCCCCACGCGCGCAGCAACCATCGGCCGCTGTCGTAAGCCAGCGCAGGGTGATTGGCACCGCAGGCTGCACGCAACGCAACCGCCGCTTCGCCGACGGCCCGATCGAAGATCCGGCCCAGCGCCCGCAGCGCCGGGTCGGCGTCGAGGTCCAGCTCGCCAGTTTGCCGACCGCCGCGGGTGGCCTTGCTGGCCGGCTCTGCCAGCAGGGATTCGTCCTTGTTGACGGCGTCTGCCAGGGCAGCAAGAAACCCGCTCTGCTCCGGGAATCCCGCCGGTGGATCTTCGTTGCTCACCTGGATCATGTGCTGCAGATCCACCAGGGCCCCGGCGGCCGGAGTCTGGCCGGCATCCCGCAACGCAATGGCCTGCGACGCAAGCACCAGCCGCTCGCCGGGGTGGCGCTGCAAAAACTCATCCGCAAGGCCCAGCGCGCGTTCGTCGTCGCCGCTGGCCGAATACAAATTGACCACATCCGCCACCGCGCGCGCGTTGTCCGGGTTGCGATCGCGGGCCTGCTCCAGCGCCCGAATGGCGGCAAGGGTGTCACCCTGCTGGCGCCAGGCCTGGCCCAGGTTGGTCCAGGCCATGTCGTCTTCCGGATGCCTGCCGGTTGCCAGGCGCAGACATTCCAGCGCTTCCGGCGCGCGTTCCAATGTCACCAGCACCGCGCCTTTAGCCGCGAGCAACAACGGGTGACCAGGCGCGCGCGCCAACGCCTCAGTGCACTCGGCCAGCGCCTCGTTGCTGCGGCCCGCGTCGAGCAGCGTGTTGGCGAGGTTGCAACGGACCTCGAGGTCTTCCGGGTGCAGGGCCAGCACTTTCCGGTGACAGTCCACCGCGGCATGCAGCCGCCCACGATATTGCAGCAGCGCGCCGAGATTGGCCCAGGCCCGCACCGACTCCGCGTCGCGGGCCAGCGCATCGCGCAGGGCCGTTTCAGCTGCAGTCAATTCGCCCGCAGCCAGGCAAGTCAGGGCCAGTTCGTTGAAAGGCGCCGCATCGTCCGTCGCCGCTGCACATGCGCGGTGCAGCAACTCCCGGGACCGCGGCAATTCCCCAAGTTCCCGCGCGAGCGCGCCGGCCAGCCGCAAGGCCTGTGCGTGCCCGGGCACCTGCTCGAGAAACTGCGTGTACAAGGCCTGCGCCTCGGCACCGTCACCCTGCCGGTGAAGTGCCATGGCCGCATCGAGCAGCGGCTGGGCGACGGGGTCGGGAGAATCGCTGGAGGTCAATGCGATTTATCAACGGCGCGCTTTGGCGGGCTGGCTATTCTAGAGCTCAAGACACCGGGCGCCTATCTCCGGCAAAATGGTCCCGGTAGCCGTCTGGCCAATGCCCGCCGAGGAGAACAACAGCGTGGAAGTCGACCTGATTCTTGAACCCGATCTGACCCCCGACCAGATCACGGAACTCGGTCAGGCTGCCGAGGGCTACGGCATCCGCGGCATCTGGACGTCCAATTACTTCGCTCACTGGGACCCGTTTCTGAGCCTGGTGCCGCTGGCCCGGGCGACGAACCGGGTGCTGATGGGCGGGCTGGCGGTGAGCCCGTTCGAGATGCACCCGCTGAAAATTGCCAACGCGCTGCTGACGCTGAACGAGATGAGCGGCGGCCGGGCGATGGTGGCCGTGGGTGCCGGCGAGGGCAATCTCGATGCGATGGACCTGAAGAAGCCGAAGAAGGTGGTGCTGGCGATTCGTGAGGCCATCGAGATCGTGCAGGCGGCCGGGCGCGGTGGCCTGAAGACCGGCTACGACGGCGAGATCTACAACGTGAACCTGCCGTGTGCCTATGACTGGCTTAGCGCGCCCGCACCTCTTGTATATGGCACGGCCTATCGCGCGATGATGATGCGCATGGAAGGCCGCATCGCCGACGGCTGTTTCGTCGGCTGCACCCCGCCCGAGATCGTCGAACCCGCGATGGAGCAGGTGCGCACCGGCATCGAGCGTCGCGAACAGCCGCCTGAAGACTTTCGGGTGAACACCTTCTGGGGCTGGCATATAAAAGAGGACCGTGAAGCAGCCTTCCGCGAGTCCCGGCGTGAACTGCCGTGGCGGGCGCGCAAGCTGGATCCGGAGCTGACGAGCCTCTACCTCGATGAGGACGAAGTGAAAATCGTTACCGACAACTTCCAGAACTACGTAGACGCCTACTTCACGCACTCCGACGACGTGAAAGGCGTGCCGAAGGAAATCTCCAACAAGCTCGCGTCAGGCCTGACCTCCACCGGCGGCCTGGAAGACCTGGATCGCGAGATTGAACGTTTCAAGAAGTTTGGCCGCGCCGGTTTGACGGAGATTGCGCTGCGCCTGCACGCTGACCCGATGGATGGGTTAAAGATCATCGGCGAACGGGTGATACCCGAGTTGCGGGACGTCTGACTGGAGGACCGCCATGGCCGACATACAGCTGAGTCGCTTCGTACAGGACGCCTTGCGTGCCGGCGCCTCGCGTGCGGATACCGAAAGCGCGCTGGCGAAAGCCGGCTGGAGTAACGAGCAGATCCGCGACGCGCTGGCGGCCTACGCCGACGTCGACTTCCCGGTGCCGGTGCCGCGCCCGCGGCCGCAACTGTCTGCGCGCGACGCGTTCATGTACCTGGTCATGTTCGGCATGCTGTACGTCAGCGCGTTCCAGTTCGGCAACCTGCTGTTCCAGTTCATCAACCTGGGCTTTCCGGACCCGCTGGACCCGATGTCCGGACAGCAAGGGTTCATTGGCCGCCAGATCCGGGGAGCGACTTCCGCGTTGCTGGTGGCCTTCCCGGTGTTTCTGTTCGTCGCCAGCCGCATTGCCCGGCGCACAGCCCGGGATCCGTCGCAACGCACGTCTGCCGTGCGCAAATGGTTGACCTACCTGACCCTGTTCGTGGCCGCATGCGTCATCATCGGCGACCTGATCGCACTGGTGAACAGCGTGTTGTCCGGTGAACTCACCGTCCGCTTCGTGTTGAAGGCCCTGACAGTGGGCGTCATTGCGGGCAGCATCTTCGGCTACTACCTGTGGTCGATGCGCGTCGACGACAAGGCGCTGGCGAAATGACACTGAACCGACTGGTGGCGATCGCGACCACGGTCGTCGTGATCATCGCCGGGGTCATCGGCCTGTACCTCAGCGGGTCCCCGGCCGAGCAGCGCCTGCTGCGCCTGGACGAACGGCGCGTCCGCGACCTGAACCAGATCGCCAACGCGGCACAGCGCTACTGGCAGGAGCAGGGCGAGCTCCCGGCCACGCTGCAGCAGCTCATCGATGGACGTCGGCTGAACAAGCTGCCCGTTGATCCTGACAGCGGCCAGGCCTACGAGTACACCACCGG
>Ga0265306_10001012_pt1 | contig 13777 bp, 10 predicted proteins | sample Helome_3_FD_192493 | JGI IMG/M metagenome (GOLD analysis project Ga0265306, IMG submission 192493) | Marine sediment microbial communities from subtidal zone of North Sea - Hel_20160420 (Illumina Assembly) | ecosystem: Environmental > Aquatic > Marine > Subtidal zone > Sediment ...
ACCAAGCGCCGGCCCCGGATTGGAGATGGAATTTACACCTTCATACTGGATTTGCTGGAAATCAAAGGAGAGCTTCAGCTTCGGTGTCGCCTTGAAGGTGGCGCCCAGGGTGAAATTGGCCGGGATGTCCAGGTCACCCTGCTCGGCGAACAGCTCGTCGTAGTCATCGAACTCGGACATGTAGATCTTGCTCGAATAGGATGCACCCAGGGTCAGGCGCGGGTGCACCTCACCCAGCCAGCCGATCCGGGCACCGGCACCGAAAGCCCAGTCGCTGCTGTTTTCAGTCAGTCCATCCGACGGAATAGCGGGACCGGTGGGTGGAGCCGTGTTGCACCCGGCTTGTGGCGCACCGGTCTGGGTAAAGCACTGGAAATTGCCCAGCCCGCGTGCACTGAAGCGCTGCACACCGATCAGCAGCGCGACACCGACCGAGTGGTTGTCGCGAAACTTCGTGGCCAGTGAGGGAGCAAATATGGCCTGTATGAGATCCACGCCCAGTTTACCGGTATCCGGGGTGCCTGTACCCGCACCCAGAGGAACCAGTTGCGCACAAGTCGTAACACCGGGGGGCAAGGCAGCCGGATCACACACGCCCGGAATACCGAACTGTGCAGCACCCAGTACGGCAAACGCCTCGTCATAAAGATTCCGGTCATAGGTTGAATTCAGGCCTCCGTTACCGTAGTTGTTGAAGCCGAACCACAGGTTGTCCCTGATCTTCATGTTGAAGCCGATGTTGGGAATCAGGAACAGGTTGCGGCGGCTCTTGTCATCCACATCAAAGTTGCCGCTAACAACCGAGGTGTTCAACTCCGCCTCACGTACGGGGCTGAAAAAGCGCATGCCCAGATCGAATCGCTCACCGATCTCGGTGAGTCCCGCCGGATTGACCGCGATGACCGCCGAATCCTGCGGGTTGGAAACCACGGCACCCACCATCCCCATGGCCTTGGCGCCGTAACCCAGTGCGAAGTAACCCGTGGTTGCGGATGCCGTTGCTGAAACTGCCAGGGCTGAAACGATCGTCGTGGCGCGCAGCCATCCATGGATATGCTTCATAAAATTGCTCCTCGCTTGGTAATCCGAATACAGTTGCATGTCGATTATTGTTGTGCTGATACAACAACTGGCCGTTATGATAGGCAACTCTGACAGCGACTTAGATGTTTGTCAACAACTGTTGTTTAAATGATGCAGGTGAAGTAGTGTATAGGCCACATAAAATTTGACGGATTCCAAACGGTCAGCGGATCGGAATCCTGCGAATACGAACAAGCATAAACACATTGACAGTGACCTGAACCGGAGGAGAATGCGATGGCCCATACGTACCCGTTTTCAAGACGACTACAGGCAACCACCATTGCCGGACTGCTTTGCATCACATCCGGTGGTGTGCTTGCCGGCGGGTTTGCCTTGATCGAACAGAGCGTCAGCAGCATGGGCACGGCCTATGCCGGTGCGGGTTCCGCGGCAGAGGATGCGTCCTTCATCTATTTCAACCCGGCCAGCATGTCGCGCCTGGACGGCACACAGATCTCCGGCGGCGTGCACGTAGTCCTGCCGGAGACAGAGTTCACCGGGTTCGCGGAATACAATCCCACTTATTTCCCTCCACCACCACCAAGCCCGCTACCACAGGTGTCACCGGGTCCAGACAATGACACCGATGGCGGGGTAACAGGGGTTGTCCCACATTTCGCCTATGTGCAGGAACTGAGCGACAAGATGAACTTCGGGTTCACCGTCAATGTCCCGTTTGGACTGAAGACCGACTACGGCAACGACTGGGTCGGCCGGTATTCATCGACGGAAGCAGAAATCATCACGGTCAACCTGAACCCGACACTGTCATTCGAGGTTGATGACCATGTAACGCTGGGATTTGGCCTGAGTGCCATGTACGCCAATCTTATTTATGAGAACGTGATAGACGCGGGGTTCCTAGCAGGTACACCGGGCGCAAACGACATTGCATCCAAAATTGATGTGGACGACTGGGGCTTTGGCTGGAACTTTGGCGCCCTGCTGGAGCCGACCGAGCATACCCGCCTGGGTTTCGCCTACCGCTCCAAGGTCGAGGTCGATATGGATGGTGATATAGACGCTGCCCCGGCACTGGACACCAGCGCCGGCGTAGACGCAAGCCTGCCTGACACAATCCTGCTCAGCGCCTACCACGAAGTCAATCCGCAGTGGGCGGTGATGGCCGACATCCTGTGGACCCAGTGGAGCCGCATTGATGCCCTGGTTATCAAACTCGGCAACGGCACCAAAAACACCATCCCGCTAAAGTGGGAAGACACCTACCGCTTTGCCGTTGGTGCACATTACAAGCCCAATGAACGCTGGATCTTCCGCGGCGGCGTGGCCTTCGATGAAACCCCGGTGCCAAATTCGGAGTTCCGCCCGACCGCACTGCCGGATGAAGATCGTGTCTGGGTCGACCTGGGCGTCGGATACCAATACTCCAAGAATCTGAGCTTCGACATTGGCTATGCTCACCTGTTTATCGATGACACCGACATCAACAGCACCGATTCATACAGCTCGGCGAGTCCGGTTCCCACTACAGAAGGCATTCACCGCATCAACGGCGAATACGAGGCCTCGGTCGACATCATCAGCGCCCAGGTCAACTGGAAATTTGATTAGTTTGGTAGGAATTTAAACTGCCGCATCGCTCCCGGCATCCCTGTAAGCAAAAACCCCGGCTCATGGCCGGGGTTTTTCGTATCCTTGTGCTGAATGGAGGCCGTTCAGCCTTTCCTCATCAGGAACATGAACTTGCCTTCTTCTTCGGTCGAAGACATCAGTTCATTACCGGTCTGCTTGGCAAAGGCCTCGAAATCCTTCACTGAACCCGGATCAGTTGCGATAATGCGCAGGACCTTGCCGGTTTCCATGCCGTTCAGCGCCTTCTTGGCACGCAGGATCGGCAGGGGGCAATTCAGGCCAGTTGCATCGAGTTCGTCATCAAAGTCCGCCATTAACTTCTCTCCTGTTTTGGACCCGGCACTGCGGATCATCGTTTATGATATTAGAATAACGAAGGAAACTTATGATAACACACACGGCAAAGCAAGCACCAAATGGCCCCGTGCGCGCAGCATCGATTGCCGGAAATATGACTGAACCCCGCGAGGCGCCACCGGTCTGACCTGACATCACGGGACAATACCCTTAATTTTATGTATAAATTCGCTGCCCCCGCCCTGCTTTGTGCGTTACTGATGGTCAACAGGCCCGTGGTCGTCGAGGCGCAGAACAACCTTGAGACCTTGCCGGATCTGGGTGACACGTCCGGGCAGATATTCACCCCGCAGCACGACCGCAAGCTGGGTACCGAATTCATGCGTCAGATCCGCCAGGCAGGCCTGGTGCTGGAAGACGAAGAAGCGACCCGCTACCTGAAAAACCTCGGTCGCAGGCTGGCCATGTACAGCGAAAATCCCGGCCATAACTTTACCTTTTTCCTGGTCGCTGACCGGCGCATCAACGCATTCGCCGGTCCGGGCGGCTATATCGGGACCAATATGGGTCTGTTCACGGCCGCCGAGAACGAAAGCGAGCTGGCCGGCGTGCTGGCGCACGAAATCGCGCATGTCACGCAACGCCATCTGGCGCGGGCCTTCGATACCGCCGACAAGCTCAGCCTGGCAAACACGGCCGCCCTGCTTGCCGCCATCCTGATCGGCACCCAGGACAGCCAGGCCGGTGCCGCGGCGTTGACTGCAGCCTCCGCACTGAACATCCAGCAACAGATCAATTTCACCCGTGCCAACGAAAAGGAAGCGGACCGCGTGGGCATCCGTGCATTGGCCGGGGCCGGTTACGATCCGCATGGTATGGCGGGTTTTTTCGAAAAACTGCAAAAGAACGCAAAACTCTACGGCACGCGGCCACCGGAATTTCTCAGCACCCACCCGGTTACCACCGACCGCATCGCCGAGGCGACATCCCGCGCCGAGAGTTACCCCGCCGTCAAACAGGCTGACGAGCGCCAGTTCCAGCTGATGCGCGCCAAGTTACGCGTGGCCGGTTACGAAAGCCCCCGCCAGGTCCTGCTGGATTTCCAGCGCTTCCACGGCAAGGACGGTGGTGACACGGATGTGGAACGCTACGAATACGCGCTGCTGCTCGCGGCCGGCAAACAGCATGAGAGGGCCGCCCATGTCATGCGGCAACTGCACCGCGCGGATCCCGACCGCCTTGCCTACCGACTGGCACTTGGCCGGATTCTTCACCAGGCGGGCGATCTGGAATCCGCACTGAACCTTTACCGTGAGAGCCTGTCATTATATCCAGGTGAAAGTATCGTCGTCCTGCCCTATGCAAATACCCTGATGAGTGCAGGTAATAACGAACAGGCCTACACCCTGCTGGCCGATCTCAGCAACAGCGCCGCGCATAGCCCGGCCGTTTACAAACTACTGGCGCAGGCGGCCGGCAAGACCGACCGGCCACTGCAAACCCACACGGCCATGGCGGAATACTATTACCTGAACGGCTACACACTGCAGGCAGTGGAGCAGATGAAACTGGCACAAAAAACACCCAGCCTGAGCGACTACCAGGCCGCCCGCATCGAGGCGCGACTGAAAGCACTGGAGCAGGAACTGAACGAGAAAGATTAGAATTACATGTTATGCTAATACATTAAATAACAATAACTTGACAGATTTAGTGAAGTGTTTATAGTGCCTTAAGCTTAAACTAACCCGTATGCAATAAAATTAGCTTCTAACACGTCTATTCAGTCACAAGACACGTCCTGGTCTACAATTCAATGGAGTCAAAACAATGAAGCCAAGCTTTACCGTCAAGCTACTTTCAACTGTCATATTGTCACTCTGGCTGGTCAATGGCTGCGCCGAAAAGGCAACCAAGTCGTCCGCAGGCAAGGCCAGTCCTGAAGCAGTCGCTGCCATCGCCGCCGCCAATGATGCCATCAAGACAGCCAAGGCCAATAACTGGATCTGGCGTGACACGGAAAAATTTGCGAAAAAGGCCCAGGAAGCGGCAGACAAGGGTGACAATGCTGCAGCCGTCAAGCTGGCCAACAAGGCCAAGGCCCAGGCAATGGACGCGGTTGCCCAGTACAAGTATGAAAAGGCCCATCCGCGCGGCCTGTAACCGATGACGTATCGTCACAATTCAGTTATCACGAACTCAGGAGACAAAACAATGCTGCAAACCGCCAGAACGATTGTTTCGACAGCCTGTTCCATCGCTGTCATGACCGCAGCCTTGGCTTTGACACCGGTATCGACCGCTTCGGCAGAAACCGCTATCGAGAAAGGCAAGGCCCTCTCTTACGATCGCAAGCTCGGCAATTGCCTCGCCTGCCACGCCATGGATGACGGCAAACTGGCCGGCAACATCGGACCACCACTGGTCAGCATGAAGTTGCGCTACCCGGACAAGGCCAAACTTCGGGCGCAGATCTGGGATGCGACCCAGATGAACGGCAACACCATCATGCCGCCATTTGGCAAGTACAAGATGCTCAGCGAAGAGCAGATTGACCTGATCACAAACTACGTATACACCCTGTAAGGGCAGTTACAGAGAAACACTTACTCTCAGGAGAAACACACGTGACTAGTATGAAACGCAGATTATTTATCAAAGGCTCACTGGCAACCGGCGCACTGGGTGTTGCGGTCAGCACTGGCCTGATTCCGCGCACTACCCTCGCCGCCTGGTCCAAGGACGCCTTTGGCGCAAAAGACGTCAACGGCGCCCTGACCGGCCTGTTCGGCATGACCGACCACACCGCCAGCGACAAGATCAAGATCAAGGCCCCCGACATCGCTGAAAACGGTGCCGTGGTTCCGGTTTCGGTCACCACCGATATCGCCGGTGCCAAGACCATTTCCATCATCACTGAAAAGAACCAGCAACCGCTGACGGCCTCCTTCGATCTCGGCCCGGGTACAGAAGGTTATGTCTCGACCCGCATCAAGATGGGCAAGACCTCCAAGGTGATCGCCGTGGTCAAGGCTGATGGCAAGCTCCACAGCGCCAGCAAGGAAGTCAAGGTCACCATCGGTGGTTGCGGCGGCTAGTTCCTGACGCCTTCGGTTAACGTTTTAAATATCAGTGTAAAAGAGGATTTATCATGTCAAGCATCAAAATGCGTGCAAACAGCAAGGAAGGCGTGACCACGATCAAGGCCCTGATCAGTCACCCGATGGAGACCGGCACCCGCAAGGACAAGAAAACCGGCAACAAGATACCGGCCCACTTCATTCAGGAAGTTGTCTGTGAACACAAGGGCAATACTGTTCTGACCGCCAACTGGGGCGGAGCCATCTCCAAGAACCCCTACCTGTCATTCCGCTTCAGCGGCGCAGCAGCCGGCGACACAGTAAAACTCAGCTGGGTCGACAACAAGGGTGAAAAGGACTCCGCCGAAGCCACTGTCAAGTAGGCTCTGGCCATAACATTACAACCGAGGAGATACGTTCAATGAAAAAACTCCTGACTGCAACCCTGGTTCTCGGACTGTGCGGGGCATTCACGTTACCGGCAAATGCCTCACCCGAAGGGGACCTGAAGAAATTCAGGACCTATCATGAGAAGCGTTTCCCGAAAACGCCTTTCAACGATTTTGTCAATGGTGTGTATTCCATCGACCCGGCTTCACGTAGCCAGTGGGAAGAAATCGAGGAATTCCCGCCCTACGAACTGAACATCGAAAAGGGCAAGACGCTGTTCAACAAGCCGTTCGCCAATGGCAAGACCTACGGCAGCTGTTTCGAGAACGGCGGTATCGGTATTGCACACCGTTATCCGTTCTTCGATTCCAAATCCGGCAAGGTCATCACCCTGGAAGCGGCCATCAATACCTGCCGCCAGGCCAACGGTGAGAAGCCGCTGAAATGGAAGGTCAAGGATCTGGCCAACATCTCGGCCCACATGAAATACACCTCTCGCGGGAAGATCATCAATGTCGAGGTCCCGAACGATCCACGCGCCCAGGCCATTTACGAGGAAGGCAAGCAGCAGTTCTATGCCAAGCGTGGCCAGATGAACATGGCCTGCGCCGATTGCCACATCTATAACTCCGGCAACAAGATCCGTGCAGACATCCTCAGTCCGGCACTGGGTCAAGTCTCGCACTTCCCGGTGTATCGCTCCAAGTGGGGCGGCATCGGCACGCTGCATCGTCGCTACGGTGGCTGCAACAAGCAGGTGCGTGCCAAGCCGTACAAGGCACAGGGACCGGAGTACACGGCCCTGGAGTATTTCCATACCTACATGAGCAACGGTCTGGAAATGAACGGCCCCGGCGCCCGCAAGTAGACAGACGCAAACGCTGTATCGAAAAGCCCGGCTTCCGCCGGGCTTTTTTTGTCTGCTTTTTCTGCGCCTGCTGGACGTGCATATAAAAAATAACACGCTATTCCCGTGCAAGCAGCAAATCTTATTTGTTGTCATCCCCGCGGAGGCGGGGATCCAGTCCAAAACAATACTCGACTCCATGGGTATTGAATGTGATTGAATATCGAGCTGCGGGAGCGCGCCGTGTGCGTTGGTTAGATCAATTTATTGATTCGCGGCATTGCGAACGGCTGTTTCTACGGGCACAATCCGGGCCGGTCTCACCTCCTGCCTGTAAATCTTGCGATCTGCTCCTGCAGTTAACGACTTAATGCCTGTGTGAACGATTATTTACGCAGCAACGTTCAGGACTGGATTCCCGCCTTCGCGGGAATGACGGTGACTTGATTGAATTCATGGTTAGAGAACATAGGTAGTAACTATTATGTAAAAAAAGGCCCCGCAAGCGGGGCCTTTTTACCAGCTGCAGAATAGAAGTATCAGACGATCTCGCCGGGATAGTCGGCGATCCCGGGATTGTCCGCCACACCGATCAGCTTCGGATGGTTGATCTTCGGTAAGACCAGCACATCATCCTCGCCCTTGGTCGCGACGATATAGTCACGCACCACGTCCCACATCAGCCGGCCCTCCGGCGCCTTGCCAACTGAAGCCCAGCCGGCCACCTTGTAGGTCTGATCCGGCTCGATCAAGTGACCGTTATCCAGGCGGGCATCGGTAATGCGTTCATACAGCGGCTTGGACGGTTCAATGGTGTAATCCAGGCCACCGACCCGCACCATGTCGCCACCCGACTGCAGGTAGGGATCCGGATCGAACAGGTTGTCCGCGACCCCCTCCAGGATATTCAGCAGGTCCCTGCCGCTCATCTCCTGCACATAGGTCTCGCCATAGGTCATGGCACACTGGGTCATGACGTCCTCCATGGTGATCCAGTCGCCCTTGAGCGTACTCGTGCCCCAGCGGACCCCGGCCGACAGCGACACATCGGCACCATATTCATGGCGCAAGGCATTGCACAGGACCTGGTCCCAGGTTCCCATGAAATTGCCGCGGCGGTAAAGCACGCGGTCTGCAATCGCCAGTTTCTCGCCGAGAATGTCTGCATAACGCTTGCCGACACGGCCAGGGTTGAAGAAGAACTTGCTGTTGCGGCTCTCGACAACCTTGTCGTCATAGACCGTCTGCCGCATTTGGGTAATGTAGGCCTCCATTTCCCCGTCGGCCGGCAGCATGTCCGTAATGACCGGCAGCATCTTGTAGTGCATGCCCTTGATGCCGCCTTCCTGGATATCAAAATCCATGACACCGACGTATTTGCCGTTGGAGCCGGCATTGGTCACGTAGCAGGTATTGCCCTCCACGTTTTTCACCTCGACCGGTTTCGGAATACCGTCATGGGTATGACCGCCGAAGACCGCATTCAGGCCCGGCACACGCTCGGCCATCTTGATATCGACGTCCATGCCATTGTGCGACAACAGCACCACGGCATCGGGTTTTTCCTCTTCCCGTATGGATTCGACCAGCTCGATCATGTCGTCCTCGCGCAGGCCGAATGACCAGTCGGGGAAGAATTCCTGCGGATTGGCATTGGCGGTGCGCGGGAAGGCCTGCCCGACAATGCAGATGCGCGCACCACCGACGGTCTTGATGACATAGGGACGGAAGGCATGACCGGAATCCTCGTTATACAAGCCGCGGCCATCGAACTTCTCGACCATGGTGGCATATTCATCACCAAACAGGGAGTCCTCCTTGACGCGGACGTTCTGGCCGATGAAATCACCCTTGAACAGGGCGACATTGCTCAGCACCTCGTCCTCGCGATAGGTAAACTCCCAGTGGCCGACCATGACGTCAAGGCCCATGATATTGGAGGCCTCGACCATGTCCACACCACGCGTCCAGAGCGCGGTGCCCGAGCCCTGCCACAGGTCACCGCCGTCGAGCGTCAGGGTATTTTCGCGCCCGCCAGCCTGCTCGCGCAGGCGGTCCAGCAGGGTCTTGACGTGTGCGAAACCGCCGGTCCTGCCGTATTTGCGGGCCGCGCCGTCAAAATCCAGGTAGGTGTAGACATAGGATTCGGGCGTATTCGTACTCAGGCCCATATAGTCAAGCAGTCCCTTGCCTACGACGTGCGGCGGTCGGCCGAACGCATCGCCCACGCCGAGGTTGACGTTGGGTTCCCGGAAGTAGACCGGGTTGAGCTGACCGTGCACGTCGGTGATGTGCAGGATACGGGCGTTGCCCTGCATCGGCACATCATAGAATCCTGCCAGCGGGTCGGCGGCGGTTGCAGCCGGTGCGGCGGGCATTTCCGGCGCACCGCTACCATTGTCTGCTTTACCGCAGGAAATCAGCCCGGTCGTTGCGGCCGCACTGGCGCCGAGCATTTTCAGGAACTCTCTTCGGTCGATTGGAGGCATGGTTCACCTTGTCGTTTTCGTTGGTTGTGGCAATGATATGATGCGGGCGGACACTGTCGTTATGTTTGAACCGCTCGCGCACGGGTCGCTGTATCCAGCCACCGTGGGTATCTAATAATATAGAATCACGGGAAAAATTACAGCGTGGCGCAGGCGTATAAGTTAATTAATATATTGCTGATAATCATGGCCAGTCACCCCGGCAAGCGACGCCCTGCCCGTTGGACGGTGTGCTGCTGGCTGCTGCTCATGGCCGCACCCGCGATGGCCGATGTGGTGAAGCCGGCGCTGGTCGAGATCAGCGTCAGCACCGATGGCACCTACCGGGTCGAGTTGCGTGCCAGTGTCGAGGCCCTGCTGACCGGTATCAATGCACGCTACCGCGACACGCGTGAGGCGCCCAATGCTGCAGCCTATGACGATCTGCGGGTGCTGGAGGCGGACGAGCTCGGCAAGGCCTTCGAACCGTTCCAGGCCCGCCTGGCGGAGGAAATCAGGCTCGAATTCGACGGTGAGGCCGCCCCGCTGGGCGTGACCCGGGTCGACATACCCGAACCGGGCTACACCAAGGTACCCAGGATCAGCGTCATCTACCTGGAGGGACAGGTCGCCCGGACCACCGAGAACCTCACCTGGTACTACCCGGCACGCTTCGGCGACAATGCCGTACGCGTACGCCAGGTCGATGAAGGTAATGCAAAATGGCACTGGTCCGAGTGGCAATGGCTGCGCAAGGACAAGGCCAGTGAACCGTTTTCGCTGACCGAGGTGTTTACCCGTCCGTCGCTTGCCGTGACCATACGCACTTACCTGGTCGCCGGATTCGAGCACATCCTGCCCAATGGGCTGGATCATATCCTGTTCATCCTCGGCATCTTCCTGCTCAGCGTAAAAATGCGCCCGCTGTTATGGCAGGTCACGATGTTTACCGTAGCGCATACCATCACGCTGGGTCTGACCATGAACGGTGTGATCGCCTTGCCCGACAATATCGTCGAACCGCTGATCGCACTCTCGATCGCATATGTCGGCCTGGAAAATATCTTCGCACGTTCGCTGCACAACAGCCGGCTGCTGCTGGTGTTCGCCTTCGGGCTGTTGCACGGCATGGGCTTTGCCGGCGTGCTGCAGGATTTCGGCATGCCGGCGGATGACTTCGCGACAGCACTGATCAGTTTCAATGTCGGCGTCGAACTCGGGCAGCTGGCGGTGATCATGCTGGCCTTCCTCACCGTCGGCCTGTGGTTTTCCAAACGCGACTGGTACCGGCATGTCGTCGTAATGACCGGCTCGGCCGCCATCGCAGTCATCGGCCTGTACTGGACCTGGGACCGGATCGTGATCTAGCACGCCGGCTCCCCGCACATCCGCTGCGGGCCACGGCTGCATGCCTGTCTGGCAGTTCTGCCGGATTCCACCGTTTTTCAACGATATAAATGCCTGCCCGGCAGCCGCAAGCGGAGCCTTCTTATTAAAGCGAGCCGCCCTGACGCCGATAGTCCTCTGGAGGTGATGCGGGCCGCAGTAAAACCGGGCTCTTCAGAGGAAAACAGTAAAGGCAACAGCATGTTTACCAGACTACGAGGAATGGTGAATACAGTGTCCAGTCAAATAGTTACGCAAGACGGCGAGAATAAGCCGAACATCGACGGCGACAACGAGCATACGGATGGAAATATGGAGAGCCACGACAGCATTGTACCCACCATACCGGACTCGCCCGATGAAATCGGCACAGACAAACCGGACCTCGGTGAACTGGCGACCCTCGGTGTAGAATTCAATGCCGCCTTCAACACGGCATTATATGAACTGGAGTCATCGCGGAAACTCATCAGGGACCGTTCTCAGAGAATTGTCGAGCTGAATGATTCCATCAGTACTCTCGGCAACAGGCTCGATGAAGAATCCAGCAACAGCCGCAGAAAGGATGAAGAACACGCACAGGAATCAGAGCAGCTGAAGCAGCGGCTGCAGGCCGCCGAGTCCGAGTGCGAACGCCTTCAGCAGCAGGCTGGCGAGCAGGAAGCCGCCCTGCAGGCGCGTATCGATGAAGCCGGGCAGCTGACACAACGTGTTGAGGAACTGAACAGGTCACTCGAAGAGCAGGTGGCCAAAGGCCAGCAGGCCGGCGAGGAATTTGCCCGCGAGAAAGATGCACTGGCAGGCAATCTTGCCGAGTTGCAGAAAAAACATGAAGACACCTGTGAAGAGCTCGACGGCTTCAGCAGGAAGGTAGGCGAACTGACAGCCGAGATCGCCTCTCTGAAACAGGCCAGTGAACTGCAGGACAAGACCCACAGCGAAGAAACTGCCAGGCTGGGCTCCGAGTTACAGGAACGCGAGAGTGCGGTGGAATCACTGCAGACGGCGAACAGGGAGCTGACCAAACATGTGGAGAATCTTCAGGGCCTGAACAGGGCACTGCATGAATCCGCGATTACCGAAAGCAATTTGTTTAACAAAACCCTGGACGATAAAGCCGGGGAAATCGAATCGCTGCGCAAGCTGCTGGACACAGCCGGTGATACACCGGCAAGTATGCCGCTGGCAAACGAAGAAACGGAACAGCTGCAGTCTGCCCTGCGTGAACTCGAATCCAGGCTGCATGAGGCCGAGACGCAGCGGGAAATTCTCGAGCAGAGAGCCAATGCTGCTAACGAACTGGAGGCCGAGGTTGCACGCCTGAATACAGCATTGCAGGAAGCCGGCGAACCCGGCGTCGACAGTGAACAACTGCAGGCTGCGCAACAGGAAGTCAGCAGGCTGGAAGCCGAGGTTGGACGTCTGAACACGGCCCTGCAGGAAGCCGGCGAACCCGGCGTCGACAGTGAACAACTGCAGGCTGCGCAACAGGAAGCCGGCAGGCTGGAAGCCGAGGTTGGACGTCTGAACACGGCCCTGCAGGAAGCCGGCGAACCCGGCGTCGACAGTGAACAACTGCAGGCTGCGCAACAGGAAGCCGGCAGGCTGGAGGCCGAGGTTGAACGTTTGAACACGGCCCTGCAGGAGGCCGGTGAACCCGGCGTTGATAGCGAACAACTGCAGGCTGCGCAACAGGAAGCCGGCAGGCTGGAGGCCGAAGTTGATCGTTTAAATGCAGCCCTGCAGGAAGCCATGAACACCAGCGCGCAGGAAGCTGCTGATACTGAACAACTGCATACACTTAAACAACGGATCGGAGAGCTTGAAGTAGAAAACGTAAACATCCGTACCGAGCGCGATAACCTTCACGGCAAACCGGGTGAGCAGGAAGGCAACAACGCCGATGCCTTGACAAACGAAGTCGAGACACTCAAATCTGCCCTGGCGACTGCCGAGGAAAAATGCGTGCAGTTACAGGCTGCACTGGACGAAAATGCCGGTCCGGCACCTGCCGGGCCCACCGATACGGCCACAGCCCTGACGCTCGAACCTGTCGAGGAAGCCGTTGTTGAACGTGAAAAGGGGACAGACCGGGAACAGTTTATATTGACCCTGCAGGAGCATCTGCAAAAATCAGGCGACGGGGAACTGAGAAGCACTGTCATGTATGTGCTAATGGACAATTTCATCCGCATCAGGGATGAAATCGGTATTATGAACAGTGAGCATGTCATGAGCGAAGTGCTTGGCATCATCAGAACTCACTGTGATGCTGACATGATTACCAGGTTCGGGGACTGTACTTTCGCTGTCATGTCTCATAATACGGACATCGACCAGACCAGGGAGAAGGCCGACAAGATTCGCGCCGCTGTTGAAGGCCATATCTTTGATATAGCCGGTCAATCACTGGTTACAACGACAAGCATCGGTATTTGTTCGGTAAGAAACAGTGATGACGATGCTGAAACGGTTATCAGCCGTGCCGACCTGGCATGTGAATCCGCCCGCACATCCGGTGGCAACCAGGTACTGGTCAGCAGTGCATCTCTAGATGTACTTGACATTCCGGGCACTAATAACGGTCACTCGGAGATTGTCAGCAATGTCCTTAAAGAAGGCCGCATCAA
>Ga0265306_10001016_pt1 | contig 13744 bp, 10 predicted proteins | sample Helome_3_FD_192493 | JGI IMG/M metagenome (GOLD analysis project Ga0265306, IMG submission 192493) | Marine sediment microbial communities from subtidal zone of North Sea - Hel_20160420 (Illumina Assembly) | ecosystem: Environmental > Aquatic > Marine > Subtidal zone > Sediment ...
CAAAACGGTGATGCCGACCGGGTCACGGTAGACATACCCTATGTCTCTGAAGTGGAGGCCATGCCGGGATTAAAGCTTTATAAAACACCGCAGCTGTCACTTACCGCCGCTTTGTTCTGCCAGAAAGTCGACCCTACCGCAAATCCGAATATCGGCAGCGGCCAACTGGACGGCAAGGGGATCCCGGTCGATTTCTTTGCCGACACGGAAGTCCGCAAGGCCTTTTTACACGCCTTTGATCGCGAGACCTTTAAAGAAGATGTATTCAACAACCTGGTAATTATGCCTTCCAGCCCCAACATTGAAGGCCTGGCGTACCGCATCGAAGCGCCGGTCTATGAATTCGATCTTCAAAAATCGAAAGCATACCTGCAAAAAGCCCGGGGAGGGAAAATTTGGCAAAAGGGTTTTAAAATGATCATCGCCCACAACACCGGCAATGAAATGCGGGAGGCCGCCGCCCTGATGCTGGCTGAAAATATCATGTCCCTTAATCCTAAATTTCACATTGAAATCCGCAATGTCGAGTGGAAGGACTATCTGGTTCAATACCGCAACTTTATGTATCCGATTTTCATCACCGGCTGGGCTGCCGATTACGCCGATCCTCACAACTTCCTATACACCTTCATGCATTCCCGGGGTGCATACGGCCGCTTTATGGCTTACAAGAATCCGGAAGTTGATCAGCTTTGCGAGGCAGGCATCGCCGCTGTCGATCCGGCCAGTCGCAAACAGATTTATGCCAGACTCCAGCGCCTGTGGTATGAAGACGCCATCGGCATCCTCCTGTACCAGCAAATCAATGTTCGAGCTTACAGGGATTATGTGCACGGTTACGTGCCCAACGCCATCCTGACAGACGGCTGGGAAGATTTGAAGCGGCTTTACAAGAAATAAAGGCGATCGGTGCGGCTGCCTTTAGAAAACTGGAAAATTTGTGTTGCATTAGGCTCAGATGCTTTCCAGCATCCCAGCCTTCTATCATCAATCAGGCCGGGACACTCGGCCGACCAGTTTTTTTCCAAGGGCTTCTGCTTGCAGCATCAATGCGGTATTTGATTTAATCTCACCGGGTTTATCCGCGCTGCCGGAAACCATCCCAACGAGATTGGCGCCCACGTACCGGGCGGAATCCTGAAAGGTGCGCAACGCATTCACGCATCCTGAACTGAAAGCATCTTCATCCCCGAAGCTCATGGCAACGGCGATTCGTTTTCCAGTGAAAGCATCTTTTTTATAAGCTGGAAGCGCAAAACAACGGTCCAAAAACAGTTTGGTCTGGGCCGACATGGAAAACCAGTACACGGGACTGGCAATCAACCAACCGTCGGCCGCAATAAGTTTACCATAGATGGACTGCATCTCATCATCAATTGCGCAGCCTTTACTGTCCGGCCGTTGACAGGCATAGCACGCCTGACAGGGAGATATGTCTTTCCCGTGCAGAAAAATTTTTTCAGCGGTTGCACCCACGGATTCGGCCCCGGCAATAATCTGATCCGCCAGCGCTGTACTGTTTCCTTTTTTCCGCGGACTACCCAGTAGAACAAGAATCTTTTTGGCTTCCATAATAGCTGTATCCATTTCCTTTCTCTCTAAATGCAATAAACTACTATCCATTTTCTGTGAGAGTGGTTTTAGAACCCCGCTCGAGGTTTGTCCGCCTTTGGTTGGCAGGTAAGCCCCACAGCGCGTTCAATTGTTATTTTTTGCCACCGTAATCAGTCATCTGTCTTCTGCTATTTGAGGCGTGCGGCAGTTCGGATAACAACCGCCTCAACCGGCACATCCCGATAGCTTCCTCGTTGGGTGGTCTTTTCAGCGGAAATGGCATCAACGACATCCATCCCCTCGACGACCATGCCAAAGGCAGCATAGCCCCAGCCTTGCTGGGTTTTATTCTTGTGATTCAAAAAGTCATTGTTGATCGAATTGATGAAAAACTGGGCCGTCGCACTGTGAGGATCACCCGTGCGGGCCATGGCAATGGTGCCGCGAACATTTTTCAGCCCTTTGTCGGCCTCGTTTTTAATGGGTCCCTTACCCGGCTTGCGCTTCATGTCAGCGGTAAAACCGCCGCCCTGGATCATAAAGTTGGGGATTACGCGGTGAAATATGGTGCCGTCATAAAATTTGGTATCAACGTAACTTAAGAAGTTAACCACGGTTTCAGGGGCCTTTTGGAGGTAGAGTTCAAGGACGATCTTGCCTTTGGATGTGTCCAGCACAACCCTGGGATTATCGACCGGTTTGTCCGCTGCACCGACGGCCAGCGAAAGGCCAAGAACAATCATTATCGAAATCATTAACGCTTTCATGTATTCACCTCATTCGCTATTATAAAAATATTTGAATTAACCAGATTAAACCGCCTGAACTGAGCGAACTCCGAACTACTGAACCCTGCCTGCCCTCCGAAGCCTGAAAGGCGAAGGGGGGAACAAGGAACCTTTGAACCTATAACGTCAGAAAGAGCAGATACCATTTTCTATGATGTATTTCCAGATCTATTTTGTCCAAAGCGATTCCTGATGAGTTCATCCATGTCACGTTTCCGATGGCATGCTGCTCGATGACCGGGCCGGACAGACTCGAGCAGCGGTTCGTCCTTCAAGCAGCGATCTATCGCAAATGGACAGCGGGTGTGGAATCGACAACCAGCCGGCGGATTAATCGGACTGGGAACATCTCCGACAAGAATGATACGCTGTCGCCTACCCTTTAATTCAGGGATTGGAATCGCCGACAACAGGGCGTGGGTGTAAGGATGGACAGATCTTGAAAAAATATTTTTGGTATCAGCAATTTCAACAATTTTCCCAAGATACATCACGGCTACCCGCTGGCTGATGTATCTGACAACCAGCAGGTGATGGGTGACAAACATGAAGGTCAGATGAAGGGTTTGCTGGAGGGACTTAAGCAGGTTCAGTATTTGTGACTGTACGGATACATCCAGGGCCGAGGTTGGTTCATCCAGTACAATAAACTCGGGATCGGTCGCAATCGCCCGGGCCACCGCAATCCGTTGGCGCTGCCCGCCTGAAAACTCATGGGGATACCGCAGCAGGTGATCCCGGGTCAGGCCAACCAGATAAAGCAGTTCAATCACCCGCTTTTCAAGTTGTCGGCCGCCCAACCGCTCCTGGGCCGTAATCGGCTCAGCAATAATATTTTTAACCAGCATTCTAGGGTTAAGGGAAGTGGTCGGGTCCTGGAATACCATTTGAAGTTTGCTGCGAATCCCCAATCTTTTCAAAGCCGACTTCTTCGTCCCGGCTATGTCGACAGGTTGTGCCGATGGAGCGCCTTTTCCGTGATAAAACACCTGCCCTCCGGTGGGATCATGCAGGCGGACAATGGCCTTGCCGGTTGTGGTCTTGCCGCAACCGGATTCTCCCACCACTCCCAGGCACTCACCGCGGTATATATCCAGATCAATACCGTCCAGCGCCTTGACAGTCTCAACCTCATGACGCAAAACCCCGCCCAGAATCGGAAAATATTTTTTAAGGCCTCTAATTTCCAGTATTTTTTGCATTTCAATTAGCAGGTTATAGGTGTCAGTGTTCAGGTGTCAGGCAACTAACTGGTTTCAGTGTTCAAGTGCCAGATTCTCAGGGGAAAGAATACGGATGGTACAAACGAAAGATGGGGTACCCTGGCCGACTTCTGTTTTATGTCTCCTGTCCTCTGTTTACTCATATGAAACTTTATGAATTTGATGTCATTTTTTGTGAAGTTCTACACCCGGTTTCAAGGTGCGGGATTCGTCGTCGTCCTTGTACTCGTACTCGTCCTCGATAAAATCCTGATTTTCGAGGACGAGTACGAGTACGAGAACGAAAAGTATCAACTTCGATCGCCTGAGAGCGCCTGCACGTGAAATTACATAGTTTCTTTTTCGATTAGACCGGCAGTATTTTTCGCCGGCGGCGGGGCTGACACCTAATGACTTTCCCAGTTTGCAGTGTCCGTTTATGACAACCGACATCAGCTTTTTTTTGAGGCGGCCCAATAACAGGCCACCAGGTGATTCTTTTTAATTTCTTTCATCTCCGGAAATTCTTTCCGGCAAACCGCCATCGTATGCGGACACCGCGGGTGAAACCGACATCCGGGCGGTGGTGTTACCAGGTTGGGTACATTGCCTTCAATGCTTTTCAGTTCTTCTTCCATGGTTAGTTTGGGGACCGCATCCAACAGGGCACGGGTATAGGGATGCAAAGGATTCTCAAACAGCCCTTCAACATCCGCAACTTCGCACAGGTTGCCGGCATACATCACGCCCACCCGGTCACAGGTTTCAGCCACCACACCCAGGTCGTGAGTGATCAACAAAATCGAAGATATCACTTCTTCTTTAAGCCGTCGGAGGAGATCAAGGATCTGGGCCTGAATTGTTACATCCAGGTTTGAAGTGGCTTCATCGGCAATAAGTAAAGTCGGATTACAGGCCAGCGCGATGGCAATGACGATCCGCTGCTTCATCCCACCGGACAAATTATGGGGGTGTTGATTAACCACCTGCTCCGCATTGGGGATACCCAGTTTGTCGATGATTTCAATTGAGCGCCGGCGCGCTTCTTTTATGAAGCGCTTTTGCCAGAGTTTAAGCAGCGGAAGTTTATCAAGAATGCGAAGACGAATGTCACCGGGATTGTCAGCAGCAATTTGGTAAAGGGCCTGCAATAATCTTTTGAACGGGGTTCGCGATTTCTCCAGTCTTGCCAGTATTGCATCGCTCATCTCCTTTTTCTGATGAATCAGAAAACTCTCACCGACCTGTTCGCCAATACTCATGGTGGGATTCAGGGCCGCATTCGGCTCCTGGAAAATCATGGAAATACGATCTCCCCGCAGACTTTCCATATAAGTTTCAGATTGTTCAAGCAGATCGATACCATCCAGTCGGTGGTTTTCATCCAGATAGACAATAACCTTACCGCCTTCGATCCGCCCGGGCTCTTGAATGATACGCATGATGGAGCGAACGGTAACGCTCTTACCGCAACCCGATTCGCCCACCAGCCCAAAGGTAGACCCGTGATCCACCACCAGGCTAACCTTGTTCAGAGCCTTCACCACCCCTTCATAGGTGTAGAAGTTGGTAACCAGATCGACCGTTTCAAGCAGTTTTGCCATTTAGACATCTAACCGGTTAAAGTTTTTTTTTAATTCTAAATGCCCCTGCGCTATAAATTCGGTTAAGGTAGAGGAGCGTTTCACTTAAGGAGCGCTTCGCCTGCCCGCTATCGCGAACTCAGGCGAGGCGGGCGGGCCAAATCCAAAATCGGAAATCGGATCATCTTCTTCGGACTTTCGGATCAAACGCATCCCTCAGTGCATCACCGATCAAATTCCATGCCAGCACAAACAGCACAATACAACCACCGGGAATCACAATGGCATACCAGAATTTCAATGGATCATCCGGCGGCCCTACGATGTAATTTCTCGCCAGGGCCACCATCTGCCCCCAATCGGCAAATCCTTTGGACTCTCCCAAACCCACAAAACTCATAAAAGAGGCGGTGATCACCATGGATCCCATATCCATGGACGCCATAATCAGCACCGGGTAGATGGCATTGGGCAGAATATGGCGCAAAATAATTTTGGCGTCAGAAACACCCATGATTTTGGCGGCCTGCACAAAATCCTGATCCCGAAACGTAAGAATTTCGGCGCGAATGACCCGCACATACCAGCGCCATCCCACCATGGCGAGAGCAATCATAATTTTATCCAGCCCTCTGCCAAAGGCCACCACAATGGCCATCGCCAGAACCAGCGTCGGTATGGCCCACATGACATCCGTGATGCGCATCAGGATTTCATCGATGATCCCACCAAAATAACCGGCGATGGCACCCAGGGTCACACCGACCAGACCGGCAATGCAAACAACAAAAAGCCCTACTTTAAAAGCGGTGCGGGTCCCCCAGACCACACCGTAAAAGATGTCGTACTGCCCGGAGGTGGTGCCAAAGATAAATTTCTCACTGGGCGGTTTGGGTGTGGGAGAAAAACCCTTATGGGGCATCAAATAGGGATTATGGGCATATTTGGGGGGCGCGATATAAGGTGCCAAAACGGCCATCGTCGCAAAAAACAACAGCAGGGTAAATCCGATAATAGCCGCCGGATTCCTGACAATTCGATACAATGTAAATTTAAGTTCCCGCAAACGCGGATGGGGTTGGGGCATAAATCGGCCTATCCTGTTATAGTGAAAATGCTGATCTAATTCTTTGGAAATTGCTTTTTAGTGATTTAAAAATCAAATATCAAAACCCGAAATCCGAAACAATTTCAAAATCCGAAGGCTTAAAATTCAAAACAAAAGCGAATTTAACATCCCGCTTTATGTTTGGATCATTATTATTTTGGTCATTCGAATTTGTTTCGAGTTTCGTTTTTCGAATTTCGGATTTGATTGATCCTTTCGGACAAGCGCCTTAACAAAAGGTATTGACCAGAAATAGTTTTAATTACTGCGCTAACTCAAGCGGATACGAGGGTCAATATACGCATACAATATATCCAGCGTTAAATTGGTGAGGACAAATACGACTCCCATAAACAGACAAATACACATCAGCACCGGCATATCCAGCTGCACCGCCGATTCTGCCAGCCACCAGCCGATGCCGTGACGGTTGTAGACCAACTCCACGGCAATGCTGCCTTCCATGGACATGGCAATCAGCTGGGCGGCTACGGTAATGACGGGAAGCAGGGCATTTTTGCGTGCATGCCTAATATGAATCGTACGCTTGTCGGCCCCTTTGGCTTTAACGGTAATCACATAGTCTTTTGAAAGCTCTTCAATCATACCCGAACGCATAACGCGCATGTTCAAAGCCACGACGACAATCACATAGGTCAGTACGGGCAAAACCAGATGGGCGAGGGCATCGAGGGTGATTTCCAAATGGCCGTTGAGGATGCCGTCAATTGTATACATTCCGGTATAGCGGGTAAATTTATCCGGATTGTCTAAAATGAACATACTCAACTGGTCGCTGATAACCCCGGGAGAAAAAATTTGAAAATATCCATAGAAAATCATCAGCAACACCAGGGCAAATAAAAAAGTAGGTAGCGACCAGCCTACAATAGCTAATATCCGGGTAATATGGTCGACCCATTTATCGCGGTGGATTCCCGATACCGTCCCCAGCCAGATACCAAAGAACAGCACAATCGGTGCTGCAAATAAGTTCATCTCCAGGGTAACGGGGAAATAGGTCCAGAAAGCTTCCCACACCGGTCGCGAGGCAACTAGCGACCAACCCATATTGCCTTTGAAAACCTCTTTCATCCATCGGAAATACTGAATATAGAAGGGGTCATCGAGACCAAATTGCTTGATGATTTTGGGAATATCCTTGGCCTGCTGGGGGGAGGAAACATAGGTGGCCGCCCGTCGTTCCGGGCTGAAGGTCATCAGGATACCGAAAAGAAGTACGGACACGCCAAAAAGAACAACAATCAGCAGCAATAATCTTCGGGTGATAAAGGCCAGCATGAGAATCCTATAGGTTCACCGGTTAGCCCGTTTGCCGGCCTGCCAGTTAACCGGCAAACGGGTAACAGGCCAACCGGCTGGCCCGGAATTACTTTTTCCAGATCCTTTTTACTATCTCATTGTCATCCGTAAACATGGCATTCGGAACGAAGCCGTGCACGTAGTCTCGATAGGCCCGCACGACTATCTGCTGATAGAGCGGAACACCGATGGCATCCTGATACCATATATTCTGCAATTTGGAGTAAATTTTGCGACGTTTATCAGGATCGACATTTTCAATACCGGCATCACAGAACTTATCAATTTCTTCGTTTTGCAATGCCATGAATCGCCCATAATAACCGTTTGAATGCATAAACGGATAAACAAAGTTGTGCGGATCAGCATAATCGGCACCCCAGCCGCTTAAAAACAGCGGATACTGAAAACTGCGAATCTGGACAATGTAGTCTTTCCATTCCACATTGCGCACATCGATCCTGAATTTCGGATTGATGGACATGATGTTCTCAGCCAGCATATGGGCGGCAGCCTCCCGCATATCATTGCCGGTGTTATGGGTAATGATCATTTTAAAGCCTTTTTCCCAGACCTGGCCATCCAGGGCTTTTTTTAAGTATTCGGCTGACTTTCTCAGGTCGAAGTCATATACGCGAACATCTTCATGATAGGGCAAACCTTCCACATTGGGACTGCTGGGCATGATGACCAGGCCGTGGAAAACATCCTGTTTATAGGTCTCGCGATCAAAGGCGTGTAAAAAGGCCTTGCGGACGTTAATATCTGAAAAAAAATCGGGAGGGATACCATTGCCGTCCAGCTTGCCGCTGCCGATATTCGGATTGCCGGTGGGGTTGATTTTGCGGCAGAACATAGCGGCTGTGAACCCCAGTTGGGGAACTTCGTAAAGGCGGAGTTTATCCATAGCCCTCACTTCCGGCACGTAAGTGGTGTCCACCACCACCCTATCCGCATCGCCGTTTTGCAGCATGAGTTTGCGGGTACTCCATTCCTTCACATACTTGACGATCCCGGTTTTTATTTTGGGCTTGGGTCCCCAGTAACCGTCGAAACGCTCAAAGACAAACTGGTTGGCGGGTTCCCATCGTTTCATCTTGAATGGTCCGGAGCCGTTTTCGATTTTCTGTAAAGGTTCATGGCCGGGTGAGGGGTTGTTGTACTTGGCCGCGTTTTTAAGGTTGCCGTCCCAGCATCCTTTAGAAATCGCCCATTCTTTATCCAGAACGGAGGATGCCGTGTAACACAAAATGCTCATCAGCGGCGGATAGGGCTTGGGTAAATGAAAAATAACCTTGTCGCCTCTGGCCTCCACCGATTTGTCGATGATCTCAAATATTCCGGGGATGATTTTTCCGTCCTTATCCCGTGTGGCGCCAGAGCCGCTGAGGGCTTCCAGCAGCATCCACATGGGACCACCATCCTGGTCCACGATCATGTTGCGCTTGAATGAATACACGACATCTTCCGCTGTGAGATCACCGCCCTCGTGAAACTTGACCCCCTTGCGAATGGTAAAGGTGTACGTCATCCCGTCCGCTGAAATGCCGCCATTTGCAACCGTGGGAACCTCGGAGGCCAGGAGTGGCACATACTTTTCGGTGGAAGAACCGTCAAAAAAAATCAGCGTCTCATAGAGGTTCCAGATACGCATAGATCCGGCAACATCATAAGAGGTGGCCGGATCGATAGTTTGGACCGTACGGTAATCAGCCAGTACAAATGTATCAGGGTTTTTTACCTCGGCCTGAGCCCCAACGGCAATTAGGGCCATTAGGATGCAGCCGATAAAACAGACAATTTTTTTCATTGCCAACCTCCTTTCGCTTCGAGGGTAAAGTAGATTATTCAAAACAAAACCCCGCCCATAATTTAAAGGCGGGGTTTTTATGCTGGCTAAACCATTTTTATCCTTTTTCGGAAAGTATTCGGTTTAAAATAGATTTTGGTTGTATGAAACTCATTAGCAGGAAGTTGTCAGGAAGGTCAACAAATTTAGCGGATAGCTGATAGTCCATAGCTCATAGTTGAATGGATCCACTTATTTCAGTATGGATCGCGGCTGAAAGCCGCTCCCGCTAAGAGGAATTAATTGTGGGGGTGGCTTTCAGCCACGAGTTAATGAGCGGTGACACACAAAACGAATTGAATTGTGGTGCACCTATCCGCATCATTAAATTTATTTCCTTCCTTCTCGATTATCATAAAAAAAGCCTGTTTTATGGCCATTTTTTGACTTAGATCAATGCTAAACTTCTATGTTTTATCTAATAAAGAAGAAAAGAGTAACTATATTAACCTGTCAGGGGAGAAAAGAAATGAAACATCTTAACCTTTATGAAGAAAACGATTTTGCCGAGAAAGCATTTAAAAAATTGTTGGTACATGATTCACCGTATTTTAAAATTCTTAATTTCAACTTCAAAGCCGGCCAGGAACTTCCCGTCCACAGCCATGAGATCGAGGGGCAGCTGAGTTTGTTAATTCTCGAGGGCGAAGGTGAATTTCTGGGAAAGGACAACGCTGCAATCCCGGCTAAAACCGGAGATGTGGTGATCAGCGAAATAGCCGAACCCCATGGTCTGCGCGCCAAAACCGACCTGAGGCTGCTGGTGACTATCGCTCCACCAATTTAGAAGATTTACCGGCTACGCCGATTGATCCCGGTGCCAGGGGATTAGAACCTGTAAACTGTAGAACTTGCATTTAAACCATTAGATTTTGGTTGTGGACAAGGCGTGAGGAGGAGAAGGAGCGCAACGTACTTCAGTACGTGAGCATCATTCGACGACGAGCAACGCAGTCCACGGTCAAAAGATGATGGTTTAAATGCAAGTTTACACGTTTTTTTCTATTATGGGGATCAATAGCTCCTGCGAAGGAATAAGTGCGCTAAAGTCCACGCCGGCATTGTATCTTTTTATCAGCCACAGCGGCACTTCAAATTCCTGGTGGGACAGGGTCCAGATATTGTCACCCCGTTTGATGGAATAGGTGAGTACTTTTTCAACTCGATAGGAAGCAAAAAAGTCTTCCGCTAACTCCTGGTGGTATTCAAATCTTTTTTCTACAAATTCTTCCCGGGTGATCCGGTGCAGCGGTATCTTGATTTTTTGATTTATATGCAGTGCTCGTCCGTAGCGAAATCCATTTAAGCTCCGGATTTCCCTGGCCGAAACATTCAGCCACTCGGCATAATGTCCAAGGGTCTCTTCGACCTCCACCTTTATGTTACCCACCTTTTTCCCATTCTGATTCCAGGTCTTCTTGACGATCAGATTGGCCAGAACGACTTCTGGATTATTGGGGGGACTTTTAATGGCGGGCGTTGCCGGCCGGGTCTCCATTTCCCTGGCTAACGCAGGTTCGGATGTTTCTTCCGGCAAAGCCGACGGTTTAGGCTCCGCAACACCTTCTACCATTATTTCCTTCGATTGCTGATCAACTGCAAGCCGGGCGATGTCTTTGTCGTCCGCTTCTTTATATAGAGGCACAGATTGCGAAGCTTCGACCCCCCTTGTTCCATCGGCATCATCGGATACAAGGTCGGTAATTTCGACAGGCGGTTGGGCTCGCTCTTTCCGGGCAGGCAGATACTCAACCATGGGATAGCCTACAAACAGGTTGTTGTCCGCTGGACCTTCCGGAGATTCTTTTGTTACCTTTTCCTGCGCATTGTCAGGTGACTTGTCGGCGACCGGCACAAGCGGATGTTCAGCTTCAATTACCCGCGTGTTTTGACCGCTCCGTCCCGATGTCGGTATAGCTGCCTGGCTGGCAAGCACCAGGCGGGTTTCAGGTTTTTCCTGGTTTGAAATCTTTGTCTCGGACTGTTTTGGCGGCGACGCCACTGCATCCTTGGCTGGTGCCGGTGTCTTCGGTTGGTGTTTGGCAACCAGAATAGGTTTTTCATCCGGCAGCGGAATTCTCAAGTTCTGGTTGACATAAATGGTCGCCCGGGAATTCAAATTGTTGGCCGCAATCAAGTCCGCGAGTTCAACACCATGTATTCTGGCAATTTCTCCGGTAGTATCACCCCGCTGGACCGTATATATCCAGCTTTTTTTCTGATAGTGTTTGTAAAATTTATCTTCCAATTTGGCGACCAGGATTTCCCAATCATCATCATTTCTGTAAGGCAGCCTTAGGCGGTATCCTTTGGGCACATATTTCTGACCGCGGAAAACCGGATGCCGCAAGGCCGGGTTCAGATCGCGCAGATCGGCCATTATGAGGCCAAGGTGCCGGGCCATCTGGGGCAGCGAAACGTAACCCTTCAGCACTATCTCCCGGCTTTTGACAGGGCGGTCCAGTTTGAGCTCACCAAAATATTTGTGGTAATTTTGGGCCGCCTCCCGGGCCGCCAGAAACTCGGAATAAAAATTTCGAGAGGCAAATTTAAAAATTCGGCTGCGATATTCCCTAAAGATCCGCTCATAGCTGCCCTTTTTCCTTCGAGCTCGTAACATGCCGGAAACACCATGATTATAGGCGGTAACGGCCATAGGCCAATTATGCAGTTTCCGATAATTGTGCCGCAACAATTTGGCAGCGGCATAGGAAGCAATAATCGGGTCGCGCCGTTCATCTATCGTATAGCCGACCTTCATATAATGTTTGCCGGTTGAGCGGGTGAATTGCCACATGCCGGAAGCACCAAATTTGCTGTAAGCTTTCGGATTAAATGAAGATTCAACATGGGGCAGATAGATCAGACCCTCCGGCAAACCCTCATTACGAAATATCCTTTTAATTTCATCAATATAGGCCCCGGAACGAATGATGCCTTCGCGGAAACGATCTTTTTGCCCTGTTTGGCAGCGAATCCTTCGCATGGCCGCCCGAAATTCAGTCGATTTGGTATCAGGACCAAACAGCTTGGCCACCTTCTGCTCTAACGGTCCGGCGGGTGCTTCTCCGCGCATCAGTTTTGCCAAAATGACCTTGTATTTTTTTTTGGCTTTTTTGATACGTTTCTTATTGGTTTTTCGACCCCCATAAGCATCGGGATTCATCAGCTCTATGACACCGTAAACAATGTTAAGCTTGCGGCTATCATGCAGGACACCGTGATGGGTTGAGTATTCGGTATAAATTTTTGTCCAAAAGGAAACATTCGGTTCAATAACCGAGGGCACAGGAAAAGTGTCGGATTCCGCTCGAGCGTCCATAAAGAAGACGGCAGCTGCAAAAACGGTAGTCAAGATAACAAGCTGTAATAATTTTCTGAAATTTATTATCATTACCAACCTGAATTTGTCATAAATTTGTTACAAGTATTTCGATCATTGACATTATCCAGACTAGATTAAGCAAAAACTAAGCCAGAATCCGGTAAATGGCCGTTAACTGAATGATTCTAATTGGTTAAATCAATTATAGGAAATTTCATCTCCATATCTTTCTAAAAAAACTGTCAAATTTTGGCAATTTGCAGGCAAATTTGGGGCCAATCTGGATACTGGCTGCTGGTCTCTGGGAGCTTATCTCTTGCCTAAGGATCCTCGAAATTGGGAATTCAGGGAGACAATATCCCTTTCGCTTTTGGAAATACCGGCGGGCACTGAGGCCCGCCCTACAGATGGCCAATTGCATGCAACCGAAGTAGGGTCGGCCTCCGTGCCGACCAGCGGCAGTAACCAGCCGCCAGTGACCAGAGACGAGCATCAAGCATCGCCCTGCGACATGGGAATCAGCAAAATCTTGCCAAGTAGCTGCATCATTTTATCATCTTTTTTCAAACACCTGTCTTTAACCGCAAACAACACTTTGGCGGCAACCGTCTCGCCCCAGAACCAGTCGTCCAATTCTTCGGCAGTCGGTGAGGCACTACCCGGTTGGGCGGCAGCAGCTTCATAATAAAAAGCCTTGAGATCATCCACTGCAAAATTAAGCGAATAAGAAAGTGATATATCCTCCCTGGGATTGGCAGGGACACTGTCAATAAAAGCCCCGATGAATTCGACCATCTGATTGATTTCAAGACCGCTGACACCTATGGTGGTGCGTTGCTTTTCTTTTAGAGCCAGATCATACCAGGAGCGCAATTCCACTGTTTCCTTTTTAAAAGCGGCCCGTAGAGCATCCGCGTCGTTCAAGTCTATCTTTTCTCGAGCCAGGTTAACCGGGCAGGCCCAGATCACATCGGCCTCCCTGGTAACCAGCGCATCCTCCGGAAAATCGGTA
>Ga0265306_10001019_pt1 | contig 13719 bp, 12 predicted proteins | sample Helome_3_FD_192493 | JGI IMG/M metagenome (GOLD analysis project Ga0265306, IMG submission 192493) | Marine sediment microbial communities from subtidal zone of North Sea - Hel_20160420 (Illumina Assembly) | ecosystem: Environmental > Aquatic > Marine > Subtidal zone > Sediment ...
CGATTCAACAAAAATCAGTTTTCGGGTTGCAAACTGCTGGCAAATTCGCCGGGTCCGGGTCAACAGAATACGATCACTTTCCAGGCTGTCAATAAATCTTTTGCCAGACAATTCGGATTCAAACAGAGTATCAAAACCCAACAGGCGCAACCATTTGGTAAGTCTGCCGAGTGTTTTTTCTGCTGCAAAGCAAGGGATCATGGAAGTCAATTTTTTTCTTAACCGCCCTTCCCGGTCAATTCCTGGTAAGCCTGCTGAATTTCCTTGAAACGCTTTTCAGCAAGTGTTTTAAATTCGTTGCCCAGGTGTTCCAATTTATCCGGATGGTATTTGTTTGCAAGTTCCCGGTAGGCGTGTTTTATCTCCTCGACGGACGCACTGCGGTCAATTCCCAATATGCGGTGCGGATCCCATGGTGTCACATCTTCGGCATATGGATCGTTTGGATCTGAGCGGTTATGACCGGAATAATCCCCGTGGCTACTGTCCTTATAGCTGCTGCCGGCGTTTTGATAAAAGCGATAATGACGGGCAAACTTATTCTTGCGGGATGCAAAATATTTCCACAACAGTATCCAGATGATTAAATCATCCAGCCAGCCCCAACCGACCAATAAATCCGGAACAATATCATACGGATTAAGGGTGTAAAGCCCTGCCAGTATTATAAGAATCAGTTTCCACATGATTAGACATGGCAATTTTGTAGATTGGACGGATTTGCCATTCGCAGTGTTAAAGTAATACCGCCTGATTAGATTACCAGCCTTTTATCCTGCCGTAAGCGGGACAATCACCTTGCATTAACCGATCGGTTTAGCGGCCTGGTTATGCGCTTCGATGACATAACTGCCGATTTCATGGCCGATATGTCGGGCAACCACCGGACACTTTACTTTCAGCATGAAAAAAATAGGTCGGTCGACTGCATGCAATGTTTCATAGTTGCCCTGCCCTTTGGCAATAACCAAATCAGTGCTGGCAAACTCTTTTTTGAAAGCCTGCGAACACTCCGACAACAAAGTTCCCGGTGCGTCCGAGCCGTTGTCAATCACACGAACCCGATCCGTCATGCCGGTAAAGCGGGCGTCGTCCATAGTTACATCATTGATAATGGGCGCTGCTCTGACGACATAGGTAACCCGATCCAGAATCAACTGTTCGATAAACAAGCGATCAAACACAATTTCTCCACAATTGTCCCCCAGATAAAGAATCGAACTGGATGACTTAACAGCCCGATAAAGGGACCGTATATTGCCTTTTAGGCTTACGGACAAGGACAATTCGATGCTTGCGGTTACCTCAGAGGGTTCCAACATCCGACCGGTTCCAAAATCGATCATATTACCTGCCAGCGTTAGACGGGCGGCCGCTTCAAACGCATTCTCGGCGGCAATCACCTGCGCCTTTAGTTGCGGATAAAGATCAAGCGCCAACTGGTTGAATTGCTGTTTAAGCGCTCGATAAGGATCTTGATTTCCACTTAAGCGCTGGATGAGGCGCTGAATCTGACGTCCCATGATGACGGGTTGATTTTCAAAGTCCATCTGACTGAGAATCGCAAGAATTTCCCGCAGGGCTTGTGCATGCAGGTTCGGATCATCCGATGTCAGCTTGATGGTCTCCAGCGTTTGGCGGATAAAACACGGGATACAGTCGGGATGCGTTTTCATTGTTCAAAGTCACCTGAAACTAAAAGGTCCAAGGCCGAAATTCAGTCAAGTATAAAGAATCGTTGCAACGGGGTCAATGAAAAGCGGGGTCATTGCCGGGCGGTAATACAGCCGCCCGACTTCTAAAAAATAATCATTTCAACGCATTACCGATGCGCCGGACGGTTGTACCCGCCAAAATTAACATTCAAGAAAATCCATAGTTTCCCGATAAAAGAAGCATGGTTTGGTTTCGAAAACCGTGCAGTGCCAGACGCGCTCCATTATAAAAAAATTAGAAATGTTTTCAATATGTTAATGACTAATAATGCCATAAAGAACTTCGCCCTCGCGCATAATATGATACAATGAATAGGATACGAGGATAACGGAATATGAAAATGCGACAGGCGATTCTGCTGTTTTTGCTGGTTTTAATCGGTGCCGGTGCCTTGTTTTTAAACGACTATATGAAAAATGACGTCGTCGTGATGAAAAACGGCACCGTCACCATCGTCAATAGGACCTGGGATTCCGGCAACTTTATTTTTTATCAGATTGATAGCCAGACGTTTGTCGCCAACAAAACAGAAATCGAACACTATGGAGAACCGAATCTAAAATCCGTTCTGAAACATGCCAACTTTGAAATATCGCGCCATTTCAAAAATACCAACACTAAATTTCAAAATTTTGCCAAAGATACCAGCCATTCTTTCGGTCAGAAATTATTTTGGGTAATTGCAATCCTGGCAAGCACTTTTGTCTGCATAATCATCTTACTGGTCGTTCATTTGATCCTTAACAATCGCCAACCCGGCACAACACCTGCGCCGCCGGCAAAAACGCAGTCAAAGGCGCGGGCAGCCATGCAGGCTGAAGATGCCACCGATGGGATCACGCGGTCCGATATTCTTAAATACTTCTTGAATCTGTTCAGACTCCAGATAGGGGCCGATCCCGGCGCGCCAATGAAAACAAGATCATTGCCCGATAATGCTGCGGGGCCCAACACCGTCTATGAACTGCTGATCAAACATCACGGGGACTGGATGCGTCGCCGTATGAGTATCGGGCCGCTGGGCGAGGAGGCCGGCAGCAAAAGCAAATGCTTCTATGTGATCTATGACGTTCATCTGGTGGTTAAAATACCGGCCAAACCGATCTCTGAATTTGAATACTATATCGAAAGCATAAAAAAAGAAGGCGAGATCGTCGATAAGCTCGCCCCCAAAGAGTGCATTATTCCAAGGGTTTCATCCATATTAAATTTGATTCACAAATGGCCCGGCAGCAGTCGTTTGCCGACTGAAAAACTCGAAGAAAAATATGTTGCCTGGCTTCGTCAAAACACCGACTACCAGAACTATCTGAAAATTAAAAATACCTTTGTCTTTTTTATGGATTTTGCAAAATACTATTTTCTGGGTCACATCATTGATAATCTGCACGAAGCCAAAGATGCGATCGCAGCGGAAGTCAGCGAAAACACAGAGATCATTTTTGACAATCAAAAGTTCTGTGGTCGATACGGCAAGGCCAAAGAATCCATTGGTATTGAAATCAGACAGGTGTATGATAATAGTCTGGCGGCCATTCGCCAGTTTCTCACAGACTCCGGGGTGGCGTCGAATATTTCGCTGTTTCGCATTCAAAGCTGGTTCCTGACTCATCTAGCCGGCAAATCGGTCGCCCGCAAGGAAAGCGGTCTGTCTGAAAATCTGGTTGATGAATTAAATCTTCTGATAGAGCTCAATTTTTCAAAATATATGGACACTGTCTCGGCCTATCGCAACACTATTACAGCTTACATACTTAAGATCCGCTATGAACAAAACAAACCGCAAATGGCCGGTATCATAACTAACCTGCTGGATCTTCTGGCATGGCTGCGCAACAAACAAATTGCCATGCGAGATCTAAAGCCCGATAATCTGCTGGTCGCCGGCAACCCTTCTCAATATCCATTATTTTTAATGAATGCCGATGAATATGAGCTGGGTATCATTGATGTCGAGACCGCCGTGGATTTTGAACCCGCAAAGAATCGAAAAGTCAAACAGCCGCTGCTGGGCGGTACGCCGTTTTATGCAACCCCATCGCATTTTTTCAGCAACGCTGTCCTTCTCGAGGCATTTAACGATTTACACAAGATATTACACTTACAGGATTGGTACGCCATTCTGGTAATGATTTTTAAAACGATTACCGGTGAGTTGATGTTTCAACATACCGCGCGCTTGTTTGCCGATATACGCAATAAAATAAAGTTCGGGCAAATGGAGGGCATGCTGGAAACTGAAATCGTCGCCGATGTTAGCCGTGCCTTTTGGCGCAGTGCACTGCTGGAATTCAAGACCAAAATGAATCAAAAAGAAAACCTTCTAAAATCGCTCTTTTTCGCCGTTCCGGATACGGCCAAACAGATGTTTCGCAAAGTGCTCCATGATGATATTGAAGCCACTACAGAAAAAATAAAGCGCTGCGTTAGCAGTCAAACCGTTTTAGAAAGTCCTCAAAGTCAACAACGGCTGATCGATTCTACCCCCGATAAAATCGAAGAGCTTCGGGTCGAATTTGAAAATAAAATTAAGTCCATGCGCAGCGCACCCCGGGACCATTCCAAATCAATTGTGTTTTTAAAATACCTGCGTACGCTCAAACTGCATGTCGAGCAACAAAAGCAACTCTTAAAAAGGCTCGAGCAGCCAAGTCCAAAACTAACCGCATACACCCTGCTGGCATTTATGTTCAACAATCTTTACAAATCAATGTTTCGAGAAGAGTGGTGGGTGAAGGCAGGCGCTGAAAACAAATTGTCCGATGCGGATGTTGATGATGCTACGCTCGAGGCAGCCGCCTAAAACTGATTTTATTTGACAGCTTATTTCCAGCCATTGTATTCTAAGCATCGTCAGCCCGGCATACATTTCGGATAAATCCCATAAAACCGTAGCTTACTAATTTTCGTGTACCGCAGATGCAACACCACCCGGAAAGTCAAAATTTAAGCCCCGAACAGGGGCGACTGCTGGTCAAACTGGCACGCCAGACACTGGCCGAGCGATTCGCAAAAAAGATTCCGCAAAATGACATCGATGCACTGAATATTGCCTTAAACGATCCTTGTTTTCAATCTGTCTGTGGAATCTTTGTCACGCTGACCCTCAACGGGCAACTCCGCGGATGTATCGGCAACCTCACATCTGAAGAACCCATACGAACCGGTGTTTGCCGAAATGCAATTAATGCCGCTTTTCATGACCCACGATTCGCACCGCTAAGTGCTGCCGAACTTGAACAAGTTGAAATTGAAGTCAGTATCCTTTCCGAGCCCCGGCCCTTGAGATACCGCGACAGTGCCGACCTGCTTAAGAAACTTTGCCCTCATGTCGACGGGGTGATCGCGCGGAAGGGCCATGCCAGCGCCACTTTCTTGCCACAGGTATGGGAGCAGCTGCCGCAACCGCAGGATTTTTTATCCCACCTGTGCATGAAAGCCGGACTCGCAGCCGATGCCTGGGACCGCTCTAAACTCGAAATTTCGATCTATCAGGTGCAACACTTCGAAGAACCCACTTGAATTTTAAATAAAAATCTCTGCCGCATGTAAAATTTAGGCTGGTATTGAACAAACCTTCCTGCCAACGCCGTTGCGTCAGGACTAAAGTTCATCTGACCTGTCGGGTTCATCGGCATAGGCTTTTTTTCGGAGCATCCGTCGAATGTATGCCAATATCGTCAACAGTGCGGCTGAAACGAACAAAATTTCATAGAGATGAATGGACAGGTAGGTAAACCAGCTGATATTTTTTTTGAGATGGGACCGCCATTGACTTTCCAATTGATCAAATGAAATCGCAAAGCGCATCTCAACAGCGGTTTCGATCTCATATCCCTGCCGCAGCAGTTCCAGAAGATCCAGAACACCCTGTGGGCCGTAAGTGCGGCTGATGTATTCCACGACGCTTTTGCTCTGCTCATAGGCCAGAATGAGGGCATTTTTTTCCGGTGGAAAGCGGTGCTTTATTTTTGCCAGATCAAAATATTGGTCGGACAGGATGGCAGCCGGCAACAGCGCACGCCGCGTGTCCATAAGGATATCGGCCAAACCATCGCTGGCCCACTGACAAATGCCTTCGTCCAGCCAGCGGGGCAGCCGGTCGCCTTTGATGTGATGATGAAGCAGCAGGTGGCACAATTCATGTTTGATGGTCGCCTGCAGGCTAAAAGGCGAAGTCGTCATCCTGGTGTTATCGATGAACATGGCGTTTTTGTGCGGTAGCGCGTAGGCAACAACCAACGAATGACCGGTCAACTGCTCAAATCTTTTATGATCATCGATCAATACAAGGGTGGGTCGAAATTCCACCGGCCATTGAATCATAGTTTCGAGCTCCTGTTTGGTACCAGCATACACAGACAGGATCTGGCGGGCTGTCTGCTCGAGACCCGCATCATAAACCACCGTCAGTTCTTGAGAATCCAACATGGATGGCTCGAGCGCCGCCAGCGCGACCGCACTCATCAAAATAAATAAAACGGATAAAATTAGACGTGCGCGCATGTGAATCTGCCAAAGTCTATTTGAGCAATGGTTCTTGAAGGTCCGCTTTGTTGGACAATATCAAAAAATGTGGTAAAAGCCAGATCGGTGTATCGTATTTTGGGAAAATATATCCAGCCTTGATTCATTAGAAGCTATCACAAAAATGCATCTAACCCGCCTGCAGCGGACAGGCGCCCAGGGGTTTTGTTAAAAACAGATTTTCAAATCCTTTAGCGCTAAATTTTAATTTTATATCCCAGGAGCGGTTATGTCAGAAATTCGTGCCCGAACGATTCAAGGTTTACGGGTGGGCGACACATTTACTATTTCGCGGCGATTCACCGAAGCGGATGTGAAGACATTTGCCGATATTACCCGTGATTACAATGCCGTCCATTTTGATTCGCGCTTTGCCGCAGCCAAGCATTTTCGCGACCGGATTTGCCATGGCCTGCTGGTGGGCAGTCTGCTGACAGAAGTCGGGGGCCAGATCGGCTGGTTGGCGTCGGTCATGAATTTTAGATTCAAGCAACCCGTTTATTTTGAGGATACGATTACCTGCAAATTTACCATCACCCATATAGACGAACGTCAGCGTGCCAGAGCAAAAGCACTCTATTTAAACCCTGACGGCGACACCGTTCTGGAAGCCGAGCTGGAGGGCATCCTGCCGGGCAAAACTGAACGCCAAATTCTGGATGACATGGTGACTGAAGGCGATCCTACCAATAAAATGCGCTAATCCACGCGTACATTATTTCGAATAAAACTCAAAACCAAAAAGAAGGCCGTGGAGGCGTCTGTGTTTGCCACCCACGGCCTGCATTTTGGCCAAACAAGGCTATTATCTGATCGTTACTTATGCCGCCAGGCTTCGAGACGCACCTTTAGGACCACAATATTGATCTTCTCGGCGAAAAACTGCTGTCCGCCTCCTCCGGTGACGTCATCGACGATCAGCCCGCTGTTGGTGCTGCATTTGCGCTCGGCGGCGAATTCGATCCGGATTGCGGTCTCGCAGATCTGATCATGATGGAACGGCCTTCAAATACGGCGCCTTCTTTAATATCGATAGACGCTGCGGTGCAATCCCCGATGAGTTTGCCGGAAGGATGGATCTCCAGTTGCTGGTGAGCCTTCACGTTACCGGTGACCTCGCCTTGGATTACGATATTCTTGGCCTCTAAATCGGCCTCAACGATGCCGGTATTGCCGACAAAAATATTGCCGGACAGGGCAATTGCGCCTTTAATGTAGCCTTCCACATGCAGATTTTCAGGTCCTTGAATCTCACCTTCAATTCTGACATTTTTACTCACCAGAGATGTGGAGTCTGCAGTCTTAACTTTTTGCATTAAAAGTGCTCCTTTTATAATTTGATAATATCCGATTCAGATTTGGGTGGATCGCGTCTAGAACCGAATGTCGCCCGGCACTCATTTTTGATCGGGTCCCGATGGGCCTGGTTTTTGAGGTGCCGGCGCCGCATCAGCCGCATCGGGTTTGGATGCCTGCGCTGATCGGCCGCTCATGGTGATTTCACCATCAAAAAAAGCGCCTTCCGCGATGGATAATTTGGGGGTTACAATCTGCCCCTCAATGCGAGCCGTTTTGTCCAGGTGCAACCGTTGCTGGGCAGCCAATCTCCCCTCTACACTACCGTTGACGGATATGACGTCTGCTTTGACCTCACCTTTAATTTTGGCCGGCTGCGCAATTTTTACACGGCCGCGCAAGTTGAATTCACCGTCAAAGCCGCCCATGATAATGACGTTGCCATTTCCCGACACACGACCCCTGATCGTCAGGTTTTTGCCAAAATAGGAGGTTTCATTCTGCGATAAGGCCGTCTGGCTGCGTTGCGATTTGATGTCTATTTTCTTCTTAGCGAACAGTGGCATCAATTTGCTCCTCTTTGCAATTGGTTTCTCAGAAATCCGGTTAACGGTACAATTTCATTATATATCAAAATGCAAAAAATCAACAGCTAGTCTTTTACAGCTCTTCATTTTTTGTTCTGAAAATAAATGGCTCGCAGGGCTTCCGTGCTGCTATGGCGCTTTTCTGCTAATGTCGCGCAGCAACTTTATGAAAACAAACCCGTATTTGCCCGGTTGTTGATGAAGTGATGTTGCTTCCTGACAATGGCACTGTTTTATGCTATACCCTAATTGATCGTAAACAAAATTCAAAACAGAGGTAGACAACTACAGCAAAGCCCTTGGGCGCCTTAAAGCTGGGGCAATCCTCCAGAGGCGGATCTACGACATCGACTTTCAATCAATACGGAGCACCCAGGAATTTACCAGTGGTATTCTGATTATGAAAAAAATTATTCTGATACTTGTTGGAGTCCTGTTGAGTGCGTTTGCTGGATATGCCGATCGGGTCTCAGATGGATCTGACATAAAAAATGCCCGGCATCACATGGTGCAGACCACCATCAAAGATCGGGGCATATCGGACCCCCGGGTCCTCGCAGCCATGCAAGCCGTACCCCGACACCGTTTTGTGCCGGACAACCTTTTAACTGCCGCCTACGCAGATCAGCCGCTGCCAATCGGAGAAGGACAGACCATCTCCCAACCCTATGTGGTGGCGTTGATGACCGAAATTCTGGGTCTCACCCGCAACCAGCGCGTCCTTGAAATCGGAACCGGTTCCGGCTATCAGGCGGCGGTTCTGGCTGAAGTGGTCAATCCGGTTTACACGATCGAAATCAAGAAAAAACTTTACGATCGGGCCAGCAAGACCTTAAAATTGCTTGGCTATGACAACGTCAACATCCGGCATAGCGATGGCTATTTTGGTTGGCCGGAAGCAGCTCCATTTGATGCCATTATGATCACCGCGGCCATCGATCATATTCCGCCGCCGTTGCTTAAACAGCTGAAAGACGGTGGCAGGCTGACATTGCCGCTGGGCAACCCGTTTAGCTACCAGAATCTAGTTTTGGTAACCAAAAAGGGCGATGATCTTATCGTCAAGCAAATTACCGGCGTTCTATTTGTGCCCATGACCGGCCATGCGCTAAAGAAACCCACACCCTGATTGCCAATGATTTTCAGCGCTGTTTTCCTGATTGGTTTTTCAACCCTGGCCTTTGAGGTCCTGCTGGCCAGAATTTTTTCGATCGCCCAGTGGAACCACCTCTCGTTTATGGTCATCGCTATTGCCCTGTTTGGCTTTGCCGCCAGCGGAACTTTTCTGAGTATTTTCAATCTCCGTCGGGGGGATCGTCGCCCCCATTCTGTGTCCAACCCGCAAGCCACTACCATCTGGGTGGCTCTCTATGCGTCCACTACCCTACTGGCATTTGTGGCTGTAAACAACCTGCCCCTGGATTATTTCCGGCTGCCGGTTGAGCCCATACAAAGCCTTTATGTGTTGGCCGCTTTTGTCGTTCTGGCGCTGCCGTTCTTTTTTTCAGGCGGCATGGTAGCCTTCGCTTACACCCGCATGCCAGAAAATACCGGTCTGATATATTTTGCCACCATGTGCGGCTCAGCCTGCGGGGCTGTATTTCCGGCATTGCTGCTTCCTTTTTTCAGTGAAGGTCAGCTGGTTGTCGTTTTTGCCCTCACACCACTGCTGGTGGTGCCGGTCAGTTTTGTTCATCTGCCAGGAATCCGGAGGGCCGGGACGCGGCAACAATCGCCGCAGATTCGCTGGACGATCTTTTGTTGCTTCATCATCTGTGCCGCCCTATTTCTGGTGTCACCTTATGGTCAGCGCCTGATTGAAGTGCAACCGTCACCGTACAAAACCCTTTCCCAGGTCCTGCAATTTCCAGAAACCCGCATCAAACAAACCTTCAACACGATCAGGGGGCGCACCGACCGGGTCAGCAGTCCCTATATCCGCTTTGCGCCGGGTCTGAGTCTGCGCTACATGGAAAGTCTGGCGCCCCAGGCAGCGATCTTTAAAGACGGTGACAATCAGCTGGTTTTACATCCGCCGGATGTCCGGCAGAGCGTTCAATTTGCAACTTATACCCTTCCTTATAGCGGCTATGCGCTGCATCCCGGCGCACAAAACGCCCTGGTCATTTTGCAAAACGGCGGATCGGCCATGGCATGCGTTCTGGCTGCCGGAATCCATGATATCACCCTTGTGGCTGAGAATCCGGTCTCGGCCGAAATCATCAGCCGTCATTACGGCCGTGAAGTCGTTTCCCGCCCACCCCGGTCCTTCTTATCCAGGATAGGCAAGCAGTTTGATATCATTCAGGTGGAAAACTGGGGAACATCGATTCCGGGGTCGGCTGCCCTCAATCAGGATCACCTGTATACCAGCGACGCGTTTTTCCAATACCTGAAGCACCTGACACCGGACGGGTTGATCATCGTCTCGCGCAGGCTGCTGCTGCCGCCGGCCGATAGTCTGCGCCTGTGGGCAGCCGCCTATGAGGGCTTAAAGAAGACGGCCGCCAAAAATCCGGCAAACCATCTGGCAATTCTGCGCAACTGGGACACCTTTGTTCTGCTGATATCCAAGCAACCGCTTCGCAACACGGCTCGCCTGAAAGCATTTGCTACTGAGCGCAATTTTGATCTGGTCTTTCTGGCTGGCATGCTATCGGATCAGGCCAATCGCTTCAATCAATTCGATACACCCTACCACTTTATTGAAATAAATCGCCTGGCGGCCGCCTACCGCGAAGGAACGGAAAATGCGTATTTCAGATCCTACCTGCTGGATGTCCGACCCCAATCAGACAATCGTCCCTTTCCGGGCCGCTACCTGAAATGGTCGAAAGTCAAATCTCTTTACCGGACCCTGGGCAGTCGTCTGTATGCCCTGCTGATGTCGGGTGAAATTGTGGTGATGGTGGTTTTCATCGAAGCCCTGCTGATCAGTGGGCTTTTGCTGTTTTTGCCGCTTTTTTTTGTTCGCCGGCGCATTCAAAAGCCATCCCGAGCGCAGGTGCTCTATTTTTTCGGTGTTGGCGCCGGTTTTATGTTTGTCGAGTTATTTTTTATAAAAAAATATATTCTTTTATTTGGTGATCCGGTGATTAGTTTTAGCGTTGTGGTCGCCGGGGTTCTCATATTTTCGAGTCTGGGGGGTGCCTGGGCCCAGAAAAAAGAAAAATCTGTCCTAAAAACAGCCCTTTTCATTTTACTCGGGACACTGTTGATGACTTATGTTGCGCTGGATCCGTTAGTGGAACTGCTGCTGCACAACGCGCCCATCTGGCAATATACGGGGGCCCTGCTGGTCTTGGGCCCTATCGGGTTCCTGATGGGGCTGCCCTTTACCATCGGCATGCGTGATATGTTATCCACCGCCGCCCAGCGCGCTTATGCCTGGTCGGCAAATGGCTGCGCGTCGGTTCTGGCATCGATTGCGTCCGCCCAGATCGCTCTGATGTTCGGCATCGGCTTCATCCTGGGTTGTGCCATCGTGGCCTATGGGGTTGTTATGTTCAGCTGGCAGCAAATGAACAAGACTTGACCCGGAAAGGATCAAACATTTACCATTGAAAAAGATACCGATTCAGGTGGAATGTTATGCCGGATATCGGGCAGAAGAGACCCCGCGCGCCATCGGGTTTAAGTCCCGCAAAATCCGTGTCAAAAATGTGCTCGATCGCTGGCTGGCTCCCGCGCACCGCTATTTTAAGCTGCTGGGTGATGATGACGCTGTTTATATTATTCGCCATGACACCCGCAGCGGGGAATGGGAGTTAACCTATTATTGTGCTGCAGCGAAATCGTCATAACACCCTGTTAGCAACGTGAAGTGATCATGCCGGGAATGGAACACTATCAATCACCGCTTTTATTAAAAAATCCCCACCTGCAGACTATTCTGGCCAGCAGTAAAATCCGCGTGATCGGGGCCAATCGCATGCGCGTTGTGGCCCGTGAAAAGATCATTGAAACCGACGGCGGCATAAAATTGCTGGGCTACCATTCCCAGGTAAACGGGCAGCCGCCCAAGGGACTGGCTGTCTTGTTGTCCGGCTGGGAAGGCAGTGCCGACTCGACCTACATTTTGCGCTGCGGCAAAATCCTTTATCAAAATGGCTATGATGTTTTCAGGTTGAACTACCGCGACCATGGCCCCAGCCATCATCTGAATAGCGGTATTTTTTATGCCGTTCTTTTAGAGGAGGTGCACCAGGCGGTATCACAGGTTGCTGATTACGCCGGGAACCGCCCGGTATTTTTGATTGGATTTTCCCTGGGCGGTAATTTTGTTTTACGTCTTTTAAAAAAATGTGTGCAGGCCCCCATTGCAAACCTGCGTCATGCCGTCAGTATCAGTCCGGTGTTGAATCCGCAAAAATCGACGGAGACAATCGATCGCATTGCTTTTATCAGAAAATACTTTTTGGCCAAATGGCAACGTTCGCTGCTGAAAAAACAGTCACTGTTTCCGGATCTATACGATTTTAGCGAGGTCACGCGCTTAAAGACCATCCGAACGGTAACCGATTTCTTGCTGGCAAGATACAGTGATTTCCGGTCCGCCGAGGATTACTTCGCCGCGTATGCCGTCATGGGATCGGCAATTGCCGACGTCAACGTCCCCACAACCATTATCACAGCTGCAGATGACCCCATCATTCCTGTAAACGATTTTTATGATCTGGTGCCCCACGAACATCTTCAGCTGGTCATTCATCCCCACGGGGGGCATAATGGATTCATTACTGGATTTAACCTGCAAAGCTGGTATGAAACGCAAATAGTGACGCTTTTTGATAACCTTGTACAGCATTCATAAAAGGCGCTAAAATTGTCGCTTGCTTTTACCCGCTATGAGTCCTAAATTATCTGTGGCAACAAAAAAAATGGAGGATGACTATGGACGACAAGACAACTGAAATTTTAAAGTGCGCAATTTTAATGGAAAAGCGTGGACAGGCTTTTTACAATAAAGTGGCCCAACAAACATCCGGCGAGGTCGTGAAGCGGTTTTTCGAAATGATGGCCGAGGAAGAAAGCAATCACATCAAAATTTTATCCAACCAGTTTAAAGCCTATCAGGACAAGCAACAGTTTGACATTAGCGACATGCACGATCACTGCGAATCTGATATCGCCGGCAAGATACTTTCACAACAAATCAGATCTGAAATTTCGGCGGCTGATTATGAGGCCGCCGCCATCTCGGCGGCAATGTCCATGGAAGAAAATGCCATCAAATTGTATTCCGAGCGGGCTGTGGCAGCGACAGATCCTAATGAAAAAGCGCTCTATGACTGGCTGGCAAACTGGGAAAACCAGCATCTGAGTTTTCTGGCTGACATTGACCGGGATCTGACAGAAGACATCTGGTATGATCAAAACTTCTGGCCTTTCTGAAAAGCGGCTCATTCGCACAGCGGCACCAGCATAACCGGGCATGGCGCTTTTTCAAGAATCGTCATTCCGATATAGTCGACCCGTCCGAGACACATTTTTTCCGGGAGCTGGTGACAGCCTAAAATAATAAGATCTGTACCCATCTCACGTGCCATTTTGCAGGTCATCAGCGCCGGGTCAGCCGGTAAACACCTGAATG
>Ga0265306_10001021_pt1 | contig 13709 bp, 8 predicted proteins | sample Helome_3_FD_192493 | JGI IMG/M metagenome (GOLD analysis project Ga0265306, IMG submission 192493) | Marine sediment microbial communities from subtidal zone of North Sea - Hel_20160420 (Illumina Assembly) | ecosystem: Environmental > Aquatic > Marine > Subtidal zone > Sediment ...
ATCCGGGGTAATTTCCACATATTGCCGCGCTTTTTCCACCACCGGTGTCTCCAGGTCAGCCAGATATTGATCCACCCGCGGGGCTTGACGTCGCTGTCCCTTCTCGTCCATCCATTGAAACAGGCGCACCGAAGACGGCATGGTCGCGATGTCAGGAATATCCGGATTAAAGGCATAATTCGATATCTTGCCAAGGTCCGTCTGGCTGTCAAATTCATGATAGGCCGAAGGTAGGCCAAGTATCCCATCTGCATAATGCAGGGTGTGATCATCCTTGGATCCTTCGATAAACGCCATAACGTCAGCAACCAGCCCGGGGTCAAAGGAAACCTTTTTTACAGGATCAACAAGATCGAGAAAATGATGCAACCCGGAGTAGATACTCTGGGGAATCTTTACCTCTTCAGGATTTTTGTCCGCCCGGGACTGGATCGGGGAAATCAGACAGATGGTCCCTATCAACATTATAATTATGAGTTTAGGCTGACTCAGACCCATAAGCCTTTTTAGAAATAATTTTGTCATACCGACCTTTTACCTTGAATATATATTTTTTCAAACAAACCAAAACCGTCATAAATCTTATTTGTCATTAATGAACAGCCCCGCCGCTGGAGGGCTCGTCCGCCGCTGGCGGATTAAGCTCCTACCAATACGCGGGCCCCCTGATGGCTGAATAAGAACAGATCCGGATGGGTGCATGGATTGTAGTTGCGCGAAGTATCAAAAATAAAGTCCGCCGGAGGTTTACCCGCCTTGGCGGACGGTTTATTGGCACCTTGAGAGTCGGTTTTTAATTTAGCACACCATGCAAATTTCTCAACCAAATTTCACCCCCTTAAAATAATCATTCTATTTGAATGTCAATCATTCAAAGGCCTTTTCATTCTAAAAATATCAGTTTGCCAAGCGGCCAAAGGGTTCTTAGGTTAAAGCTCAGTCAACAGATACGGGTCCAAAAAAATGGGGGGATAGTCCACCAGTGTCGGCTTCTTCTTTGATAATATTGGAGTGTTTCGATTGCGGACAGGGGATTGTGGATTTGGGATTTAAATAGGGAGGTTGATCTGACTGGATTATCGCCAATCAAAAATCTGCATTCCAAAATCCGAAATCGATTGACTCCAGGATCGTATAATCGTGACACTTCGGATAAATTTGAATTTACCATTTTATTAATCATAATTCTCTTAAAAATTGCATCCTATGACCAACGCATCGATTCGAATAAAAGGTGCCCGCCAGCACAACCTGAAAAACCTGGATCTTGACATCCCACTAAATCAGATCACGGTGGTTACCGGCGTCAGCGGTTCGGGCAAGTCATCACTGGCCTTTGACACCCTCTATGCCGAGGGTCAGCGCCGCTATGTGGAAACCTTCTCCCCCTACGCAAGGCAATTCATGGACCGTATGGACCGTCCCCAGGTCGATAAAATCGAGGGCATTCCGCCGGCCATCGCCATCGACCGCAAAGACCCGGTCCGGACTTCCCGCTCGACCGTGGGCACCATGACCGAAATCACCGATTATGTGAAACTGCTGTACGCCCGTCTGGGAAAGCTTCACTGCCGCTCCTGCGGCAAACCGGTGACGCCGGAAACACCGACCCATATCTGGAAGCTTATGGGTAAGGTCCCCGTCGGGTCACAGGTGGTCATCACCTTTCCCTACCTGGTTGACGGAATCCCGCCCGATCAAATTCGCAAGTCCTTGATGCAAAACGGATTTGATCGTCTGTATCTTAAAAACCGGATTGTTCAACTGGAAGACTGGCAGCCCGACCGCCGCCGCAAAGAAATCCCGGTCCTGACCGACCGCCTGGTCCTGCGACCAAAGGACCGGGAACGAATGATGGATTCCCTCGAAATGGCCTTTCGTTTCGGCGGGGGCAGACTGGATGTTTGGATTTCGCCCGGAAGGCATTATGCTTTCAGCAACCGGCTGGAATGCGCCCGCTGCCAGATAGAATACAATTCACCCATGCCCAATCTATTCTCGTTTAACAGCCCCATGGGGGCCTGTGATACTTGCCGGGGTTTTGGCCGTACCATCGGCATTGACATGGATCTTGTCATTCCGGATCACTCATTATCCCTCAAAGAGGGCGCCATCAAGCCCTTTGGCACGTCGGACAACGGCCGCATGGAATATAAGGATCTGATGGATTTTTGCCGGCGGAAAAAAATCCCGATAAAGGTCCCCTTCGCCAACCTAAAGGCGGCTCATAAAAAAGCGATTATAAAGGGAACCTCTACCTATTACGGCATCGAAGGGCTGTTCCGCTGGCTGGAATCCCGAACTTATAAGATGCCGGTGCGGGTATTTCTGGCCCGCTATCGCAGCTATGATAGCTGTGAAGCGTGCGACGGCACACGATTTAAGGAAGAAACCCTGCTGTACCGGATCGGCGGCCGGAACATCGCCCAGATTTATGACTGCAATGTCGAGCAGGCGTATTATTTTTTTAAAAAAATTTCGGTGTCGCCCCGGGATGAGGCCAGCCTGCTGGTCCTTGAGGAAATCCACAATCGCTTGATTTATTTAAGAGATGTCGGCCAGGGCTACCTGACCCTGGACCGCCAGTCCCGCACCCTTTCAGGCGGTGAGGTGCAGCGGGTAGCGCTGGCGTCGGCCCTGGGTTCCGCTCTGGTCAACACCCTCTATGTTCTGGATGAACCCAGCATCGGCCTGCATCCCCGGGACAATCACCGTCTCATTCGCATCTTAAAAGGACTGCGCAATTTATCCAACACCGTGGTGGTGGTTGAACACGACCCGGAAATCATTCGTGAGAGTGATTATTTGCTTGACCTCGGCCCCCGGGCTGGTGAGCAGGGCGGCAAAATCATGTATTTCGGCCCCACCGCAAACGTTAACGGGTCTTTGACCGGACAATATTTGAAGGGGAAACGCAAGATTTCTGTTGGCGCTCGACAGCGCGTACCCGCTAAAGGTCGGTGGCTGACTATTAAGGGTGGTGCGGAAAACAATTTAAAAAATCTCGATGTGCGCATTCCCCTGGGGTTGTTTGTCTGCTTAACCGGGGTTTCAGGTTCCGGTAAATCGACCCTGGCCGATGAAGTTCTCTATAAAGCCGCTCGCAGAGCCCTGGGCAACCCGGAGGGTCGACCCGGCGAACACCGCAGCATCAGTGGTCTGAATCAAATCCGCGATGTTGTCCTGGTAGACCAGCGTTCCATCGGTCGCACCCCCCGCGCCAATGCCCTGACCTACACCAAGGCCTTAGACCCGATCCGACGGCTGCTGGCCGACACCCCCGCGGCGCAGGCTAACAAATTCGGGCCCGTTCATTTTTCGTTTAATGTAGCCGGCGGGCGCTGTGAAACCTGCAATGGCGACGGTTTCGAAAAAGTGGAGATGCAGTTTCTTTCAGATGTATTCATCACCTGTCCGGATTGCAAAGGAACACGGTTTAAGCCCGAGGTCCTTGACGTCAACTACCGCGAGCAAAATATTCATGACATTCTGACCATGACAGTGGACCGGGCCCTGGATTTTTTTAAGGCTCATAAAAAAATCGTTTCCGCCCTGCAACCGCTAACCGAAGTGGGGTTGGGTTATATCCGCCTGGGACAGCCGATCAACACCATGTCCGGGGGTGAAGCCCAGCGACTCAAACTTTCCCGCTACATTGGAAACGGGCGGGGGCAATCCGCAGACAAGTTGTTCATTTTTGACGAACCCACCACCGGTCTGCATTTTGATGATATCGGCACACTTCTGGGGGCACTGCAGCGACTGGTCGACAGCGGCAATACGGTCCTGGTGATCGAACACAACATGGACGTCGTCAAAACCGCGGACTGGGTTATCGACCTGGGACCCGAAGGCGGCGATGACGGAGGACGGATCGTTGCAACCGGCCCCCCTGTAGAGGTCGCCAAAAATGTCAAATCCCATACCGGCCGCTTTTTAAAAGCCTATTTGAAAAAGGCAGGTCGTTTAAAACCGTCCCAATCCTTTCCGACCGGTGTGGCCGAGTCAACGGTATCATTTAACAGTTCAGCAATACCGGATGTCATTGCCTTAAAGGGCGCCCGGGAGCATAATCTCAAGAATATCAATTTGACCGTGCCCCACAACCAATTGGTGGTGTTGACCGGTGTTTCCGGTTCGGGAAAATCCACCCTGGCGTTTGATATCCTGTTCGCCGAAGGCCAGCGCCGTTATCTGGAAAGCCTGGCACCATACGTGCGGCAGTATATGAAAATACTGGAGCGACCGGAAGTCGACCTGGTCACCGGCCTGGCCCCCACGGTGGCCATTGAACAGCGAACCAGCTATGCCAGCCGGCGATCCACCGTGGCCACCCTGACAGAAATCTATCATTACCTGAGGCTTTTATACAGCAAACTCGGAATTCAGCATTGCCCGGGGTGCGGGCGCCAACTGAAGGCCCAGACCCGGAGGGCAATTGTTGATCAAATTCGTCGACGCTATCCCCGTAAGGCAGCCACGGTGCTGGCCCCCAAAGTATTCGGCCGCAAGGGATTTCACAAGGAGGTCATGGCGCGCGCCCTGAAAAAGGGCATAAAACAGGCCCGCATCGACGGTAAGATCACCGTCATAAAAGAAGGTATGGCCCTGAGTCGCTATCATGAGCACAACATCGATCTGGTTATCGGGCACCTGCCCGCTAAAAACCTGGAGACCCTGGTGGATGCAGCGCTAAATGAGGGCAACGACAGTCTGTCAATTTTAGACCGCCGGGGAAACGAAGACGTGTTCAGTATACACGGCATCTGCCCGGCCTGCGGTATCGGCCTTGAAAGTCTTGATCCCCGCCTATTTTCGTTTAACAGCCAACAGGGTGCCTGTACCCAATGCAGCGGACTCGGTACCATCGGTGAGTCGGTGGATGAAGACAACCCCGGCCCAAAGGTCTGCCCCGGGTGTGGCGGTAGTCGCCTGAAAAACCAGGCCCTGGCCGTCAAAGTCGGCCGCAACAACATTTGGGGCCTGGTGCAAAAGCCGGCCCGGGAAGTTTATCAGATGCTGAAAAAACTGGCCTTCAAACCCCATGAGAAACCGGTCGCCGAACCGATTATAGCGGAATTGTTGACCCGCCTGGCTTTGTTGAATCAACTGGGTTTATCCTATCTTTCCCTGGCGCGCAGCGGCGACACACTTTCCGGCGGCGAGGCCCAGCGTATACGTCTGGCCGCCCAACTGGGATCGAATTTGACCGGTGTCTGTTATATTCTGGATGAGCCTACCATCGGTTTGCATGCCAGGGACAGCCGGATTCTGATCGATGCCCTCAAGACCCTTCGCGATCGCGGCAATACGATTCTGGTGGTTGAACATGATGAAGAATCCATTCGAGCCGCCGATACCATCGTTGACCTGGGCCCCGGGGCCGGACAGGAGGGCGGCCGCGTCGTGGCTTACGGTACACTGGCGGATTTGAAAAAAGCAGCTTTGTCCATCACCGGTGCGCTGCTGAGCGAACACACCACAAAAATCACATCCCGCATGAGACCTTATAAGAAAAGACCTGCCATCCAGATTTGGGGGGCCTCGGTCAATAACCTCAAAAACATCAAAGTCAATTTTCCCACCGGGTGCCTGATCACCGTAACCGGGGTGTCCGGCTCGGGAAAATCCAGTCTGCTAAAAGAAACGCTTTACAAAGGTCTGCGCAACCGGCTGTTAAACCAGCGCCGTCCGGCGGGTTATTGCAAAGATATCAAAGGCTGGGACCATCTAAAACGGGTGCTGGAAGTTGACCACAGCCCCATCGGCCGCACGCCGCGGTCCGTACCGGCTTCCTATGTGGGCTTTTTGTCGGAAATTCGCAAACTATTCTCACTGACGCCGCCGGCCCGTGCCAGGGGATATTCCGCCGGACGTTTCTCGTTTAATGTGGCCGCCGGTCGCTGCGAAGCCTGCAAGGGGCAGGGGCGTCCGAAAGTGGAGATGAGCTTTCTGCCCGATGTGTATGTACCCTGCGATGTCTGCCGGGGAAAGCGTTTTAACAATGAAACCCTTGCCATCCAGTATCGGGGTAAAAATATTTCAGAGATTCTGGCAATGACCTTTGCCGAAGCGGCCCGCTTTTTTGCGGCCATCCCCTCCATCCGTCGGCCAGTACAGTTTGTCTGCGATGTCGGTTTGGGGTATCTGTGTCTGGGACAGCCCAGCCCGACCCTGTCGGGCGGTGAAGCCCAGCGAATCAGACTGGCCCAGCAGCTGGCCAAACCATCCACCGGACATACGCTCTACATCCTTGACGAGCCCACCACGGGGTTGCATATGGCCGATGTCCAGCGGCTCATCGACGTTTTGCAAAAACTGGTGGATGACGGCAACACCGTGGCCGTCATCGAGCACAACATGGAAATCATCCGCGAAGCAGATTACGTTATCGATTTAGGACCCGAAGGCGGCGAAGACGGCGGCCGGGTGGTCACCTCGGGCACACCGCAAGAACTTCTAAAAGCCACTAAAAAGTCGCATACCGCCAAATGGTTTAAGAAATACCTGCAGGGTAATTAGGTAAATATCAATTTGTGATAATTTACAAATTCGAAGCACGAAATACGAAATACGAAACAAATTCCAAATTCAAATGTTCAAATCTTCTAAACCATGATAGTAAAATTTAGGAAACCCGAAACGCAGCCATTGAGCTTCCTATACATATATGAGATAATTTCCATACTGACTTGGAGCATGATTTTATGCTTTTTACGTTTAGATTTTTGATCATTCGTTTTTCGATATTGTTTCGAGTTTCGGATTTCGGATTTCAAATTTACGGCATAGCCAACCAAGGAGCTTGAATATGGCAAAAAAGAATGAGCTGAAGGCTACAGATCTGCGATGTGTATGTGATCCTAAAATTTTTAAGTTCAAGAATACTACGGAAATCAAGCCTCTGGATGAAGTCATCGGTCAAAAGCGGGCGGTTCAGGCAATTGAATTCGGGCTGAACATGAAAAGCTCCGGTTATAATATCTTCGTTACCGGGGTTGAAGGCACCGGCAAATCGACCATTGTTAGAGAACTTGTTTCCAAACACGCTAAAACGCTTACTAGGCCGGATGATTGGTGTCTGGTAAACAATTTCAAGGACCACTTCCGCCCCAAAGCCATTGCAGTTCCTTCCGGTAAAGCCGTGCCGTTCAGCAAGAAAATGAATAAATTCGTAGAGGACTTGAAGAAGGATTTACCCAAGGCGTTTGAAGGTGAAGGATATCTCAAGCGCCTGTCTGGCATAAAATCAAGATTTTCGGATAAACAAAACCGGCTCTTTCAAAAAATCGATAAGTTTGCCACCAAAAATAGCCTACAAATCCTAAAATCCGAACAAGGGATTGAGACGGTCCCCGTCATTGACGGGACCCCCCTGACTCCGGAGGACTACAACAAACTTCCCAATGATAAAAAGGCCGTCATCGAGGATAACATCCGTCGGATCCAGGAGCAAATCGAGCTGGCTTCGGTGGAAATCGATAAATTGAACCAGGCGCTGCACATGGACGTTGAAAAACTGATGGACGAAGTCACCTTGGCGGTGGTTGAAAGTCGGCTGGAAAAAATCAGATCCGAATTTAAAGACAGCCCCAGCATATTAAAGCATCTGGATGAAATTGAGCAGGACATCGTCGAAAACGTCCAGTATTTCATGCCCTCCGAGGGCGGCGACTCAAAAGAGAACAGCATCTTCAGGCTGCCGCCGGATTCGAATCTGAATCGCTACCAGGTGAACCCTGTAACAGATCGCGAACCGACCAAAGGTGCGCCGGTCATCTTTGAAACCAACCCCACCTACCACAATGTTATGGGGCGGATCGAAAAGCGGGCCTACATGGGGACCGTCACCACCGACTTTACCATGGTCAAGGCAGGATCCCTGTTAAATGCCAACGGCGGCTTCCTGATAATGGACATGGAATCATTAATGATGCACCCTTATGTCTGGGAGGCCCTTAAACGCACCCTGCAGGCCAAATATCTTCAAATCGAAGATATTGCCGAGGAAACCGGTTTCGGGACCGTTTCCCTGCGACCGGCACCGATCCCGATAGAAGTCAAAGTCGTGCTGCTGGGCAGCTATGGCGATTTTGAAGTGCTTCAAAATTACGACCATCGATTCAACGAAGTATTTAAAGTCCGGGCGGATTTTGACGACGAAGTGGCAAGAACCGCCGACACGGTTCAGCAGTATGCCCGCTTTATTGCCCGGGTCTGCAATCAAGAAAACCTTTTACCGTTTACATCCAAAGCCGTGGCGACGATTGTGGAATACGGCGAAAAATACGTATCCGATAAAAATAAGCTGTCGATTCGTTTCGGTCCACTAGTGGGCGTCTTAAAAGAATCCGACTACTGGGCCCGCAAAAACAAGGCCCGGCTCATTACCGATAAATATGTCGTCAAGGCCTTTAACGAACATCGCTTCCGCTATAACCTTTACGAAGAAAAAACCCACGAATCCTATCTGGACAACACCATCATGATCGATGTGGACGGTGAGGTGGTTGGTCAGGTCAATGCCCTGGCCGTCTATCAGATCGGCAATTTTTCCTTCGGGCGCCCGGTTCGCATAACCGCTGAAACCTTTATGGGTAAAGACGGCGTGATTAATATCGAACGGGAATCAAAACTAAGCGGCAGCACCCATGATAAGGGGGTGCTGATTCTCTCGGGATATATGGGCCGGACGTTTGCCCAAAATTTTCCCCTGAATTTGTCGATCAGCATTACCTTTGAACAAAGCTATGGCGGCATCGACGGTGACAGCGCATCGTCCACCGAATTATATGCCATTATTTCCAGTCTGTCGGGTATTGCCATCAAACAGGAAATTGCCGTTACCGGTTCGGTTAACCAGAAGGGCCAAATCCAGGCCATCGGAGGGGCCAATCAGAAAATCGAAGGGTTTTTCGAAGTTTGCCAAACCAACGATCTCACCGGAAAGCAGGGCGTGATGATACCCCGGGCCAACGTTAAAAACCTCATGCTTAGAAAAGAAGTCATCGACGCCGTTAAAAAGCGCAAATTCCATGTCTATCAGGTTTCAACGGTGGAAGAAGGCATTGAGATCCTGACCGGCATGCCGGCGGGAAAGGCAGATAAAAAGGGCAATTATCCGGACGGAACGGTTTATGGTGCCGTCCAGAAGAAACTGGCCCACTACTATAAAAGGTCACTGCAGCTGAAAAAAGAATTAGAATAATTTTTGCTCTGCAAAATTTAAAGGATATCGCGCAAAAGCGTCTTAAAGGTATCTGACATTTCTACCCCGGTTTCTTCTACCGCAATCGCATTCTGCTCACATATCTCAACACAACTTTCACAACCAATGCATTCGCCGGTATGCACGGGAACAGATTTGCCATTTCGCATTTCAAATACCCCGGTAGTACAGGCCTCTATACATTCTTCGCAGCCATTGCAAGCATCTTGGTCAAGTGAAACGCGAAACCCCATTCTTAAGATATCCTTCCTGCAACAAAACCATTGTGCAAATTTTATTATCAGATACTGATTCCGGATAATTTCGATATTTTTATAAGAAATGTCAATCCAGAATTGTATCCAAAAATAAGATGGAAAAATAAAAAAATCAAGCGTCTTTTTAAATAAACGATATAATTCAAAGGATAAAAAATATTATAACTTATTGAAATATTGTAATATAAATATAATAAAATTTTATTGACTTTCTTTAATAGATGAAATAAACCTAATCTTACTATCCAACAATCAACCAAGATTGTATACAAAATTGCAAAAATCCAGCACTCAATTAAAAACCCCTAAAAAGTCCACCCCGGTGCGGGAATGGACCTATAACAATTTGAAATCCAATGTCCTGGCCGGACGATTCACGCCGGGTGAGCGGCTGACCGAAGAACATTTGGCCAACGGTCTGGGCGTCAGCCGGACACCGGTCCGGGAGGCCCTGCATAAGTTAGCCTCCGAGGGGCTGATTCAACCGCTGGAAAGCAGAGGATTCTGCGTGGCCCCTGATTCTCGCGAGGATATCGAAGATGTCTTTGATATTCGGGCCGCCCTGGAAGGCTATGCTATTCGAATCGTCTGTGAGTACATTTCCGATCCGGACCTTAAAAAACTCAACGGGTGTATCGAGAAAGCGGAAGATGCCTTGCGCCGCAGTAAGCTCGATGAGATTTTTAAATATAACACCCAGTTTCACGACACCCTGCATGCGGTTGTTCCCAACAAGAGCCGGTTCCATAGCCTGATAGCAGACACCCGCAAATATGTACTGCGATATCGCAAGGACAGCCTTCATTATCTTGACGGCGCCAAGAAAACCATTGACGGCCATCGTAAGATTCTGTTGGCCATCAGCCTGAAAGATCCGGATCTCTGCGAGCGGGTGATGCGTGAACATGTTAAAGAAGCCAAAGAAGAGGCTTTACACAAGATGTCGGAGAATATCACCCATTAATCTATAACCTGAAGGATCCATTGAAAACCCTATCGGATTTCCGGTTACACCGGACTAGGAGGATCTGATGAAAGCGGATAAAGACAAATGTATTGGATGTAAACGATGTTTTCCTTATTGCCCCATGGGAAAAATTCAAACTTTTCAACGGCATGCGGAAATTCCCGGCCGGGTCTACATTGAAATCGACCAGGATAAATGTACCGACTGCAGCATGTGTGTGCGGGCCAACATCTGTCCGGTCAATGCCCTTTATCAGGAGGTCGAGGACTGGCCGCGGGAAATTCGCGGCATATTGAGCAATCCCCTGATCGAGTTCAAGGGCTCTCAGGTGCCGGGCCGGGGAACCGAAGAGATGAAGACCAATGACGTCAAGGGTTCCTTTCTTCCTGGAGAGGTCGGCGTCGGGGTAGAGCTTGGCCGACCGGGATTGGGGTCTTATTTTAAAGATGTCGAAATCGTTGCCATGGCCTTAATGGGCGCCAACATCGGCTACGAATTGGCCGAGGAGAATCCGGTCACCCATTTCATGTCGGACAAATCAACGGGCAAGCTCAGAGACGATGTTCTGGGTGAGAAGGCAACCTCCGCGATCATTGAAGGCAAGTGCAAGCTGGAAAAACTTCCCCAGGCCCTAAAAGCGCTGCAGGGGGCCGCCGCTAAAGTAGATACCGTCTTCACCGTGGAAGTGATCACCAAGGTTACCCCGGATGGAGAGGTGCCCATCAAGGCCGTCCTGGAGGAATCAGGGTTCTGGTATTCCATCAACAGCAAAAACAACTTGGGGATAGGATTGCCGTCCTTCAAGTTTTATGATGATTAAAGGAGAAGATTCATGACGCACAGTTTGCATCGCAGAGGGGATTATGAAAGCCTCAAGGATGATTTTGTGGTGCTGGGCTGCCCGGCCACCGGCGTCAACAAGCCCGGCTCCGCTCCCAAGACCCAGAACTTTTTGAGCATCTGTTACAAGCATGGGCCGATAAACCTGGGGGATATGAAAACCGGCAACATCTACAATACCACCATGGATGATATTTTGGCCAGTGTGACAGACGGGACCATTGTTCAGTGTACCTTCGACAACCGGGACAAGATCGTGGCCTTGCTCACCGAGCTCAAAGAACGGCGGCCCGGGATTTCAGTGATTATTTCGGGTGTCACCGATGTCGTCCAGCAATGTATGCATGAGGCCGGACTTGGGCCCATTCATTCACTGGAGTATTCACTGGGCACCTGGGGCAAGACCGAGCGATTGCCCGGCTATGCGGTTTTAAAGCTGCTGACCATGTGCGGCCATGCCATGATTGCCACCGATCTGGTGGGCAAAATGGTGCGGGATGTCAAACGCGGCCGCCGAACGATTCGGTCCTGTGTAGTGGAGATGGCCCAGTGCTGCACGTGCGGTAACTTTAATTTGACCCGCGGGGAAAAGATTTTCCAGGAAGTGCTTTCGACTTATATGGTCGACAGTTTGTACTGACGCATCTGGCTCTGTAGAAAACCAGTTTGACCCGCAGGAAGGAGAAAATAATGCGATATGTATTGGTCGGAGGGAGCGCCGCGGCCGTCAGTGCGGTGGAGGCAATTCGATCCGTTGACAAATCATCTGCGATTGATTTGTTCAGCGATGAAAAGACAGCTCTCTTTTCAAGAGTACTTCTCCCCTATTATGTAGCCGAGGAACTTTCAAAACCGCTGCTAAATTTCAGATCGGCTGATTTTTTCACAGAAAACAAGGTCACGGCGCATATCGGGGTCAGGGTTAAAGCGATCGATTCCGAATCCAAGACGGTAGCAGCCGATAACGGCACAGCCTACGAGTATGACAAATTGTTGCTGGCCACCGGCGGCAATGCCATTATCCCTAAACTTCCGGGCGTTGACAAAGAGGGGATCTCTGCTCTGAAAACCATGCAGGATGCGGAAAATATCTACAACTTTAAAGGCGACCGCGCGGTGGTCATCGGTGCCGGGAGTATCGGCGTGGAGTCCTGTATCAGCCTGATGCGCAGGGGTGTCAGGGTCACCTTGGTCGAGCAGCTGGGGCACATCCTGCCGACGGTTTTCGATGACGAGGCGTCCGGCATCATCAGAGGCGTCATCGAACAGATGGGAATCGAAGTGATTACCGGTGAGCGCGCGATTGAATTTACCGGCAACGGCCGGGTTCAAAGCGTTGTGACGAGTACGGGTGAAATCGAGTGCGACAATGTCATTCTCTCCGTTGGTGTCAGGCCGGCGGTGAAACTGGCCGAAACGGCCGGTATCGAAACCGGCATGATGGGGGGGATCACAACCGACGGCAGCATGATGACCAGCTGTCAGGACATCTATGCGGCCGGAGATGTCTGCGAGACCTTCGATATTGCCCGCAATCAGGTTTTCATCAATGGCATCTGGCCCATGGCCGTCGAACAGGGCCGGATTGCCGGATTAAATATGGCCGGGCAGGACAGGCAATACGGCGGATCCGTCCGCATGAATTCCATCGGCAACTTTATCGGTATTCCCGCCATGTCCATGGGCGTGACCCGTACCGACGAGTGCTCCTATGTGGATGAGGAATGCCATTTTCAGGAAGTCAAAAAGCGAACCAAAAACACCTATAAAAAGATCATATTAAAAAACGGATGCATTGTCGGTGCTATCTTTATCGGTGTCGGCCAAACCCAGCGATCCGGCATTATATCGATTCTTTTAAGACGGCAGATAGATGTTTCCGACTATATTCAGGCCTTGATGAGTAACAATTTGAATTTTATGGATATCCTGCCCTTGCTGCGACGCTTCGGTGACAAATTCACCGAACCGGAATACAAGGAGCTGATGGATACGGGTCTTTAAGGTTTGAAGGGTTCACCGTTCACGGGTTCAAAGGTTCAGGGTTTTAGCTCGAATCTGAGCCTATTTCTTCATGAATCTGGCAAGCGTTACGTTCGATATATAATGATTAAAGAAATTTAAAAATATTTAGCCTGAACGCCGAATAACTAGGTAATTAAAGGTAACCCTGAACGGGGAACTTTGAACCTATGAACCTTTTTTGTGAGGAGGATAAATTGCAGGTTATAAAGGTAGACCCCAAAAAATGTACCGGATGCCACCAATGCGAACTGTGGTGCGGAACGGAAATCGCATCAGTCGCCAAAGAACTTGCCGGAGCGATTCAGGAAGAACCCCAGCCGGTGCCCCGGGTGTATGTGGAGGGCAAGAATCTGGCCTTGCAATGCAGGCATTGCGTAGAAGCACCATGCCT
>Ga0265306_10001022_pt1 | contig 13704 bp, 15 predicted proteins | sample Helome_3_FD_192493 | JGI IMG/M metagenome (GOLD analysis project Ga0265306, IMG submission 192493) | Marine sediment microbial communities from subtidal zone of North Sea - Hel_20160420 (Illumina Assembly) | ecosystem: Environmental > Aquatic > Marine > Subtidal zone > Sediment ...
CCAGTCATTATCCGCATAGCGAAAATCCCGCTAACCCAGCGCGCAGGCGATGGTGACTTCCCCAATTAACGGCGCTGCTTCAAATTGCAGGCATTTCGTTTTCAGCACATCGAGTCGGCGGGCGATTTTTTCATTCTGGTGATCGATCCAGCCCTGCCTGCGCAGCGCTTGCGGACGCAGGGCGGTTTCGTAGCGCAGGGCCACCGGGGGACAGACCATCAGGTACGAGGTAAAGAGATGAGTTGATACATATCAATAGAGCTGCCTGGAGGTTCTGTTGTAATTAAACCCCAGTATCTGTAAGGCTAATAACTTGGCATTAAGACTCTTTCTCGCATCTGAACCTCGCAGTAGTCGCAGACGAAGGCTTGCCGCCGCTACATTTCTTGTAACGTTGCTTGGCTTTCCGCTCCAGGGTGACAGTGCAACACTGAGCCTTTCCAAAGACGGACCTGAGACGGCGCGTGAAGGCGACCTGATTGAATACTCGCTCGAGGTTATAAATGAAGGTGCTGCGAGTGTCGCGGGGGCCGAAGTGCTCGACACCCTGCCGGCGGAAGTCCAGTTCGTGCAGGCCACGCCTACGCCTGGCGGGACCTACAATTCGATAAACGGTGTCTGGACCCTGCCGACACTCGGTACGGGTGCCAACGATAAAACTGCCGGTTTGCAAATTCAGCTCCTGGTAAATCAGAACCTGATAAACAATCCGGACGATGTGGTCGACATAACCAACAGGGCGGAGGTCATAGCACCACTCGACCAGACACCGCTCGAGGCACAGGTCAGCACGACTATTGTTTGCGCCTTCTGCATCGACTGGGAAATCGAGTCCGTTACTTTCCACTGGGATCTCAACGACTGGGACATTTACAGTAGTAAAGGGGTTGAGGCGTACTTCTTTCTTTCGGTAAAAGTCACCAACAACGGTCCGGTAGCGTCCGATGCGACGGTGAGTGTGACAAAATTCGACGTCCGTGGTGGCGGTTTTGGGATAGTGACGCTGTTTCCCAATGGGCCCGTTGCAGTGACTCTCGATCCGGGACAGGCCCAGACAATCGAATTCAAAAGCGGTCGGGAGAAAGGAGAAGATATCGATTTCAAAGTCTCCTGGGAAGTTGCGATCAGCGATGTGGCACTGCTGGACCCCATCCTGCCAAACATGGTGTCAGGTGCGTCAAGTTCCTTTGGCACCTTAGGCGACGATGGTCAGTCTAGCGGGGGAGGTTGCTTTGTCGCCACGGCCGCCTATGGATCATACTTAGCTCCACGTGTAGTAACTTTACGCGATTTCAGGGATCGGCATCTTTTAACCAACCCTTTCGGGAAGTGGTTGGTAGAGTTTTACTACCGACATTCACCACTCATAGCAGATTATATTCGAGAGCGCGAAACGCTCAGGACGATCGTCCGCTCGTTATTGACTGTAGTTGTTTATTCAATCGAGTATCCGATTGCCATAGGTCTTCTCTTATTGGTGTCACCATTAGTAGTCGTTAGTCATAGAAAATAGCGAAATAACCGACCCCTTTATTGTTCCTTAATTTTTTTAGCGCGAGGTATTGCAGCTAGTTTATAACTGGAAGCGGTAACTTGAAACCGTAACTGGATTCGATCAAGGTTGCCGCCGCGATCAACTGTTCATCGCCGTAGTGCCTGCCGACCAATTGGGCTGTGATCGGCAAACCCTCGCTGTGCATACCGCAGGGGAGGGTAATCGCCGGATGTCCGGTCATGTTAAAAAATGACGTGTAACGCGTTATCGCGTTCCCCACGGGTTCGGCCTGCCCATCAATAGTCACTTCGACGGTTCCTGTTTTGGGTGCGATCGCTGGTGTGGCCGGAGTGAGCAAAATGTCAATCCCGTTGAACACCCTGTCCATGTCACGCCGGTATGACTCGATAAAACGTTTGGCACGAATGTATTGCTCGGCCAGCAGGCATTGACCCAGTGCCAGCCCGGCACGAAAATCCTGGCTGTATAGATCCCCGCGTTGTTCGAGGTAACGATTGTGATAAGACAATGCCTCGGGCATTTGTACCGTCAGCGATACGGTGCGACTGTGTTCCATCGAGGGCATGGTTACCGGGATGAGCTTTGCACCTGCAGCGCTTAAAAAACTCATCAGACCATCGATACTGTCGAGAATTTCTGTATCGGCGCGCTCGAAGAAAAAGCCTTCGGGGATACCAATCCGCAGTGCCTCCAGTTTTGTCGCGGCCGGAGTCTGTACGTTGCTGGCCAGGGTGTTAAACAGCAACGCGGTATCGGCGGCGTTGCGGGTCAGTGTACCGACATGGTCCAGCGACCATGAGTAGGGGATAACACCCTCGGTGCTGATGCGCCCGAAGGTCGGTTTGAAACCAACCAGTCCGCACAATGCTGCGGGCGCGCGTACCGAGCCACCGGTGTCGGTACCGAGTGCTGCAGCGCACAGGCCATAGCCGACGGCCGCAGCCGAACCACTGCTCGAACCGCCGGCGAGACGGGACTGGTCGTAGGGATTCGGCGCCGTGCCATGGAGCGCATTCTCTCCGGTCGCGCCATAGGCAAATTCATGCAGATTGTTCTTGCCGATGAAGATTGCACCAGCCTGGTCCATACGGCTGATGACGTCGGCGTCGTGTTGTGCAACATTGTCCGCCAGTACGCGTGAACCACCGCTGGTCACCATGCCCTTGACGTCAAACAAATCCTTGCAGGCGTAGGGAATACCCTTGAGCAAGCTGTCTGTTGAATCTATCGCCAGGGTTTCAGCCTTTGCGCGGGCACGCTCGATATCGAGTGAGATAAATGCCTTGCTGGTAGCGTTCAGGGTCGAGATGCGATCCGCGTAGCATTGCACCAGGCTGGAAGCGCTGATTTCTCCGCCACGCAACATACCGGCAAGTTCGCCGATAGACGCGAAGGCCAGTTGGGCACTCATTTATCGGAAATATCGGCGGCCGGCGGAATCGATCCGAGATCGACTTTGCGCAACAGTTCCAGTTGATCGAGTAACTCCTGAAAGCCGGTTATTATGCCGAGTTGCGGATCTACCAGTTCTGAAATTTCTGCATCGTCCCAGGCATAACTGCCAAACTGATCGCGGATGCCGAGCAGGGTTTGTTGTTGAAGTCGCTTCATCGTCTAAATGTGTATATTTATGCTATTTACCCGGCGCGAGTTTACGCTACTATCGCAGGATTCCCAATGCACGAGGAAACTTTCCGGTGGGCAAGGTACTTTCGCAACAGCAAATCGATCAATACCACGAACAGGGTTTCATCGCCCCGATCGATGTCATGTCTGAGGATGAGGCGCTTGAGTATGCGCAGCGACTGCAGGCAGCCGAACTGGAGTATCCTTATGAGCTGAATGCAGAGAACCGCAACAACCCGCACCTGTCATTCAAATTTCTCGACGAACTGGTGCATCGTCCACTGATTCTGGATGCGGTGGAAGACCTGATCGGACCCGCTTTCTCATTGTGGGGGTCGGTATTATTTATCAAGGAGCCGCAAAGCAGTCATTTCGTCAGCTGGCATCAGGATGCGACTTACATGGGGATTAGTCCGCATGATTATGTTACGCCGTGGCTGGCGTTGACGCCGAGCAACCTGGAAACCGGTTGCATGAGCATGATTCCGGGCAGTCACAAGGATCCGATAAAACTCCATGAGGAAACCTTTCACGAAGACAATATATTGACTCGTGGCCAGGAAATTCGGGAGGTCGATGAATCGATCGCTGTCGACCTGATATTGAGGCCTGGGCAGATGTCGCTGCACCACGCAAAAATCGTTCATGGGTCGCAACCCAACCGCAGCCAGCAACGCCGGGTTGGATATGCAATGCAGGCTTTTATGCCCGCCGGGGCACGCCAGACCCTGGGTGAAAACTACTGGTTACCGATACGCGGAGACTGTGCGCAGCCGGATTTTATTGAACTTAAGCGCCCCGCCGTTGATATGGATTCGATGAGCGTCGGTGAACGTGATAAAGCAAACCGGAACTGGGCAGATATTCTCTACCAGGGTGCGGAAAAGAAACGTGCCTATTAACCTGAGCGAGGCTCCAACATGAGCGTAACCCTGTCTGACGATGACAAAATGATGCTGGAAAGTCTTTACTGGTGGGACATTCCGACCCTGTTCAGATGTCCGCTGGAACGCGATCCGGACAAGCTTGATATCGCTTTGGTCGGGGTACCGCACTCTACCGGTAACGGTACCACCGAGCGTGACCAGCACCTGGGTCCGCGCGCGGTACGTGATATTTCAGCGCTGGCCCATCGGGTGCATACCGAATTCAATCTCGATCCATGGAAAGCCTGTCGTATCGGTGATATGGGTGATGTGCCGTTGCCAGAAGCCAATGACAACGAGCGTTGCATCGAACGCATGACCGACTTTTACCGCGAGATCGATAAGGCCGGTGCACGCCCGGTGTCGATCGGGGGTGATCATGCCATTACCGGCGGCGTTATCCAGGCGATCGCGGGCGAGGGCGCCAATTTGACGGGTGGCAAAAAGGCGGCGTTTCTGCATTTCGACGCGCATACCGATGCTTTCGAGCAAATCCCGCATTTCCTCGGGGCGAAGAAATCAGCGGCCCATTGGGCGGCTTACCTGGTACGTTCCGGGTTGATCGATTCGTCACGCAGCGTACAGATCGGCATGCGTGGTAACCCGCGTACTCTCGACTGGTGGAAAACCAGTTCCGACCTGGGTTATGAAGTCGTGCCGATCAAGCGCTATCGTGAACTGGGTGCGCAAAAAACAATGCAGCTGATCAATGAACGTATCGGCGATACACCGCTATATATTACTTTCGATCTTGATTGCATGGACCCGACGGTTTGCCCCGGGGTAGCTAATCTTGAATGCGGTATCCAGGGCTTTCAGGTTGATGAAGTGATGGACTTGTTGCGCTGTGTGCGGGGTAAGAACATTATCGGTGGCGACGTGGTTTGCCTGATGCCGACCAAGGATTCCCCCAACAAGCAAACCGCGCATTTTGCCGCCGCGGTGATGTTCGAGATCATCAGCCTGATCGCCGATGGGATTAGAGATTAATTTCCAGGTAAGCCTGTGTTTGATGCATACGCTGCGCTGCACGCGTCATCGGCAAATCGGACGCAGAACCCGCGCAGGCCTTACATCGCAGCCTTGACCGCGGCCGATGCGATAGCGCTGGTGCCCTGTGCGCTAACCGGCATTCATGCCGGTCGCATACACTCGATAGCGTTTGACATGGAGAATCCGCAGATCCATACCGGGGTCTCCTTTTTTAACCAGCAGGCGACGACCAGTTAATGTGCCAGTAGCAGGGTCACGGGAGCCTGCTTGAGCAGGTCGCGGGTAACCCCGCCAAGTATGATCTCACGCAGTCGCGTATGACCGTAGGCACCCATGACGATCAGGTCGGCGTTCATGTCGGCGGCCTGTCCGATGATGGCATCGGTGGCACTCATATCCGGATCACTGATACCACTGGAAATTGCGTCTATGCCGTGTGATTCAAGAAATCTGGCGAGTTCCCGTGCATGTGGGTGACCGCTGGCTGTGCTCGAATCGCCGTCATCCGGCTCCGATGAGAGCACCACGACCGTTTCCGCACGCGATAGCAGTGGTATCGCCTCACGTAACGCGCGCGCTGACTGCCGGCTTGCGTTCCAGGTCAAAAGTATCCGTTTACCGGGTGCGCTGAGTTTGCCACTGTGTGGCACTATCATGCAGGCGCAGGCACCTTCGAACAGCAATGAATCGGCCAGTCCATAGCTCGCATTGTCGGGATCTTCAGGTTGATCCTGACCCAGTATTAACAGGTCGGAGTACTTGCTGTGTTCGCGTAAGATCGGGATGACCTGACCTTCCATTACCTTACTTTCCATTGAAACCCCGGCGTCATCGGCGAGTTTTTGATAAATGGCCCTGGTATCCTCGGCTCGGGTCAGCGCTTTTTCGGTAACTTCGGTGATGACATCGACGCTGATCTGGGCTTCTACATAGGATGGCACGACATAGTCCGGAACCACAAACAGCCCGCTGATTTGCGCATCAAAGTCACGCGCCATTTCGAAAGCGGTTTCGAGTCGGTTTCGGCAGCCGCTACTATGGTCCAGGTGGATTAGTATATTCTTGTATTCCATGGCTTTTCTCCAATTGGAAGATGAGATCATGATCTGCGAAATAGCTTGCCGCGGTATTGATTTGAATCAATGCCCGGTAGAGTTTAACAAATAAGATCTGAGCAGGTAAGAAACTGATCCTTCGATGAATTCAACCAGCCCCTACTCAGGAGCTCCCTGTCTCTGCTGACCCGGTACGCACTCGGCAACATTTTCGATGTCGGAGTGTTAGCGTAAAAAAGGCGGCATACAATGGTATGCCGCCGACATTAACGAGAGAAGTTAACTGACCTTGATATCTATCGACTTCGGTTTGGCTTCCTCGGCTTTGGGGATTGCGAGCGACAACACGCCGTCCTTGTACGAGGCATCGACCTTTTCGGCTTTCACTGCGTCGGGCAGCGTAAAACTGCGCGCAAAAGTACCGTGAAAACGTTCGGTGCGATGTCGCTTGGTACCTTTACCTGTTTCCGTTTCGGTCTGTTTTTCACCGCGGATACTGAGCACGCCATTTTCCAGCTTTACATCGATATCCTTCTTGTCGACACCGGGTAAGTCCGCTTTGATAACATACTTGTCTTCAGCTTCCTCGATATCAACCGATGGTGCCCAGTCGGCAAAGCTCAAATCGGTACTATATTGTTTGCCGAGATTTTTGCCGCCACTTTTATTGTAGCGTTCTAGCAGATTTTCGAATTCTTCAAATGGATTCCAGATTTGCATATTCATTAGTTTTTCCTTTCGGGATAGTTACTAATAGAATCATATCGCAGTCTCGGAGCGGGTATTTGATCGGGGTCAAAAACCCTGTAAATTTGAGGGAATTTAGCTTCCCTCGTCCATCACCCAGCGAATGGCGCGCTGGTTTAATTCGTGTGCGGAACCGAGGCCGAGCTTTTTCTTGATGTGCGCCTGGTGGGTTTCTATCGTTTTCACGCTGAGGTTAAGTTGTTCCGCCATCTGGCTGGTTGTCACGCCCTGTCCGATTAGTTCGAATACCTGTAACTCGCGATTGGAAAGGCTGTCGATATCGCGTTTTTCACCGTTGGCGTCAACCATGCCGCGAAGCAATCGTTCGGTCATGTGTTGGCTCAGGTAAACCTTGCCACCCAATACCTGGCGAATTGCCCGGATGATGCTTTCCTGGGCTTCCTGCTTGTTGATGTAGCCGCTTGCGCCGGCCGCAAGCACGCGCTCGGCATACAGCGTTTCATCGTGCATCGAGGCGACCAGCATCAGGATGTCCCGCCCGCGGGATTTGATGTGTTCGATCAGGTCGAGACCACTACCGCCTGCCAGTGAAAGGTCGATGATGGCAAGATCCGGCTTGCTGGCATCGATTTGTTTGAGTGCGTCGGCCATATCAGCCGCTTCCCCGCAGACTTCGAGGTCCGGGCAATCGCCAATCAGCTGCGCAAATCCGGCGCGCACCAGGGGATGGTCGTCGACTATCAGTATTTTTGTCATACGTTGCCTTGCTGACTCACTCAACCGGAAAGTAACATTTTATCTCGGTGCCTCCACCAGGCGACGATTCAATTTTGAATTCTGCATCAATCAATCCACAGCGATGTTGCATGATACGTAATCCCAGGCCGGTTGATTTATCGGGCGCGTGCTGAAACCCTGCACCATTATCGCGAATTGTGAAGCATCCACGCGAGCCTTCGATCCCCACGGAAACCTGGATCTGATCTGCGCGCGCATGTTTGATCGCGTTGTTAAGCGCTTCCTGCACAATACGAAACAGATGCAAGGCGCTGCTGTTATCCGAGACACGCACTCGATCGTTTATGGTAAATATTATCGTCACATTACTGTGTGAACGGATTTCCGCAACCAGGTTTTCGATTGAATTAATAAATCCTTCGGCATCGACATCAACCGGCATCAGGCCACGCGATAGTGCGCGTACCTGGGAAATGGCTTCCTGCAGGCCCCTGGCAAGTTGTGTTGCCAGCGCATGTTCGGGTTTGCTGGCCTTGTTCAACAGGCTGGTTGCCAGTAGACCCAGCCCGGTTAACTGCTGCCCGAGACCATCGTGCAGTTCCTGCCCGATGCGGCGTTGCTCGCTCACCGGAATCTCGAGTATCTCGCGCTGCAATTGCTGCTGCTCGCTGATATCCATAATCACCCCGGCAAACAGGCGCGCATGGCGGGTGTTGATATCGCCAATCGACAGGTAGATCGGAAAGCGCGTGCCGTCCTTGCGCATCGCGGTTAATTGTCGTCCGATGCCGATGATTTTGGCAACCCCGCTTTGCATATAATTTTTCATGTACTCATCGTGCGCGAGGCTATGCTCCCGGGGCATCAGGCGTTTGACCGAATCGCCGATTAACTCCCGCCTGGTATAGCCAAATAATTTTTCGATTGCTGGATTGACAAACTGGATTACCCCGGTAGTACTGGCAATAATGATGCCCTCACGAGAAGTTTCTGCAAGGATCTGCAGGGTTTCAGCCTGTTGATCAATGGCCTGCTCGATCGGTCTCGATATGCGAAAGAAAAGTCGGCTGGCGATAAAAATGACCAGCATTGCCGCGCTGATCGCGATAAGTCCTGCATGGATAAAAGGTCTGCGGATTTCGCTGATATCGATTTTCGCCACCAGTCCCAGGTCGAGTATTGAAACCGGTTCGTAAGCTGCGAGTACCTCGGCGCCGCGATAATCAAGCCCGGTCAGGATCCCCGACCTGCCCGATAGCGCGTGACGCATAGGTTCCGCCCACTCACCATTGAATGGTATCGGTGGCGGAGTTCGAGATTTCAAATTTCGACCACTTAGCAAGAATACTATCTGCTCCCCGTCGCGCCGCGCGAGAGCGAATTCGCCAGTTTCGCCGAAGCCTTTGAACGAGCTATGTGCTGCCTCGACCTTCTTCAGAGTAACCTCTCGAGCCCGCCCGGGATCATTGTCAGCGTTGTCCATGTTATCGAATTGAGCGATAGCTTCGATCAGACGAGCCTGGCTTTTAACCGTTTCAACCAGTTGCAATCGATGTTGCTCAATCCCGGCGTTGTACAGGCTGACGATCGATATTGCGCTAACTACCAGGGTGGCTGCGGCCATAATCAGGAAGAGCTGGTTGAATGGTTGGCGTTGAATCACTTTATAAAGGTTCTTGCGATTGATCCGGTACGGTTATGGTATCTGGAATGCCCCTATATGCCCATCAGGAAAACCCCGATGGTAGAAATCATTATTGTGGCGCAAGCTTGTTTGCAAGAATAATCAAACAGGGGAGATATCATGCAAACACAGGTCCAAACCCACTCCATGGTGCAACAGTGTAATATCTGTGAGCCTCGCGGCGGTTGCCTCGGTCTGCAATTGCTCAATAGTGAGGACGTGCGCCAACAACTAAATCAGTCAAAACGTATTAATCGTAAGGGTGAGCATGTATTTCGTGCAGGCGAGGAATCCGACGCCTTTTACGTGGTACGCAGTGGTTCGATAAAGAACTACCTGGTTACTGAAGACGGGGAAGAGCAGGTGCTGGGATTCTATTTGCCGGGAGATGTCTTCGGACTGGATACCACCGAATCACAACAACGCATGTCGTCGGCGATAACCCTGGAAACAACTTCTTTATGCCGTTTTCAACATGCTTATCTGGCCGATAAGGCGCAGGGCGCAAATCTGCTCAAGATCACTGCTGAACAGATGCAGCGTGATCATAACCTGGTATTAATGCTGGCGCGCAAGGATGCCGATGGTCGCATTGCCAGTTTTCTCGATGATCTGGCCTGCCGCTACCGGTCACGCGGTTATTCTCCGTCGGCGTTCCTGTTATCCATGTCGCGCCAGGATATCGGTTGTTACCTTGGACTCGCGGTCGAAACCGTGAGCCGAACCCTGACCCGTTTTCAGGACTGCGGGGTGCTGCAGGTTAATCGACGCGAAGTCGAAATTCTGGATCATGACACGCTGCGTAAAATTGCCGGTACGCGGGTCGATTCGACGCGGGGTTGCAGCAAGACTGTCGAGCTTAAAGCGGTATGATGATGGTGGTGTTGAGATCTTAAACCGGTAAAGCCGCTGTAAAGTCCAAACGCGATTATTATTATTCCCGCCGATGTCCTGACCAGCGGTGATCCGGCCCAGTCCTTGAAAAAACTGAACACCCTGCCTGCGATCAACATCGCGGGCAGCGTGCCGAGACCAAAACCCAGCATCAGCTTCGCCCCGTCGTAGGCATTATTGGTAGTCAACGACCAGGCGACTACCGCGTAAACGAGGCCACAGGGAAGCCATCCCCAGAGCATGCCAAGTAAATATGCCTGTAGCGGATTCCGAATAGGAAACAGGCGCTTACCCAATGGATGAATATGACGCCATAGCTTATGGCCGAGTTTTTCCAGCACGACCAGCCCGCGCCACCAGTTGGCCAGGTAAAGCCCGAGCGCGATCATGAAAGCCGCCGCCACCAGTTTTCCGGCCACCGGGCTAACACCGAGTTGCGCCAGGCCGGCGCCTAGCGAACCAGCGAGTAATCCTACCAGCAGGTAACTGCAGATTCGCCCGGCGTTATAGCTGAGTTGATAGATGAATAATGATCTGGGTTTGCTGGTTGGGCCATCGGCGACTCCCATGTTCAGGGCGGCGACAATGCCGCCACACATGCCCAGGCAATGACTTGAACCAAGCAGGCCAACTATTAGCGCAGCTGCAAACGTGACGTCTGTCGGCATGAGCTAGTCCGCGAAATAGTTAGGTAATAGCTCGGCGGTAGCCTGCTGCGGATATTGTAGCGATCCGGTCAGGCGCCAGTCCCCGGTTTGCAGGAAAAGGTTCCAGCGTCCACTACCGGGCAGGCGGATTTCACCACGCAGCAGATGGGTATCGCGCTTTTGCATTATTAACTGTTGATCGAGTCCCGGCATCGTCGCGTGAACCAGCTCGAGTACGATCTTGTCTCCGGGTATAAACTGCACCTCCGGATCAAAGCGAATTTCTATGCTGCCGTCAGTCTCTATTTTGAGTCCAGCGGCCAGCCCCAGTTCATAGGCAAATTTATCGCGTGCCAGCACGCGGTTGATTTGCTTGCCTTTTTTATAGTAATCATCAACCACCAGGCCGGACCAGGACTGGATTGCCAGCGTGATCATGACTACCCCCATGATGACCGCCGAAAATGGAATCGCGATTAACATCCATACCAAAGGTTCACGCTTCCAGTCGCCTGGTATTGCTTGCCTGATCGTCATCATGTTTTCCCCGGACCGACGAAACGCGCTTCCTCGGTAATCGTTAAATGGTTGGCGTCAGCTGCCTGCAGGTGGAAGCTGACCGGAACACTGCGTTGTTCCAGGTTAAATTCATCAGCCTGGAGACGGACCACCATTTGATACACCGTGCCCGCTTCGACAATGATTTCTTCCTGGTCTGTCAACAGTTTAAGACCATCGATACCTTCAGCATGCAGTATATAACGGTGTGGCTTATCGTCCATATTGAGTAATTTCAGTGTGTAGACGTTCTCGATCAGGCCGTCGCGGGTTTCCCGGTAAAGGGTATTGCGGTCACGGATGACATCGAGCTCCAGCGGTATGCGCTGGGCCAGGTGAGTCACCAGGATGCCGCATAACACCAGTAAAATAGTGGCATAAACCACCACTCGGGGGCGCAGGATGTGTTGACCCTTACCCTGGGCTGCGTTTTCAGTAGTATATTTTATCAAGCCTCGTGGGTATGACATTTTGTCCATGATTTCGTCGCAGGCATCGATACAGGCTGAACAGGCGATACATTCGTATTGCAGGCCGTCACGGATGTCGATGCCTGTCGGGCATACCTGCACGCATACATTGCAGTCGATGCAGGCCCCGAGTCCCTGCGCTTCGAAGTCGGAGCCGCGCCGCCGGGAACCACGCGGCTCACCGCGCTCCGGATGATAAGCGACGATCAGGGTGTCCGAATCGAACATCGCACTTTGAAATCGCGCATATGGGCACATGTACTTGCACACCTGCTCGCGCATGAAACCGGCATTACCGTAGGTGGCAAAGCTGTAGAACAGGATCCAGAAGGTTTCCCAGGGCCCGAGAGTCGCGCTGAACAATTTTTCGGCGAGTTCGTCGATCGGGGTGAAATAACCGACGAAGGTAAAACCAGTCCATAACGAAAAGGCAATCCAGACAGTGTGTTTCAGAATCTTGATACGAATTTTTTCCGCCGAGGCGGGGGCCTTGTCGAGTTTCATGCGCGCCGATCGTTTACCTTCGATCTTGCGCTCCATCCACAGATAGGCTTCGGTCCAGACGGTTTGCGGGCAGGCATATCCGCACCATATCCGGCCGAGCAGCGCGGTGAAGAAGAATAACGACAGGCCAGCCAGGATCAACAGCGCCGCCAGGTAGATGAAATCCTGTGGCCACAGGGTAAGGCCGAAGAGGTAGAATTTACGCGCCGGCAGGTCGAACAGTATGGCCTGGCGGCCACCCCATTGCAGCAGCGGGGTCAGGTAGTAAATACCCAGTAAAGTCAGAATCGCAAGCACCCGCAGGCGGGTGAAGTGACCACTGACCTCGCGTGGATAAATTTTCTGGTGAGTCGCGTAAAGTGCGCTATCTCCAGAGTCTGCTTGTTGAGCCCGCATCTGTTTCCCGCCCGTTATCGAAGGGCTATCTGTCCTGCTTGCTGAGAAAACGACAATTGGAAATGGTGAAGTAAAGTGTTCCGTAGCTGGAAACAGCCGCGATGATCCAGAAGATGAAAAATCCGACGCTGTATGCCGCTACAGGGCTGATATCGATATCGAAATTATAAGGTACCAGGTCCCTTGGGTTGAACGCCGAAAAAAAAAGTCCGCTAGCAGCAACCGCGACAATAAACGACGGCCAGAGTACCGATATGGCCTGTTGAATACGCGGGATTTTCTGTGGAATCACCTCACTCATCACTTCTCTTGCGAAAGACCGTAAATATAGGCGCTCAGCAGGTGGATCTTGGCTTCTCCCAGGAATTCCCCCTGGGCTGGCATCTGGCCGTTGCGCCCGTTGGCGATTGACTGGCTGATACGGGTCAGCGAACCACCATAAAGCCAGATATCGTCGGTCAGGTTCGGTGCTCCGAGTGCGGTATTACCGGTGCCGGTGGGGCCATGGCAGGCAACGCAGAAAATATCGTACTTGGCCTTGCCTTTTTCCGCCAGCTCGGAGATGGTGGCGCGACCGGAGAGACTTAGCACGTACTGGGCAACTTCATCAACACCGGCTGTTCCGCCCAGCGGACCTTCCCAGGCCGGCATGCCAGCGATTCGACCGTTGGTGATAGTGGTATTGATGCTCTGCGGGTCACCGCCCCATAACCAGCTGTTATCGCGCAGGTTCGGGTATCCGCGCGCGCCACGTGCATCCGAACCATGGCAGGTCGTGCAATAGGTGGCATACAGCCGTTCGCCTACCTTGAGTGCATCTTCATCCTTTATCAGGTCGAGGACGGGGGTTTGCTGGTAGCGTGCGAACAGGGGTCCGACCTTGGCGTCGACGCGTTCAACTTCTTCCTCGTAAGAACCTTGTGAGGTCCAGCCCAGGATGCCTGCGAAACTGCCGAGGCCAGGATAGAGCAACAGGTAGAAACCGCTGA
>Ga0265306_10001023_pt1 | contig 13701 bp, 15 predicted proteins | sample Helome_3_FD_192493 | JGI IMG/M metagenome (GOLD analysis project Ga0265306, IMG submission 192493) | Marine sediment microbial communities from subtidal zone of North Sea - Hel_20160420 (Illumina Assembly) | ecosystem: Environmental > Aquatic > Marine > Subtidal zone > Sediment ...
CAAGGCATGGGATGCCTACAAGGAATTCAAGGAACGATACGGATGATCCACCTCGCGGCGATACCTTCGCCCTCGCAGAATGTCATCGAGATCGGCCCGCTGACCGTTCACTTCTACGGCATTCTCATTGCGCTCGGAGTGGTTGTCGCGATCATTGTCTCTCGAGGGCGATTCGTTCGTTTCGGCGGGAGTGCAGACCTCTTCGAGAAGGTTGCGATTTGGTCTGTCATCATCGGCTTTCTCGGCGCTCGCGCCGCGTACGTCGTGACCCACACTGCTCGATTCGAAGGGAGGCCGTGGGCGGTCCTGTTCATATGGGAGGGCGGCCTGGCCATCTACGGAGGGCTCTTGTTCGGAGCGATCGCCCTCATTTGGATGGTGAACCGCTGGGGTGGAGACCTGTTCGCAGTGGGGGACGCCGTTGCCGTTGGTGTTCCGCTCGCCCAGGCGATCGGCCGATTCGGCAACTACTTCAATCAGGAACTCTTCGGAACACCAAGTGATCTCCCATGGGCGATCATCATTGACCCCAGTCGCAGGCCGGAAGGATATGAGGCGTTCGAGACGTTCCATGCGACGTTTGCCTACGAGGCGCTCTGGAATGCGCTGATCCTCGTCCCGACCATCCTCATCCTCGAAAAGAACAAGAAGCTCGCAAAAGGCGCATCCTTCGGTGTGTATGTGGCGATGTATGCGTTCATCCGGTTCCTCATGGAGCTGCTGCGCACGGACACTACGTTCCGCTTCCTCGGGCTCAGTCGCAACGGCTGGGTCTCGATCGCTGCGTTCATCGGCGGACTGGCATGGATCTGGTATACCCAGAAGCGAGGAGAGAAGCGGACTCTGGTGGGCAAGCCAACCTTCTTCTCGCGGCAACCAGCGAACACCTTTCCCGATCAGGACAACGATGACACCGACAGTGCCCCCGATGGTGATGAGCCATCAGCCGATGACACGTCGTCAGACGCCGACCATCAGCAATCTGGAGACGTTGCCGAGTCCGTGCCGGACCACCGCCCGTCATGGGCCAGATCCCCAGACGAATCATCGGACACCGAGTAGCCGGCTCCCGATCCCTGGTCTTGCGGAGTCGCTCGTCTCTGGTGTGCTAGCGCCACATTCGGATGGCTATGCATCCGAATCAGGTTGATGAAGTCCAACGATCATGCCGGTCGTGTCCGTGAAGTAGCAGGCGTGGCCGACGCCTGGGATCGTGAACTTCGGTACCACGATCTCTCCTCCTGCCACGATGACCTTCGCCATGTAGCCAGCAATGTCATCCACAGTGATTGTGGCAACGGTGAGGGGCTGGCCATCCTGCGACATCGTGAAGCCGGTGTCGATTCCCGGTTCGTTCCCGTGTGATGCGACGAAGTAGTCGTCCGCACCCCACGGCTGCGGGTCCCAGTCGAACACTTCCTTGTAGAAGGATGTTGAAGCATCGATGTCCCCGCTGTTGAATTCGACGTAGTTGATGTGTGGCATGTGGTTCCCTTCGAATGCCGGTCTGTGGTGACGATCAAAACGTCAGAAGAGCTCAGCCCTTGAGTCGATGTGCGTGAGCGACGCGGTGATGAGCTGCTCGAGGACGGTCTGATCCACCTCTGAAAGGTCCTTGATGTACAGGCACGACTTCCCAGTGGAGTGCGGCCCAAGGTCATCGAGGAGTGGTTCGTAGCTGTCGAAGCCATCCATGATGTAGAGGGTGAGGGCCTGCTTGCGTGGGGAGAATCCCGTCTTCATCCACGATACCTGCTTGCCAGATCGGTTGGTGTACGAGTACTCACCGAATCCGACGATGGACGATCCCCACATCTTCGGGTCGCTTCCGCTGAGCCTCGTCATGATCTCATTCATGGTGAACGCGTCGGTGCGCCGACGATCGTTGTCAACGGTCGACAGGAACGCCTCGACGTCCCCGTCGTTCCTTCTCGTCTTTGGTTCTGCCATGCGCAGATCCTACGCATGCGCGCCGCCGCAAACTCGTTGCGACCGGGTGTCGATTCATGGCGTCTCTCGACGCGTGACTCACTCGTCACGGCGCATGTGCGGATACCGCAGCCGGTTCCACCCTCTGGCGAACTTGTGCGAGACCCCCATGTGCGTGCCCTCGATGAGCTCGCTGTCGCCCTCCCGCTGGTGCGTCGCCGTGATCTGTCAGAATGGGTACGCGCGGCGTCGGGGATCCGACGCCCCGATTCGGCCTCGCCGGGCTGGATCGACGTCCATCCTTCGAGAAGACTGGGGATCCAATGGCACCAGAGATACTCGTTCACGATCACACGGACAGCGTTGGTGTCGCAGTGGTCGAGGGCATCGAGGCAGGCAACGAACTCACCTGCTGGGTGATGGACACCGATGAGACGATCATCGTCACCTCCCTCGACCCGATCCCCCTCGGCCACAAGATCGCCATGACCGACGTCGCCGACGGCGACACGGTAATCAAGTACGGCCACGACATCGGCCGCATGGTCGCACCCTGCTCTCGTGGCGGCCATGTCCACGTCCACAACCTCAAGACCAAGAAGTGGTAGGAGCGATTCATATGTCTGAACCCCGCACAGTGATGGGCTACCGGCGCGAGAACGGACGCGTCGGCATACGCAACCACGTGATCGTGCTGCCGATCGATGACATCTCGAACTCGTGTGCCGAGAAGGTGGCATCCAACATCCAGGGCACCCTCGCGCTGCCGCACGCCTACGGCCGGCTGCAGTTCGGCGCCGACCTCGAGCTCACCTTCCAGACGCTGATCGGTACCGGCTCCAATTCCAACGTCGCGGCGGCGGTCGTGATCGGGATCGAGCCCGGTTGGACCCAGCGCGTCGTCGACGGCATCGCTGCCACCGGCAAGCCGGTGGCAGGATTCTCGATCGAGGGGCAGGGCGAGCTGGAGACTTCTCGCCAGGCATCGCACAAGGCCAAGGAGTTCGTGCATTGGGCCACCGAGTTGCAGCGCGAGGCGGTCCCGCTCTCAGAGGTGTGGATCGCATCCAAGTGCGGCGAATCGGACACGACCTCGGGACTCGGATCGAATCCCACGGTCGGCAATCTGATCGACAAGCTGACGCCCCTCGGCCAGTACACCTGCTTCGGGGAGACGTCTGAGATAACCGGGGCCGAGATGGTCGCCGCCGATCGTGCGGCCACCCCCGAGGTTCGGGACAAGTTCCTGGCGACGTGGAACGCGTACAACGACATGATCATGCGCCACAAGACGGACGACCTGTCCGAGAGCCAGCCCACCAAGGGCAACATCGCCGGTGGTCTGACCACGATCGAGGAGAAGGCCTTCGGGAACCTCCAGAAGATTGGGAAGGAGACCAACTACATCGACGTCCTGGAGCCGGCCCAGCCGCCCACCAATGGCCCGGGCCTGTACTTCATGGACACGTCCTCGGCGGCGGCCGAATGCGTGACACTTCAGGCCGCGGCCGGGTTCCCGTTGCACCTGTTCACGACCGGCCAGGGCAACATCATCGGCAACCCGATCGTCCCCGTGATCAAGATCACGGCGAACCCCAAGACGGCCGTCGTGATGGCCGAGCACGTCGACGTCGATGTGTCCGGCTTGCTGCGGCGGGAGATGAACCTCGACGAGGCAGGGGACGCGCTGATCGACATGGTGGTGCGGACGTGCAACGGTCGGATGACTGCTGCCGAGACGCTCGGCCACCAGGAGTTCATCTTCACCAAGCTCTACCAGAGCGCGTGAACTCGGAACCCGTCGTTCGTCACGAGGGCCTGGTCGTCCGGGTCCTCGTGCGCGTTGGAGGCCGCTGTGTCGCCGCCCGCCGGACGATCGGCGCCCCATCGGGTGGGCCTGTGTGACGACGTTCCGCGTTCCGTATGGCCGTTCCGTCGCCACGGCTGACGCCCCCGGTGATGTCGTGGTCGACGTCATCGATTTCGAAGGAGCCGAGCCGGCTGACGACCCGGCGGCGGAGGTACACCGGGCGCTCAATGATCCGGTCGGTGACTTCTCGTGGCGTGGTGCATCCTCCGTTGCGATCGCCGTCAACGACAAGACCCGTCCAGTTCCCCATGGCCAGCTCCTGCCGCCCTTGCTCGAGCGGCTTGCCACAGTGGGGATCGCCGACGATGCGATCACCTTCTACGTGGCCGTCGGCGGCCATGCGCCCATGGTTGCGTCGGAGTTCCCCGAGATCCTCCCGACGGAGGTGCTCGGCCGTCACCGTGTCGTATCCCACGACGCCCGTCGGGAAGACCTGATGGTGCTCGGCGAGACGTCGCGTGGGACGCCGGTGCACGTCAATCGCGGGTTCGTGGAGTCCGATCTGAAGGTCGTCGTGGGCACGATCGAGCCCCACCAGTTCGCCGGCTACTCGGGCGGCGTCAAGAGCGCCGCAATCGGTCTCGCAGGGCTCGCAACCATCAACAACAACCACGAGTGGATGGCCGACCCGGCCTCGCGCATCGGTACCTACTCGACCAATCCGGCGCGCCAGGACATCGAAGAGATCGGCACCATGATCGGCATCGACTTGGCGCTCAATGTCGTCCTCGACTCGCAGCGCCGGATCGTGGAGGTCCTCGCAGGCGAACCCGTTGCGGTCATGGAAGCCGGAACACCGCTCGTGCGCGCTCACTGTCAGGTCGGAGTGGCCGAGCTGTACGACGTCGTCGTCACGTCGCCCGGTGGTCATCCCAAGGACATCAACGTCTACCAAGCCCAGAAGGCGGTCTCGTCCGCAGCAGGAATCGTTCGGCCGGGCGGAACGATCGTGCTCACCGCTGCCTGTGGCGATGGGTCGGGGAGCACGGCGTACGAGGAATGGGTGGCGACCCGGACGTCCCAGCAGGATGTGCTCGACACGTTCCGGAGGGAGGGTTTCCGGATCGGACCGCACAAGGCGTTCCAGATCGCACGCGACAGCGTCGCCGCCCGCCTCGTGGTGTGCTCGGAGATGACCGATGAGCTGACCCAGCGGCTGCTGCTCGACACCGCTCCGAACCTCCAGGCAGCTATCGACGAAGCGGTCGTCCCGGGCAGCAGGATCGCCGTACTTCCCCACGCATCGACGACGATCGCCTACGTGGAGTAGGAGCCTCGAGCTACGAGTGACGAGCTACGGACTCATTTCTCGATCGGCACCCGCACGGCGTTTCCGTACTCGAGTGCCAATCACCGATGTTCGTCCCGACGGAGGTCGCCAGCGATGGGACGGTCAGTCTGGACTTCGATGCGCCGAGGGAGGCACCGACGGTCCGTGGCTTCACAGGCATCCTGCACGACGGGCTCGACGGTCAACGGGCCGAGGTGATACTCGATGTGCCTGACGACTTCTACTACGACATGGGCCTCGAAGAGGTCGTCACACCCATGCGGCTTCGGGGGATGGGCGCCATTCTGGCCCGCATCAAGCGGAAGGTGCGTGAGGAACAATCGATCGCCTGAGGTCCATCGGCCGTGCTCGTGGATCACTCCCCGTTCTGACAGACGGAAGGGGAGCGGTCGACCGCTCCCCTTCGGATCGTTTCCGTCTTGTCCTTCGGTCAGCCCATCGACTCCCCGCGATCGCGGCCTTGGTCGACGGCGTCTCGCTGACTATCTGTGAAGAGTTCGCCGATAGCTCCGATGCTCGACAGCACACCTGCTGTCTCGAGCGGTAGGTAGATCTTTGACGCCTGACCGTCGGCGATGCCCTGGAGGGCTTCGAGGTACCGGATGGCGATGAGATCAGGTGTCGGATCACCGATGTGGATGGCGCTGAACACGCGCTCGATGGCCCGGCCTTCACCTTCGGCAACTGTCTCCTTCTGGTACTTCTCGGCGTCTGCGACTTCCTTGATCGCCTGGGCCTGGCCCTCGGCATCAAGGATGCGGGACTGCTTCACGCCCTCCGCACGGAGAATCGCGGCTCTCTTCTCACCCTCGGCCTCGGTGACCTGTGCACGACGATCACGCTCAGCCTTCATCTGGCGATGCATGGCATCAGTGACGTCAGCGGGAGGATCGATCCGCTGGATCTCGACGCGGACGACCCTGGTTCCCCACACATCGGTTGCCTCGTCGAGGATCACCCGTAGTTCGGTGTTGATCTTCTCCCTGGACGTCAGTGCCTGATCCAGATCCAGGTCACCCACCACATTCCTCAAGTTCGTCTGCGCCAGCTTCGTGGCTGCAATGATGAAGTTCGAGATGTTGTAGGCGAGCTTCACGGGGTCCGTCGCCTGGTAATACACGACCGCATCCACGGTGACAACGACGTTGTCCTTCGTGATGACTTCCTGTGGCGGCACATCCACGACCTGCTCACGCATGTCGATCTTTCGTACCTTCTCGATGAACGGAACGATCATGTGGAATCCCGGATCGAGTGTCTTCCGATACCGGCCGAACCGCTCAATCAGGCCTTGCTCGTACTGCTGGACGATCTTGATCGCAAGAGCGACGTAGATGACCAGGACGATGATCAGGACCAGAACGATCGCTGCAGCTTCCATGTGTTATCCCTTCCTCATGTTCAACAACTCTTCTAATTCTTGACCCGTGTGACCACGAGCCTGGCACCGCGGACCTCGACGACCCTCACCTCTGTACCCGGTGTGATCTCGCCCTCTTCATCTGTCGTGGCGCGCCACACCTCGGTCCCCATGGTGGCCCAGCCAACCCGGTGCCTCGTCACGGTTTCGGTTACCAATGCTGATGCTCCGACATACCGTGCGGCCCCGACGGGTATGAGCTCCCCGTGCCGATCCTTCTTGGCGAACTGTTGGAGCCACCACAGTGACCCCATTGAGATGACAAGGAAGGTGATGATCTGGACGGCTGGGGAGACGCCCAGAAGGGCGAGCACACCAGCCGCAGCGGCTCCGACCGCAAATGGCAGCAGGAAGAACCCCGCCGTCACCAGTTCGCCCACGGCCAGGATCGCGGCTCCGATGAGCCACACTGTCACCCACGCCACTTGATCGTCTGTTTCCGACTTTGGTGCAAGGATGGCGACCAGTGCGACCAACGCCATCATGACCAGAATGCCAGCCCACAGTGCCCATCCGGGGGAGCGGCTATCAGTTCGCGGAATTGTCTTGGGAGCGGCTCCCGACGTTCCCGCATCGGGATCGGGACCCTGGGAGGCAAAGGCCCATTCCTTGGCGAATTCTTCGATGTCCGGTCCGGTGACGGTCTCAATCGACTTGCCGTAGTCCGTGGCGTCCTGGAGATGTGAGCTGAGTTCGTTGGTCATCTCGTCGATGGCGTCAGGCGAAACCCCTGACTCACTCCAGTACGCACGACATTGCGTCAGGACTTGGTCCATTGTCAGATCAGTCACGCTCCCGCTCCCTTCAACACATTGTCAACCCCGTCCCTCAGGCTTGACCACTCCTCTTCCCATTCTGCGAGGCGTTGTGCGCCCTCAGGCGCGATTCGGTAGTACTTCCGAGGTGGCCCCGACCCATCGGCCTCAACAAAATACCCTTCGATCAATGAGGACCTCTGCATTCGAGAGAGCGTGGGATAGATCGATCCCTCGCTCAATAGGACGAGGCCGCGCCTGCTGAGCTTGTCCGCCATTTCGTATCCGTAGCTTGGCTCCTCATTGATTATGGCGAGAAGACACATGTCGAGCACGCCTTTCAGAAGCTGGCTTCGGTGATCCATTCGTGGCATACCTTGCCTCACGTGTTATCTAGCTTCCAACGATATCTTGGTTATACAGATATCAAGGTATCGGCGAGATGTCAAGAGATATTGAGCTGTGAGCTTTGGGCTTTGAGCCTCGGCACCCTCTCTGCATTGGAGCTTTCGCTCCGCCGTGTCTCTCCGGCAAGCGGGTGAGACGGTTTCGAGCTCAAAGCTCACGGGCACGTGGGGCGCCACTCGGTATCGCCGAACACTGATTGGGCGATCGCCCAGAGCGCGGGGTCGTACTCGGCGAGCTCGTCCCTGGTGTCCACCGCATTGTGGCTGGAGTTGGGCTCCCGATCCTCGGCAGCGTCCTCGAGGTTGACGTCGAAGTAGCTCTGGACGCCCTCCATCCAGTACTCGTCGTCGTTGATCTCGGCAAGCGTGTTCTTCCAGAGGCCGGCGGCAATGGCTCGCGAATAGGCCTGGTTGATGGCGGCGGAGGTCCCCTCGTCGACCGCGTCGAGTGCGAAGCGCCTGATGGTCAGGGCGAATGTGCGTACGAAGATGTCCTCTCCCTCGTAGCGGTCCTCCGTGGAGCACAGCAGGTTTTCCTCTGCGCCGGCGAAGAATGGGAGGAGTTCGGTGCCAGGGAACGACCGTCCGAGTCGGTTCCAGTCGGTGCCCGGGTAATCGTCGTAGAGATTGGCGTAGTCGGGGACCGAGGTGATACGGGAGCTCGCAGGAATCACTCGACCGTCGATGCCGGACTCCCGGATCGCGGTGATGAGGTCTGGTCTGGTCATCAGCATGTTGAAGATTCGGTCGGCCTGGCCGTCGATCGCTGCCGGGTCGACCTCTTCTTCAGCCAGGATGCGGATGGCCAGCACCGTGCAGCCCTGGGCGTAGCCCTCGGTGGAGGTGTTGGCTGTCACAACACATTCATTCTCGGGAATCGGAATGGTTGTTGGTGTCGTTTGGGTGGCAGTCGTGGTTGCGGCGAGCGTGGTGGTCGCCTGCGCCTCACCTGTGGAGGCGAGCGTGGTGACAGGGGCGATACTTGAGGTCGATGCTGCGACCTCGGCGTTGCTCGATGACGTGCAGGCAGCGGTCAACACCGCGAGTGCAAGGAGTGGAAGAAGGAGTCGGCCCATGGGCCACGAGGATACGGCCTGTCTCCGCACACAGCCGCATTGCTCTGCCAGCACGGTGTTCCTGGGAACTGACCTTCGCTCAGGGTGAAGGTCAGTTCCGCAAGAACGGATCAACCGAAGGTGAGTCCACGGTCGTCTGCGCCGATGGTGACCATGGAGCCTTCGGTGAGTTCGCCGTCGAGCACCCTGAGGGCAAGTGGATCAGCCACGGCTGTCTGGAGGAGACGCTTGAGCGGCCTCGCCCCATAGACAGCGTCGTACCCGTTGTCCGTGAGCCAGTCGATGCCGTCGTCGGTGAGAACCACGTCGATGTTGCGCTCGGCGAGGCGTTCCTTGAGTGTTGCGAACTGGATCTCGACGATCACTCGCAGGTCATCCTTCGACAGACGGTGGAAGACGATGACGTCGTCCACTCGGTTGAGGAACTCCGGACGAAAATGATCCTTCACCGCGCCCATCACCCGATCGCCCACCACGTTGTCAGGTAGGTCCGGGTCGATGAACTCGGATCCGAGGTTCGACGTCATCACGAGCACCGTGTTGGTGAAGTCCACTGTTCGGCCCTGGCCATCAGTCATCCGACCGTCGTCGAGCACCTGGAGCAGAGCGTTGAACACATCGGGATGGGCCTTCTCGACCTCGTCGAGGAGGATCACGGAGTACGGTCGACGCCGCACGGCTTCAGTGAGCTGGCCGCCCTCGTCGTATCCGACATATCCGGGTGGTGCACCGATCAGCCTGCTCACCGCGTGCTTCTCCATGTACTCGGACATGTCGATGCGCACCATCGCTCGTTCATCGTCGAAGAGGAACTCGGCCAGAGCGCGGGCAAGCTCAGTCTTTCCAACACCCGTGGGTCCAAGGAACAGGAACGACCCAATGGGACGGTTGGGGTCGGAGAGACCCGCACGCGACCGCCGGATGGCGTTCGAAATCGATGACACGGCCTCGTCCTGGCCCACGACCCGCTCGTGGAGTTGGTGCTCGAGGTGCACGAGTTTTTGCATCTCGCCCTCCATGAGCTTGGACACGGGAACTCCGGTCCACCGGTTCACGACCTCGGCGACATCCTCCTCATCAACCTCTTCCTTGAGCATCTTCAGGTCGGTCTGGAGCGTGTCGAGCTTCTCCTGCTCGACACGCACCTGTTCGGCCAGTTCGGGAAGCGTGGAGTAGCGCAGCTCGGCAGCCCGTTCGAGATTTCCCTCGCGTTCTGCACGTTCTGCCTCGGCCCTGATGTCCTCGATCTGCTCCTTCACCGAGCGGATCGTGGCGATTGAGTTCTTCTCGAGTTGCCAATGCGCCTTGAGGGCGTCGAGCTCCTCGCCGATGTTTGCCAGATCCTCCTCGATAACGCTGAGTCTCTCTGCAGAGGCGGCGTCCTCCTCCTTCGAGAGCGCCTGGCGTTCGATTTCGAGTTGGCGGCGTCGACGCTCGAGTTCGTCGATCTCGTCCGGCATCGAATCGATCTCGATCCTCAGCTTGGACGCTGCCTCGTCGATGAGGTCGATTGCCTTGTCAGGGAGATGCCGTCCCGTCACGTAGCGATCCGAGAGCACGGCAGCCCCGATGAGCGCGGCATCGGTGATCCTCACCCCGTGGTGGACCTCGTACCGTTCCTTGAGGCCTCTGAGGATTCCGATTGTCTCCTCCACCGACGGCGCATTGACCAGCACTGGCTGGAATCTGCGCTCGAGGGCAGGATCCTTCTCGACGTACTTGCGATACTCGTCGAGGGTCGTCGCTCCGATCATCCTCAACTCGCCACGGGCAAGCATGGGCTTGAGCATGTTCGAGGCGTCCATCGAGCCCTCGGACGCACCGGCTCCGACGATGGTGTGCATCTCGTCGATGAAGGTGATGACGCGCCCGTCCGAGGCCTTGATCTCGTTGAGTACCGCCTGGAGCCGTTCCTCGAACTCGCCGCGGTACTTGGCGCCAGCGATCATCGCTCCGATGTCGAGCGCGATCAACCTGCGGTTCTTCAAGCTTTCCGGCACGTCCCCGTCGACGATCCGCTGAGCCAGTCCCTCGGCAATGGCAGTCTTGCCGGTACCCGGCTCTCCGATCAGCACAGGGTTGTTCTTCTTCCTCCTGGACAGGACCTGGATGACGCGACGAATCTCGTCATCGCGTCCGACGACCGGATCGAGGTTGCCCTGACGAGCGGCTTCGGTGAGGTCTACTCCGTACTTGTCGAGCGGCGCAAAGGTGTCCTCTGGGTTCTGGCTGGTTACCCGTTGCGCACCGCGAACGTCGGTGAGGGCGTTGAGAATGGCGTCCTTGGCCAGGCCAACCTTCCGCAGGATCTGGCCTGCCTCGGTATGCGACTCGGACAGCGCGATGAGGATGTGCTCGACCGAGGTGTACTCGTCCTTCATCGAGTCGCGCTCGTTTGTTGCGGCGTCGAGAACGTCGAGGGTGTCCTGGGCGAACGCCACCTCTGCACCCCCCGTGACGTGGGCGAACGAGGCAAGGGCGGCGTCGAGCGGACCCCGGATGTCGGACACGTGGGCTCCGAGCGCGCTCATGATCGGGTAGGTGATCCCATCGGGCTGTGCGAGCAGGCCATCGAGCAGGTGCTCGGCCTGGACATACTGGTGCTGGCGGGCTGCAGCTGCGTCGCGGGCGTGCAGGATTGCCTGTTGGCTACGTTGCGTGAACTCGTTGATATCCATCGGTGTGTTGTGGTCCCCGTGTTTGGTGCGATACTACTGCCACATTCAACACGGCTACTGAGGAAGTTATGCCAGAAAACTTGAGTCAAGGCGACTCAGATACGCCGAATAGTGGCCGCGGCGGATGGTGGGTTGCGGGTCAAGTCCTGCTGTTCGCCCTGTTCGCTGCTTCGGTGGTCTTTGGCGAGCCAATGTCCGATACTCCCGGCCTGGTGTTCGCGCAGATCATCGGCGTGCTGCTCGCCATTTTCGGGGCCGGTATTTCGGTGTGGGCATTCCGGTACCACGGGGCAAGCCTCACACCGTTTCCCAAGCCTTCCGATGGGATGGACCTGATCGAGGACGGCCCGTATCGGTATGTGCGCCACCCGATGTACTCGGGGATCATCGCATTCACGCTCGGTGTGGGCCTTGCGTATGCGAATCCGGTGACGATGCTCTCCTCGTTGGCGTTCACCGTGTTCTTCATGGCAAAATCAGGACACGAAGAGGACATGCTGGTTGATGAGGTCCCTGGCTACCGCACATACCGATCGGCCGTCCCGTGGCGTTTGATCCCCTTCGTGATGTAGGTCGCGGATCCAGACAATCGGACTTCTGCGTTCTCTCAAGATCCTGAGTTACTATCTCCGCAATAACTGACCAGGAGATTCTCGCTGACTACTCGACCGCCTTCGATCCGACGTTCGTCGGGCTGACCGGGGACCCGACAGACATCGATCGCATCGCAACCACGCACGGCGTGACCACCAAGCTGAGGACTCGACGTCTGCGGCGGACCACCTCGTCGACCACACCTCCACGGTGATGGTCATCCACCGCGACGGCGAGTTGAAGCTTCTGGTGTCATTCGATGGCACGGATGTGGAGGTCGCCGATGATCTCGCATACCTTGTTGGATAGTCATCAAACAGAAAGGGCCAGACCTATGAGGACAGGACGCCTCATCATCGTGATCGCCGCATTTGCGGTGCTTGTTGCAGCCTGCAGCTCAGGGGACGCTGCCGTCACCGTGGAAGATCCGTGGGGCCGTCCCTCGCCTACGTCCACGTCGAATGCAGCGTTCTACATGCAGCTTGACGGCGCCGGTGAGGACGATGTCCTGGTATCGGCAACATCGCCTGCCTGTGGCGTTGTCGAATTGCACGAGACGCAGATGAGCGACGGTGTCATGTCGATGCAGCACCTACCCGAGGGGATTCCTGTCCCGGCCGGTGAGACCGTTGCCCTCGAACCCGGAGGCCTGCATGTCATGTGCATGGGGGTCACGAGTCCGCTCACCGTGGGCGAGATGATCGAGGTCGGGCTCGAGTTCGAGAACTCCGGCTCCATGACGATCGAGGCCGAGATCCGCGAGGGATAGGCGGGTTGGCCTGCGAGCCAAGAAACCTCCACGGAACTGTCCTTGGGAGGTTCTTCGTTGAGCATCCACCGCGCGGGGGCCACGGTGGCCCAGGTCACTTCGAGACGCGAACTCCGCGCCAGAACGCCACATAGTCCTTGATATCAGAGGCCGCAGGCTTGGGGTCCGGGTAGAACCAAGCTGCGCCAGCGTTGGTGTCGCCGTCGACGACTACGTCGTAGTAGCTGGCCGTTCCCTTCCACGGACAGACAGTATGTGCAGCCGACTCCTTGAGGAGATCAGCCTTCACGCTTTCGGGAGGGAAGTAGTAGTTGCCCTCAACCGTGATTGTCTTGTCGCTCTGGGCGATGACGGTGCCATTCCAGGTTGCCGTTGCCATGTCTGTCCTTGCGTTGGGTGTGTGGGTGCCAACACAGGATCGTCTCCATCCATTCCAGGGGAAGCTGTCGAGCCCCGCAGGCCCCGGGACCTGGGAGATCATGGTGTTCGCTTCGTTCACTCCAGTACCTCGTCAGGGAGCAGGGAGCGGGAGCCCCCGGATCCCTGAAGCGTCGGTTCTTCACCTGATGTCTGTTGTCTGATCCGTTACTACCGTGTTCGGCATGCTGCCTATCCGGATTGTTGAGACTGAACGGGAAGACTTTGACGGCCCAATCGTCGAACTCTGGCGTGACAACGACTTCATAGGATTCGTTTTCTGGGACGGCGAGTCAACGATTCTCCAGATCTACCCCGATGGCCAGGGTGATGTCCACGACATCGACGTGGGCGAACTCCAAATGCTCCTCGACACAGCAACGAGAATCGTGGACCCGGATGCATTTGCGGAAGAGATGGACGAGTTACGGACCGCGGCGGCTGGCCCGTCGTGGGGAGATGAGCATCCGGCGACCGCCGATCTGCTCGCCGCCT
>Ga0265306_10001024_pt1 | contig 13692 bp, 9 predicted proteins | sample Helome_3_FD_192493 | JGI IMG/M metagenome (GOLD analysis project Ga0265306, IMG submission 192493) | Marine sediment microbial communities from subtidal zone of North Sea - Hel_20160420 (Illumina Assembly) | ecosystem: Environmental > Aquatic > Marine > Subtidal zone > Sediment ...
TGGTCCACCTGCTAAGCATATTGCCCGATAAATGTTTTACTATTACCGCAATACTGTTACCAATGCTTTCAAATTTCCAATGTATGTCTGAATCATCGAGTTGAATAAAGGTTTTGTCGCCAAGGGATTTGTAGCGCTCACATTCAAATAATAAACTTTTCAAGTAATCTGCCTGTAAATTCATATTTTACCTTGCTTGGACCAAAACCTAAAATATTTGTTTTTAACAGCTATGTGGTCTATTGTGCTTCAGGCACAAACTGTAAGGCTGCTCCGTTAATACAATGTCTCAGTCCGGTGGTTTCCTGCGGGCCATCTTCAAAGACATGACCCAAGTGGCCACCACAAACTGCACAATGCTCTTCTGTTCTTTTATACCCAATTTTGTAATCCTCATCATAGGCTACATTGCCCTCAATTTCCTTATCGAAACTTGGCCAGCCACTACCAGAGTCAAATTTGTGTTCGCTGTTAAACAAAGCCGTTCCACATCCTGCACAGACATAAGTACCTGCCATTTTGTTTTTAAGTAACTTGCTGGATCCTGCATTTTCAGTACCGGCCTTTCTGAGAATATAAAATTGCATTTCCGTAAGTTCTTTACGCCATTCCTGTTCAGATTTCACTACTTTAAATTCTTCTGTTTGTTCTTCCCCTTCCACAGTAACTACTTCTTTTTCCTGTGAAACCCCTTTGCATCCCATAGAAATCAAAAGGATAATACATACATACTTTTTCATACTAATTTAATTTTTCTTTTCTAATTTTTTGACGGTTTTGAACTCAAAACCTTTCAAAGTTAGGGATAACTTCATAAAAAAATCCCCGCATTAACATTGCGGGGATTTTTTTCTTTAATTTATAGATGCTACTACAATTGTATTCTGTTAATATCTATTTCCCTTATGTTTAAGCTGCTCATAACTTCCTCAATATTTGAAGTATCCATTTTAGCGGATTGGGCAAATTCAGCCGGTACTATAGCTATTCTAAACACCTGGTTATCGGTATCTCCGGAAGAAAGGGTTCCAAGGTCAAAATCTGATTCTAAAAAGACACTTACATCCAGAAATGTAAAGTCATAATTGTATTGAAGCAATCCTTGAGCTAAAATACGAGTTTGAGGTAATAACCGCCAGATATCAAGGGGTTCTCCATTACCATCTTCCGCAACATCCCATAAAAGGTAAACTAATACAACATCAGATTCGAAAACTTCCACTGTTTCTGGAAATTCATAAAATAGATAATATTCATTTCCGGCATCAAAAGTACCTTCAATCTCGAGTACCTGACCCAAAATATTAATCCCATCCTCACCATCGAAACCGGGAGGTCCAGGAGGTCCAGGAGGTCCTACCGGCCCCTCACAGGAACAAATAATCAGGGTTAAAAATGCAACAAATTTTAGTGTGATATTTTTCATAATAGTAAATATTTAACGATTAATATTTTAAGTCCGATAATTAATTCTTTAGAATTTTACATATTCTCTTATCCCTGAAAACAAAAAGCGTTCCAAAAATGGGTCAAGCCGTTATATTGTGTCTTAATTCGGTAAAAATTGGGTCTTTGAGAGGCTGTATTTCAGATAATTTCCTATTTTTAGCAAAACCCAACTAACAAATTATGAAGTTAAGACAACAACGTGTTGTAATTGAAAATATTACTCCTCAGCTTCACTGTGGAGCTTTTTTTATTAAGCGAGTCGTTGGAGAATCTGTTGTAGTATATGCAGATGTTATTGGAGATGGACATGATATAGTACAGGCAGAGCTTCAATACAAGCATTCAAGCGAGAAATCTTTTAATACTGCGCGTATGGAACATCTGGGGCAGGATGTCCACAAGGTTTCTTTTAAAGTACTAAAGCAGGGCTATTATATATACAGAATTTCAGCCTGGGTAGATCATGCTCAAAATTGGCAGCATGGTATCGAGGCAAAGTTAAAGGATGATCAGCACGTAAACAGCGAGCTTTTGGACGGGGTTCAACATTTGCAAACCTTGTCGAAAAAGATAAGTGCTGCTGATAAGAAGTATATCAATGATTTGATTGAATCTTTTCAAAACGAAGATTTATATGAAAATGCTGTTAAAGAGTCGGTTTCAGATAAACTGCATAAGTTATTTGTCACATATCCAAATCGTAATTTAGCCAATACCAGTGAGGATCTTAAGGTTTATGTAGACAGACTTAAAGCAAATTTCAGTACATGGTACGAATTTTTTCCAAGGTCATCTTCTCCTGAGGATGGTAAACATGGTACCTTCAATGATTGTGAGCGCTTACTGCCTAAAATAGCGGGTATGGGTTTCGATGTCCTATATTTTCCTCCAATACACCCAATAGGTGAAGTTAACAGAAAGGGTAAAAACAATACTACAAATGCCCAGGAAGGAGATTCCGGAGTACCATGGGCAATAGGCTCAAAGCTTGGTGGACATAAGGATATACATCGGGAATTAGGGACAGAAGCAGACCTTAAAAGACTTATAAAAAAAGCTAAAGAACTAGATTTGGAGATTGCACTAGATTTAGCATTTCAGGCAGCCCCAGATCACCCTTACATATCAAGTAACCCTGAATGGTTCAGAAAAAGACCGGACGGCACTATGCAGTACGCCGAGAACCCACCTAAGAAATATCAGGATATTGTAAACTTCAATTTTGAATCTCCCGCGTTTAAAGAACTCTGGTCGGAATTGTTGTCTGTGACACTAAAATGGGTTGGACTGGGAATACAAATATTTAGAGTAGACAATCCGCATACCAAACCATATTATTTTTGGAATTGGTTAATTGCTGAGGTAAAAAAGAAACATCCCGATGTGCTTTTTTTAGCGGAAGCCTTTTCCAGACCTAGGGTAATGCAACAGCTGGCCAAACAGGGATTTTCACAGTCCTATACCTACTTTACCTGGCGGGTTCACAAGCAAGAAATTATAGAATATATGCTGGAGCTTACCCAAACAGAAATGAAGGAGTATTACCGGCCTAATTTTTGGCCGAATACACCGGATATTAACCCGTACCATCTGCAAGGGGCCAATGAGGCTATGCATATTGCGCGATATGCTCTGGCAGCAACTCTAAGTAGTAATATTGGTATATACGGACCTGTTTTTGAATATATGATTTCTGACGCCATGCCTGGGAAAGAAGAATATTTGAATTCAGAAAAATATGAAGTGAAATTTTGGGATTGGTCTGTTGAAAATAAATTAACCCTAATTATTACTCGTTTAAACCAGGCCAGGAAAAATCATAAAGCATTACAACAAACCAACAATATAAGGTTTTGCCAAATAGAGAATCACCAGCTTATAGCATTCTATAAATGGAATGAAGATAAATCGGATGAAGTGTTAGTAATTATTAACCTTGACTCTCACTATTCCCAACGAGGTACGCTTCAACTTCCTTTAGATGATTTATCCCTCGATATAAGCCATGGGATAACCATGCATGATCTTATCACAGACAATAGTTATCTTTGGTATGATGAGTGGAATTTTGTAGAATTGCATACTGCGTTGCCATTTCATTTGTTTCATATTAAAAAATAAAAATGTCCAAGAAAAAACAGGACTCTATTCTTCAACCTCCCTTTTCATTTAATGTGGCCTGGGAAAATTTATTGGATGATAAGAATTTTATCAAAGTCTTTCTTTCCGATGTCCTTGAGGCGTATGTGGTTAAGCAACGATGGTATGGAGGTAAAGCCAGTAAACTTAAATATATAGAACTCAGGGAATACTTCAGGATTCAGCAGAAGGATGAAGTATATTATGGTTTATTGCTGGAAGTTAATTTTGAAGAGGCGTTTTATCAGCACTATTTTTTGCCTATTGCATTTGTTACCGATGAGAATTTTGCTGAAAAAGAAAGGATTCTGCCGCTTAGTATTAACGGACAGGCTGGTTTTATAATAGATGCGATAAACCTGGAAGCTTTTCGAAAGTTGGTATTTGAGCGCATTGTTAATGCAGAACCAAATGACACTACCCGAGTGAGGTACCATAAAAGTGTTGAATTTCATGACAAAGTTTATGAATCCTCGCGTTTTATGGGTCTTGAACAGAGTAATACTTCTGTAATAATTAACGATAAATCCGTTATAAAATTTTTTAGAAGGATTTACGCCGATAAAAATCCCGATTTTGAAATGAGTCAGTTCCTTTCTGAGCGAAAAGGGTACAAAAATACACCGGCCTATCAGGGAAGCATAAGTATCCTGGATGCAGATAATGTTAATGTTACCATAGCATTAATGCAGGAATTGGTTCCTAATCAAGGTGATGCGTGGGATTTTATGTTGAAAGAATTACATAAAATCTTTAGTAACCTAGAATATAAAGGGATAAACGTTCACCAGTTACCTCAAACTGCATTGTTTGAGAGGTTGAATATTAGGGATGTTCCACCTGAAATTATTGATTGGGCGGGTTTGAACATTTTCCTAAAACTTCAGGTACTTGCTCAGAGAACCGCAGAGATGCATATTGCTTTGGGTTCAGAATTTGAAGACACCGCATTCACACCTACTCATTTTAATGGAGATTACGAGGTATGGCTAAAAAATAGATTATTATACCAATTTCAAAATAGATTAAATACTGTTGAAAATAACCTTCATCGTTTGGAAGGGTTATCGCTCGAACTTTCCAAGGAGTTCTTGGAGCGGAAAAATGAGATTAGAAAACGCTTTGTAACCTTTGACTGGACCAAGCTCAAAGGAGAAAGGATTCGCGTTCATGGAGATTATCACCTGGGTCAGGTATTGGTAAAGGATGATGATTTTTATTTACTTGATTTTGAAGGAGAACCAGAAAGTACCATCAGGGACAGAAAGGTTAAGCAGCCGCCTTTAAAGGATATAGCAGGTCTTTTCCGATCGTTTCATTATGCAGTTTATGCTACAATTTTCAACCACATGGAAGAATATGCATATTCACAGGAAGATCTTTTTCTGGCAGGGGAGATACTTTATCGTTATTTTATTGGAGTCTTTCTGGAAACCTATGCTAGTCTTATACAGGAACATAATATAAATATTGGTTATCGGCAGGAAAGAATATTTCTTTTGGAGTATTGTATGCTTGAAAAGGCAGTTTACGAATTGGGATATGAAATGAATTCAAGACCCAGATGGGCTGTGATACCTTTACAGGGTATTATGAGTATAATTAATGAACCTAACTAACAACATAAATATGGGCAATGTAATTCCCTTTAGCTTATTATCGGATTTTGATATCAATCTTTTTAAAGCAGGCAAGCACTATCGGCTTTACAATCATTTGGGTTCGCACCCTATGAAATACAAGGGCAAGAAGGGGACATATTTTGCTGTTTGGGCACCTACAGCTAAATCGGTTTCTGTAATAGGTGATTTTAATTACTGGGTAGAAGGTGAACATCAGCTAAATGTAAGATGGGACGAAAGCGGTATTTGGGAAGGGTTTATTCCCGGAGTAGAGCAAGGTGCTTTGTATAAGTATAAAATACACTCAAATAATAACGATATTAAAACTGAGAAAGCAGATCCTTTTGCAAGATATTGTCAACATCCACCGAGTACAGCCTCGATAGTATGGGATAATGCTTATAAATGGAAGGATAAGAATTGGATGGATACACGTGAAACCAAAAATGGTTTAGACAAACCGTATTCGGTATATGAAGTTCATCTTGGATCCTGGAAACGTACTAAGGAGGATAAATTTATGTCGTATGTAGATCTGGCAGAAGATCTGGTTAAATACTTAAAGGAAATGAATTTTACACACGTAGAATTCATGCCGGTTATGGAATACCCCTATGACCCTTCATGGGGCTATCAGCTTACGGGCTATTTTGCGCCTACGTCCAGATTTGGTAAACCAGAAGATTTTAAACTTCTGGTTGATAAACTTCATCAAAATGATATTGGGGTTATCCTGGATTGGGTACCTTCCCATTTTCCTGAAGATGCACATGGGTTAGGATTTTTTGATGGTTCCTGCCTATATGAGAACCCGGACAAAAGAAGAGGGTATCATCCCGATTGGAAAAGTTTAATATTTAATTATGGCAGAAATGAAGTTCGTGCATTCCTTATAAGTAATGCCAATTTTTGGTTAGATCAGTATCATGCAGATGGTCTCCGCGTTGATGCTGTTGCCTCAATGTTATATTTGGATTATTCTCGCGAAGAAGGGGAGTGGGAACCAAATATTTATGGCAACAATGAGAATCTTGAAGCGATATCTTTTATACGTGAACTCAATCAAGAGGTTTATAGCAGTTTTAAGGGAATTCAAACCATTGCAGAGGAATCAACTTCCTTTTCCATGGTCTCAAAGCCTGTTAGTATAGGCGGACTGGGATTTGGTATGAAGTGGATGATGGGCTGGATGCATGACACCCTGGAATACTTTCAGAAAGAACCTGTTTACAGAAGGCACCATCAGAATGACCTAACGTTTAGTATGACCTATGCTTTTACCGAAAACTTCATGTTGCCTTTTTCCCACGACGAGGTAGTTTATGGAAAGCAGTCTTTAGTATATAAAATGCCGGGTGATGAATGGCAAAGATTCGCTAACTTAAGATTGCTTTTCGGATATATGTTTACTCATCCGGGCACTAACCTCTTATTTATGGGTGCAGAGTTTGGACAGTCTTCCGAATGGAATTATCAGCATAGTCTTGATTGGCATTTATTGGAATATGATTTTCATACGGGTATTCAGCAGTTGGTAAAGGACTTAAACAAGCTTTATCGTTCATCACCTGCTCTTTATGAAAAACAATTCAGCCCTGAAGGATTTCAGTGGATAGATTATGGAGATTATGAGAATTCAGTACTTACATATATTCGCCGCGGACATGATCCTAAAAACGACCTGATAGTAGCCTGTAATTTCACACCGGTTCCAAGAGAAGGATACCGTGTAGGAATTCATAAAAAGGGAACATTAAAGGAGATTTTTAATAGTGATGCCAAAAAATATGGTGGAAGCGGAAGTAAAAATACAGGAATAAAAATTTCCAAGACCCCATGGCATGGTCATAAAACTTCTATCGAGATTACAATTCCACCACTTGGGATAGTTATTTTCCAGTAAATATAGCCAACTATAACGTTGTAGTTCAAAAATGGTAGTAATATCGTTTTTCTTTTAAAAGTTAAAGTCCTTTTTTTGTGGGTCTTTAAAATCACCCTTTATGATTACCAATACAGAATTAGAATACAAAGGCAATTTATATCCCGATCGCATAATTAAATTTAAGCGTGATACTGATAAATTTTATTTTACTTCGGAGAATGGGGTAATTCTTGAGATTACTGTACTACGTAACAGCGCCATTCGATTCAGATATGCCACTGAAGAGGTTTTTCAACCAGATTTTTCCTATGCAATAAGTCCCGATGGCAGCAGGGGTTACAATAAACTTGAAGCCACAGAAACTAAAGCAGAATATTTAATTAGCACTTCAAAGATTACGGTTCTGGTTGATAAAAAAACAATGCGAACCCAAATTTCAGATGTAGTAGGGAATATCATAAATGAGGATGAACTTGGTTTTCATTGGGAGGAGAATTACGAATATGGTGGTAATTCTGTGAAGATGAGCAAAATCGCACAAACCGCGGAAAGCTTTTATGGTATGGGTGATAAGGCTACACATTCGAACCTGAAAGGGAAAAGGGTAAGCAATTGGGTTACAGATTCATATGCCTACACTAAAGATCAGGATCCTTTGTATAAGGCAATTCCTTTTTATATTGGCCTTCACAACGATATTGCTTATGGGATATTCTTCGATAATACGTTTAGAACCAATTTTGATTTTGCTCATGAAAGAAGAAATATAACAAGTTTTTGGGCAGACGGCGGAGAAATGAATTACTACTTTATTTATGGTCCTAAGATGTCAAAAGTAGTAAGAGCTTATACAGATTTAACGGGCACACCGGAAATTCCACCACTTTGGGCATTGGGATTTCATCAATCTAAATGGAGTTATTTCCCTGAGAGCAATGTTAAGAATATTGCTGCGAAATTCAGGGCTCTTAAAATCCCATGTGATGCTATCTATCTCGATATAGACTATATGGATGGATTTCGTTGTTTTACATGGGACAAGAAAAAGTTTCCGGATCCTAAGGCGATGATACAGGATTTATCCAAGGACGGCTTTAAAACCGTGGTCATGATAGATCCCGGAATAAAAGTAGATAAGGATTATTGGGTATACCAGGAAGCCATGAAAAACGATTATTTCTGTAAAAGGGGCGATGGACCCTTAATGCGAGGTAAAGTTTGGCCGGGCGAATGCAGTTTTCCTGATTTTACAAATCCGGAAGTTAGGAAATGGTGGGCAGGACTCTATAAAGAGCTGATGTCAGAAACTGGAGCCCATGCCGTATGGAATGATATGAATGAACCTGCGATAATGGAAGTTCCTTCAAAAACGGCTCCTTTAGATACCAGGCATGATTTTGATGGCCACCCTTGCAGTCATAGGAAGGCTCACAATATTTATGGCACTCAAATGGTAAGGGCAACTTTTGAAGGCGTTAAAAAATACGTCTACCCCAAACGGCCTTTTGTAATAACAAGGGCGGCATATGCGGGTGCTCAGCGTTTCTGCTCTACCTGGACCGGAGACAATGTTGCTACATGGGAACACCTTTGGATTGCCAATGTACAGGTTCAAAGAATGTGCATGAGTGGTATGTCCTTTGTTGGTTCAGACATAGGGGGATTTGCAGAGCAACCAAACGGAGAACTTTTTGCCAGATGGATACAATTGGGTGTCTTTCATCCTTTTTTTCGGGTGCACTCCAGCGGAGACCACGGAGATCAGGAACCCTGGTCCTTTGATAAGGAAATAACTGGAATAGTCAGGAAATTTATTGAATTAAGGTACCAGCTGCTTCCTTATCTATATACTATGTTCTGGAAATATTCAAATGAAAATATACCTATGCTTAAACCTTTGGTATACTTTGATCAGGAGGATCATCAAACACATTTTAGAACAGACGAGTTTATTTTTGGAGATCAAATATTGGTCTGTCCAATACAGGAACCAAACGCAATGGGAAGAAGAATGTATATTCCTAAAGGAAAATGGCATAACTTTTGGACTGGTGAGGTGGTAGATGGAGGAATGGAAAAATGGGTTGCAGCTGAGATTGATAAAATTCCGATTTTTATAAAGGAAGGCGCAATAATACCCAAATATCCTGTCCAGCAGTACGTTGGCGAAAAAGTTATTGAAGAATTGATACTTGATGTTTACTTTAAATTGGGTATTGAGAATTCTTCAGTTTATGAAGATGAACACGACGGCTATGATTATACAAAAGGAAATTATAGTTTAAGGAACTTTAAATTGAACGGTAAGGAAAATGAATTGATTATCCAACAGTTTAAAAGTGGAGCATTTATTACTTCTTATAGTTCTTTTAAAATTAATTTGATTGATTTACCATTTATAATTAAAGAAATAGAGCTTGACAATGAAATTGTTCCTCTAAAAGATCTCGTGTTGAATGGAAATAATGCGATACATGTGCCTAAGGAATTTACAGTATTGCATATTAGAGGGAAATAAATATTTTGTATTTTAATACGTAATAATTAATAAAAATGAGCACTAAAAAGTTTATACTGGCGTCCATCTTATTGTTGGGAATTGCCTCTTGCAAAGTAAATCCATTTACGGGGCAAAAAGTATTGAACTTCTATCCCAACAGTCAGATTTTTCCAATGGCCTTTTCTCAATACGATGAATTTATTGGACAAAATGATGTCATTGAGAATACTACCGAAGCCAAGATGATTACCAGGGTTGGGCAACGAATTTCCTCTGCTGCTGAAAGATGGTTGTCAGCGAATGGATATCCCGGTTATCTAAAAGATTACCGATGGGAGTACAATTTGGTAAAAGACACTCTGATTAATGCCTGGTGCATGCCTGGCGGTAAGATTGTTTTTTATACCGGTATTCTGCCTATTTGCCAGGGAGAAACCGGAGTTGCTGTAGTAATGGGTCATGAAGTGGCTCATGCCTTGGCAGATCATGGCGCACAGCGAATGAGTGCCGGAACCCTTCAGCAACTGGGAGCGGTTGCAGGAAATATTGCCATACAGGACGAAAAATCAAGAAATATGTTTAATCAGGCGTACGGTATTGGCTCAACTGTCGGACTCATGTTGCCATTTAGCCGTAGTCATGAATCTGAAGCTGATAGAATAGGACTTCAGATTATGGCCATTGCAGGCTATAACCCTGATGAGGCCGCTCAATTATGGAAACGTATGAAGTCAAATGCTGGAGGTAATGCCCCACCAGAATTTTTAAGTACACACCCATCTAATGATACCAGGATTGCCAATTTAACCCAATGGGCTCCTTTGGCAAAACAGGAAGCTCAGAAGTTTGGCGTCACTTCATTTCAATAGGGTAATCTCAGATAGTGATTCCTCTAATAGTTGTATATTCGAAGCTGCTCATATGGAGTAGCTTTTTATTAAATGGCCAGAACTTTTGCAATAAAAGGAAGTAAGCGATTATTAAATGCCTGGGCATTTTATGATTGGGCGAATTCTGTATATAGCCTTGTCATTGCATCTGCCATTTTTCCAATTTTTTATGGAGCCTTGTTTAGAGTAGCCAATATTGAGAAAGTATCCGTATTTGGGGGTGAAATTGAACGAGCTCCATTAATAAGTTATCTCACTTCGGCAGCCTTTTTGTTCATTGCTATGATCACGCCCTTACTTTCCGGTATTGCAGATTATCTGGGTAACAAGAAAATCTTTATGAAATTTTTTTGTTATCTGGGAGGAATTTCCTGCATTGGGCTTTACTGGTTTTCATTGGAAAATATTTATTTGGGCCTGGTATGTTACTTTTTTGGTCTTGTGGGATTTTGGGTAAGTTTTGCAATCAATAATTCCTACCTTCCTGATATAGCATTCCCGGAGCAACAGGATGGCATAAGTGCCAAAGGATTTTCCATGGGCTATATAGGAAGTGTTCTTTTATTGTTATTAAACCTTGCTATGGTAATGAAACCCAATATTTTTGGGATAGAGAGTGATGCCTCCGAAATAGCTGAGATTAAAGCTATGAAATATTCATTCGTAACAGTAGGTATTTGGTGGATTTTATTTAGCCAATACACCTTTTATTACTTGCCAAAAGGGGTTAAAAGGCCAGGAGTACGCCATAATATTGTTTTCAATGGATTCAAAGAGTTAAAAGGGGTTTGGCATCAATTAGGAAATGAGGTAAAACTAAAACGATATCTGGCAGCCTTTTTTGTATATAGTATGGCTGTACAGACTGTTATGTTGATAGCCACTTATTTTGGGGAGCAAGAGATTAACTGGGGTTCAGATAGTGAGCGTACTAGCGGATTAATTGTAAGTATCCTGGTGATTCAATTAGTGGCTATTTTCGGGGCGACCATGACTGCAAAGGCATCAAAAAAATTTGGAAATATAAAGACGCTTATGGTGATAAATGTTTTATGGGTAATAATCTGTATCTATGCCTATTTCATTATTACTCCAATCGATTTCTATATAGCTGCCGGTTGTGTGGGAATTGTCATGGGCGGCATACAGGCATTATCGAGATCTACTTATTCCAAATTTATCCCTGAAACAACGGATACGGCTTCTTTTTTTAGTTTTTTTGATGTCGCGGAAAAACTGGGAATTGTAATAGGCACTTTTTTGTATGGTTTTATCGCTCAGTTTACAGGCAGCATGAGAAACGCAACCATATTTCTGGGACTGTTTTTCCTTTGTGGATTGTTTTTATTGACCAGGGTACATAAAAAACCCTGACGTATCCGCCAGGGTAGGATTTTTGTTCGTTTTTTGATGTAATTCTATCCTTTGGTAATATCTCCGGAACCCGAAGTTTTACTATCTATTTTTTTCGGATCCCCTCTGTAATGAATATCTCCAGAACCGGAAACCCTTGCTTTTAACATTTCATTTGCCGTTACTTTTATATCGGCAGATCCTGAAACACTGGCATCAACTCTATCGGCTATGAGCTCATAAGCATTTATGTCGCCAGACCCAGAAATTTGAACCTCAAATACTTCAGTGGTGCCACTTAATTTTATGTCACCAGAACCAGACATTGATGCAGTAACCGTTTTAGTATCCAAATCGAGGGTGATATCTCCGGAGCCCGACATACTTGTTTTAAATTCTGAAGCGGAAATGGTTTTTTTACCAACAATATCTCCCGATCCTGATAGTGAAACGGCGTTAACACTCTCTACTGGCACGGTTACATAGATTCCTCCATCTTTTTTCCATGAAGAAGGTTGGAGGTTATAACCTTTTTTTACTTTAATTACCAATTTGCCATCCTTTACCTCAGTCTTAATATGTTCCAGCAAATTTTCCTCGCCTTCAATACTTAGTTTTCCCTCTTGTCCGTCAACCAGGATAACATCAAACCATCCGGAGACTGATATGGCATTATATTCTTCTGTAGATCTTTCAATGGTAACTACATTTCCATTTCCTTTAATTTTCTTACCCCATTGAGCATTTGTAACGGCTACCATACACAGGGTTATTCCAAGTGTTATTATTTTATTCATGATCAAATGTTTTGGATATTAATATTTGTTATTTAAAAGTGCTGTTCAATTTTTAGAAAAAGAGATACTACCGTAATCACTTGTGATGGAGATCATGTTTGCACTACTTTCACTGCCATAAAATCCTTTATAATATCGCTCACTGGATTTTTCTTTACTTATATTGATTTCAAAATCATCTTTCCCGCTAACCCCGGCATATTCAGTTGTAATTTCAAAATTGAAGTTATACATAGGATCGTATCCTATTTTAATACCTGTGTAATCTGAACGGATAGAAACATTTCCTGCATCTTCAGCCATGTTTTTTATGCTTACAGAGCCATAATCTGCATTTATATCCACATTACCGTGAATGGTGCCCAGTTGTACATTTATATAATCTCCATTGCCTTCTACGCTGTAGGCTTCATCTACTTCTAATTTACCGTAATCACTGGAATACTCCAGATTTTGCATTTCTCCGATGGTGGAATTCGTATAATCTGCGCTTATAAATAAATCCCCGGCTTTTTGAATGGTAAATCCTGAGTAATCGGCAGAAATTTTAGCACTTCGTACATATTCGATAGTTGATTTCGAAGTATAATCAAATTTTAATTCATTATTCCTTCCATGCAGTTCTCCAATTTCTAGCCTTCCATAATCACAACTAATTTTAGCATGGCCATCAATCCGGTCCAGCATAATATTCCCATAGTCATTATTAAGGTGTACGCTATTTTTTACTGGTAGTTTAATAATGTAATTGATTTGCATATTCACGCTGTTACTTTTTCCCCAATTCCAGCCCCAACCCTTATCCTTGTTAAAGATGGTTTTTGCCGAAACCATAGCGCTACTGGCATCAAAATCCACAGTTATTTTATCAAGCTTCTCCTGTACTTTGGACTCGTTATTTCCACTCGTTTTGATATGAACCTCTATTAGCACTCTATTCTCACTCCAGGAGCTTAAAGTAAGATTTCCATAACTATTCGAAACCTTGAGAAGGGCGTCTGTATTAACATCAAATTCCTTTTTAATCGTTTTCTCCTTGGTATACTTGCCTTTCAGT
>Ga0265306_10001027_pt1 | contig 13667 bp, 14 predicted proteins | sample Helome_3_FD_192493 | JGI IMG/M metagenome (GOLD analysis project Ga0265306, IMG submission 192493) | Marine sediment microbial communities from subtidal zone of North Sea - Hel_20160420 (Illumina Assembly) | ecosystem: Environmental > Aquatic > Marine > Subtidal zone > Sediment ...
GAGGCGTGCATGCACAAGGCAATATCGAAGTGTTGCCCTTGCAATCGGGCGCGCACATCGCGGTACGCTGACCTGCCGCGCGACTTGTCAAAAACGACGAGGTTGATGTCCTGTATACCTGACATCAGGGTGGCTTCAGTCTTGCCGATGATCCAGGTAATGCGAGTCTCGGGCCAGGTGTCCTGCAGGCGTCGAATGACAGCGAGGGCATGGCAGGTGTCGCCGATCGCGGAGAGTCTCAGGACACAAATATTTTGAGGCTTCGATTGCAGGAGCAAATCAGGCAAAATCACGTCACCACGAGCTTTGGGGAACAGGTCCGTTGACCGAAACCGTAGAGAAAACCACGAACGGCGCCATCCTATACGATAAGGCCATCATCAACCAGATTTCGGACGAGCGCTTTTCGCCGCAAGGCTGGTTGCACGCGGAGCTGTTGACGGGATCTTTGGGCTCGGGTGGACGCGGCCAGACGATGTTTGTCGGCAACGTTCCGCGACAGTTTGTACTGCGGCATTACATGCGTGGCGGTCTCATCGGCAAGGTGATCAAGGACCGCTATATGTTCTCTGGCGCCGACAAGACACGGCCGTTCCTGGAATGGCGACTTCTCGACAAGCTGGCATCCAATAACCTGCGAGTGCCGCGACCGGCGGCAGCGCGCTACGTGCAGCGCGGTACGTTTTACACAGCGGATCTCATCACAGTACGAGTGCCCGGAATCGTACCATTGTCAAAATACATCGCCGATAACGATCCCGATGAGGCTTTCTGGAATGCCGCGGGAGCAGCGATTCAGGAGTTTCACGACACCGGCGTCTACCATGCCGATATGAACGCCTACAACGTGCAGGTCGATCCCGACGGGTTGGTCTGGTTACTTGACTTTGACAAGGGCATGCTCAGGCCGCCCGGACCGTGGCAGCAGGAAACATTGAGTCGCCTGCACAGGTCGCTGCATAAAATCGTCGGTCTGGATCCGAGGCTTCATTTTCGCGCCGCGAATTGGGAGCAGCTTCTTGAAGGTTATTTCAGCGCTTCAAGGTCGGCGTAGTAGTCGGGGTAGCCATCGGGCAGGTCCTTGAACTTGCGGTGAATCCAGAAGTACTGCTCCGGGAATTGACGCACATGCTCCTCAAGGACCTGTATGTAGCGCTTCGTATCCTCGATCGGGTCGTCGCCGGGAAAGTTGGTGAACGCGGGTAGCAAGGTCATGACATACCGGCCGTTTGATAAACGGCCCGGAAAGAACGGTATGACGATGGCCTTGCCGAGCCGTGCAAGGGTGGTTGTCGCTGTCGTATGCATGGCGGGTACGCCGAAGAATTCGATGACCTCGGACCCCTTGCGGTTGTAGCTCTGGTCCGGCGCATACCAGACCGCCCGATTGTCGCGCAGACTGCGGACCATTTGCTTGATATCACGTTTCTCGATCGTGCGGTCGACAGAACGCTCGCGGCCAGTGCGTTGCAGTTCGGTCACAAACTCACTGCGATTCTTGCGAAAGACACTGTCAAAAGGCGGCGAGTTGGCCGCGAGAACTCTGCCGCTGATCTCGAGCGTTGTGAAATGCGCGGCGAGCAATATTACGCCACGCCCCGTAGCCAGCGCTTTTTCGAGGTGCTCGAGGCCTCGAAGTTCGGTGATGGACTGCAGATGTCTGTCACTCGCCCAGCGGCCGAGCCCCATCTCGACAACACTCATTCCGAGGCTTTTGAAGTGCTCGTAGGCCAGTGCGTCACGTTCCTTGTCATTCAGTTCGGGAAAGCACAGTTCGATGTTGCGACGCACCACAGCGCGTCGCGAGCGGCCAAGGGCATGTGCTATACGGCCAAATACACGACCGAGCGCCAACAGTACGCGGTGGGGCAGCAAACAAGCCAGGCGCAACACGCCCATAGCAAACCATACGGGCCAGTAGTTGGGCTTCCAGTAGCTGGAAAGGGGTTTACGATCGCCGCTCATACGCTCTAGTAACAGGTGTGGAAGTCGGATCTTACTCTGACATGCCGTCCACGTAACCACCGGTTTGCTGGGGCCGCGGGGCCTCGGAAACCGCTTCCTCCGGAACTACCTTCTCGGCCTCGATGCCCACGTGGAACGCAGCGAAGCCCGGCATGACAACCTGATTGCGCGCCATGCCAATAATGCGGCCGGAATACGGGGAGCGCAGCTCGGTTCTCGCGTTATTCATCGGGTCTGTAATCGTACCGAGCAAGTCGCCTTTGCGTACGCTGCTGCCGAGGCTGACGTCGGCCAGCAGGATGCCGCCATTGTCGGCACGCACCCACGACGAGCGGTAGTAAACAGGTTCCGGGTCGCCCCAGAGCCGGATCTTCTTCACCATGCCCAGTGTTGTCAGGAGTGTCTCAATACCCTTCACGCCGTGCTTGACCTCTGTGAGCTCGAGCTGCGCTGGTCCGCCTGCCTCGACGGTCACTGCCGGAATGCCAGCCTGGGTCGCGGCGTGCCGCAAGGTACCGACAGTGGGTTTACTGTGCAGCACAACCATGGAGCCGAAGCCGAGCGTCAGCGTGACCACATCAGGATTGCGCAGATCAGCGCGAATCTGTGGCAGATTGGCGCGCTCAAACGAACCGGTGTGCAGGTCAACAAGCGCATCGCAATGAGCGACTATGTCTTTGAAGAGTGTGTGCGCAATACGGGCGGCAGCACTGCCGTTCGGGTTTCCAGGGAAGTAGCGGTTCAGGTCGCGCCGATCGGGCAGGTAACGTGAGCCGCGGCGAAACCCCTGCACATTAACAATCGGGACGCCGATGACGGCCCCTGACAATTTCTTCGGATCAATGTTGTGCAGCACCCTGCGCACCATTTCAATGCCGTTCAGCTCATCGCCATGTACGGCCGCGGTGAGACAGAGCGTCGGCCCGGGCAACTTGCCATTGACGGCCAGGACAGGTGTCGATACGGGGACACCTTCGAAGAGCTCGGTGGCCGACCAGGAGAGCCGTCGCGCCGTGCCCGGCGGCAACTCTGAACCGAGTAGAAGCAGTGGTTCGGCCTGTCCTGCGGCCGAGATAACCGCGTCCGCCAGTGGTACGTCGTGTTCGTGAGCCGGTACCGCGTCGACAAGCTGCTCTGCAGCAACGGCTGTTTCACTGGAACGAGAATCTGCGTCGAAGGTCGAATCCTGAAGCAGGTCAACGCCATTGCCTGATTGCTCGACAGCGGTCTCGCCGGCTACTGCCAGGCCGGGTAGATTTAGCAGGCACAGACACGCGAGCGCGCCAAAAGCGCGTACACAAATAGGGACCTGTCGGAAAAATGCTCTCATTCGATACTCAGAATACGGCAGAATGTCGTTACTTTCCGTGAACTAATCAATGAATTGCGATTGAAACCTGAACGAGACAATATGACAAGTGCTTACCGTTACCTGGTGCTCTTGCTGCTGCTTGCCGGCGGCACGGTGGGCGCCCAGGACGATTTCCCACAGCCCCCCGAATTGCAGCCCGATGTCGATTTCTGGGTATCGATCTTCTCGACCTATTCGACTGACGAGGGTGTGTTGCACGATAATCGTGATCTGGCCGTCATCTATGACCGTCTTGCCATGCCAGGGAACCTGTCGCGGCGCGAACGGAATCGGCGAGTGGACAGGCGCCGCAAGGAACTACAGGCGGTATTGCGGTCGCTTGCGTCCGGCAAGCGCACCGGCCTTAGCGCCGAGGAAGCGCGAGTGCTGGCGCTGTGGCCCCAGGACGTCACCAATAGCACGCTGACCGCAGCCACTAAACGAATTCGTTTTCAGCAAGGTCTGCGCGATCGCTTCAAGCGGGGGCTGGAGCGGTCAGGCCGCTGGCGCAGCTACATCGACCAGCAGCTCACTGCGCTGGGAGTGCCGGTGGACATTGCGGCGCTACCGCATGTGGAGTCTTCCTACAACCCGGAAGCGCGCTCGCACGTTGGCGCTTCCGGCATCTGGCAGTTCACGCGCAGTACCGGGCGACGCTTCATGCGTGTCGACCACGTGGTGGACGAGCGCAATGACCCATTTGCGGCGACGCGCGCGGCAGGGCGCCTGCTTGCCTACAATTACTCGATAACCGGCAACTGGCCAATGGCGGTCACGGCCTACAACCACGGACTGGCCGGTGTGCGGAGAGCTATGCGCCAGTATGGCGATACGGCCTACGTGGACATCCTGCGTAATTACAATGGGCGTACATTCGGTTTTGCATCGCGCAATTTCTACGTCGCCTTTCTTGCGGCCAGGCAGGTTGACCAAAATGTCGAGCAGTACTTTCCAGGCCTTGTTCCTGAATTACCGACAAGCTACGAGACGACCAGGCTAGCCAGCTATGTGTCCGTCAGTGGGTTGAGCAAAGCGCTTAACCTGTCGCAGGCTCAGATCGCGAAACATAATCCGGGCCTGCAGGCGACGGTCTGGCAGGGCAGCAAGTACCTGCCGAAAGGTTACGACTTAAGATTGCCTTCCTCGACCCTGAAGGCACCACTCGATGAGCTCATGGCATCATTGCCACACGACGTGGTCTTTAATAAACAACTCCCGGATATGTTCCATAGGGTCGCGCGCGGCGACACGCTGTCGCAAATCGCAGAGACGTATGACACTCGAGTCTCGACGCTGGTTGCGTTGAATCAACTGGGCAGCAGCCATCGCATTCGTGCCGGGCAGCGACTTCGATTGCCGGCAGCCGGACCGTTACCGCCGGCGCCGGCATCGCCGCCGGTCGCCGCCGAACCACCGGCGCCAGTGGTGGTCGCGAGCGCTACAACTGTGGAGCAGCCATTGGAGGAAGTGATACCCGGCGCCCTCGTTGGCGACGCGTCTCCTTCGGTAGAGGGTCCGGTTCAGACAGCGCTGTTATCCGACCCAAGCGACTACAGCGTCGCGAGTGACGATTCGATCGAGGTTCAGCCGTTGGAAACGCTGGGTCACTATGGTGACTGGCTCGAAATTAAGACGCAGCGCCTCAGGGATCTGAACGGCCTGGCCTTTCGCACGCCAGTCGATGTCGGGCAACGTATTCGCCTTGATCTTGGCAAGGTAGATACGAAGGTGTTTGAGGCACGGCGTATCGCTTACCAGCGATCCCAACAAGACGCCTTTTTCCGACAGCATGTGATTACCGGCGTGACGGAACACACGATCAGTCGTGGCGAATCGATCTGGATTATCGCGCTGCGACAGTACAAGGTGCCCGTGTGGCTCTTTCGCCAGTACAACCCGACGCTTGATATGCACAGGGTGCAGCCTGGCGCGAAAGTGCAGATTCCATTGTTGACCGACGCAAGCACCGGCTAGTGGAGGCGCGGCACAAGTACCTGCTTGTCCGCCTGCTGCCTGTCGTGCTGCTTGCGGTAGCAGCCGCCTTCTGGTTTGTGGAAGTGCAACAAGGCGGCCCCTGGGCCGCACGCAATCTCCTGCCGTTGGCAATTCTTGTTGTGCTCGCTTTTCTGACGCTCTACAAAGGAGGGGGGCGTTGGTCGGGTGCGGGCTGGCGGATGCCGCTCGGGACGATCGGATTTGCGATCCCGGCATTGGGGCTTGCCGCCTACCTGCACTATGCCTATGCCATAAACCTGAATGACATGTTTGCTGATGCACAATTCCCGGACCGCGTGTTTCGCTTTCTGCCCCTGTACACGCTGGTTGCAGGCGGGATCGGTTTCGCTATCGGCTGGATCGTGGGCCGCAATGTCTGACATTGTTTGACCGGATGTGAAGCGTCCCCTTTTTATACGCTCGTGAGGTTTGTTAGGCTTGTGGACATGAGAGTTTTTGTACTGGCATTTATCGCGCTGCTCGTCCCCGGTCTTATGCAGGCAAGTGAGTTTCCGGTGGCCGAGCGTGTCGTTATAGAGAAGGATTCGCGGCAATTGCATCTTATTCGGGATGGCCGGCCGTTCCGGACATTCAAGATTGCCCTGGGAATCCGGCCAATCGGTGACAAGAAACAAGAGGGTGACTTCAAGACACCAGAGGGTCGATACAGGCTGGATGGGCGTAATCCGAATAGTGAGTTCTTCTTGTCGATTCACGTCTCGTATCCAAGCCTGGCCGACCGGCGCGAAGCCGCAAATCTGGGTGTCAATCCAGGCGGCGCCATCATGATTCACGGACAGCCGAACGTGCCGACACGCTCGGAGGCCTATTATCGAACGCAGGATTGGACCAACGGTTGTATTGCTGTGTCCAACTCGGACATGATCGATATCTGGCTCATGACTGGCGAGAATACGCCTATCGAAATTCGACCCTGAATGTCCGAACAATTCATTGACGCCGAGGTCTGGCCAGAAGGCAGCCTCGAAGTACTTTCGCAATTCGAAGTTGACCAGCTGCAAAGCAGTGGCACAGGCGGCCTGTACCCGTTATTGCGGCGCTGCATGCTTGCGATCCTTAATTCTGGCAGCGACACGGACGATGCGCGCGCACTGCTGAAAACTTATCAGGATTTCAAAGTCGGGTTCATTCGCAAGGACCGTGGTCTCAAGGTAACGCTCCGCAACGCACCGGCGGAGGCGTTTGTTGACGGCCGGATGATTCGCGGAACGCGCGAGCTTCTCTCGGCAGTGCTTCGCGACATCGTTTTTACACGCAACGAGATTCTCGACAGTGGCAGATTTGACCTGTCGGCATCAGACGGGGTTACCAATGCGGTGTTCCACATTATCCGTAATGCTCGTCTCCTGACGCTGCCGGCGCATGTGAACATGGTCGTCTGCTGGGGCGGCCACGCAATCAGTCGTGAAGAATACGACTATTCCAAGCAGGTCGGCTATGAGCTCGGTCTGCGGGGGCTGAACGTCTGCACAGGCTGTGGTTCCGGTGCGATGAAAGGTCCTATGAAGGGCGCCACCATCGGGCACGCGAAACAGCGTATTAGAGATGGTCGGTACGTGGGGATTACCGAGCCCGGAATCATCGCATCCGAATCGCCCAATCCGATCGTCAATTCGCTGGTTATCATGCCGGACATGGAAAAACGCCTTGAGGCGTTCGTGCGGCTTGGGCACGGCATCATCGTATTTCCCGGTGGCGTCGGTACTGCCGAGGAAATCCTCTATTTGCTGGGCGTGTTATTGCATCCGGAGAACGCCGGTCAGCCGCTGCCCATGATTATGACCGGGCCGGCATCGGCGGAGCCCTATTTTCGCAAAATCGACGATTTTGTCGGCGCCACGCTCGGGCAGGAGGCACAAAGCCGATACAAGATAATTATCGACGACCCGCGTGGAGTGGCGCGCGAGATGAACGCCGGTCTCGATGACGTTCTGGCATTTCGTAATGAGCATGGTGATGCCTATTATTTCAATTGGCGGCTGAAAATAGATGCCGATTTCCAGCGGCCGTTTATTGCGGCCCACGACACCATGCGTGAATTGAAGATCGACGCGAGTCTCCCGGCGCACGAACTTGCCGCGAACCTGCGCCGCGTATTCTCAGGAATCGTTTCAGGCAACGTGCGCGAAGATACCGCCGAGGTGATCGAGCACAAAGGGCCGTTTGAGATCAATGGTTCGAGGGAAATTATGGGACTGCTCGACGACTTGCTGGCTGGCTTCGTTGCCCAGCATCGCATGAAGATTTCGAGCGGCGCCTATGACCCTTGCTACGTGATTAAGTAAAACAGAGGGATAACTTACTGTTTTAAAAGGATAAATTGCGACACTGCATTGTGATGCAGTTCCTGTGATTTTGGCCGCCTGGCACTTAACATTTGTTCAAAGGACTTACTGAGCAAAAAGATGCCAGATAGCAAAAACATGAGGTGGGATGACAGCTTCGGTACGGATGCCGAGGCAGAGTCCAAAGCGGACAAGACGCCACTCACTGCCGATGAGCCGGCCGCGAATGATGCGGACGGGTGGCAGCAGTATCGGCGCTGGATATCGAAAGCACCGGCACCCCGAGGCCGCCGTGCAGGCATCGACCCATCACTGTATTCATGGAAGGGCTATAGAGACTGGAGTGACCAGGTTCGCCGCGATTGGGCGAAAGAGTCGACTGACGAGTAGGCTGACAATTCGATTTATGAAAGCAAAGCGCCGGCACTATGCCGGCGTTTTTTTTTGCCCAGAGAGTTGTGATACGGGTCCGCAGAAAAGGCGGAACTACGTCTTATTTCTTGTCTTTTTAAGCTCACATTCAGGGTTTGTGAAGCAAGCTGTGACCGGCCTCACAGCCCGGGCCAGACGGCCGTCCTATAGTCACTCGTACTGAAGCTCAACGATACGATCAGAGTATGTCAAACAAGCACCAGAAACCGGAATCTCCTGTCGACTCATTGAAAAATGAATCCGCGCGTCAGCGCTGGGAATTGTTCCATCGTGCAATTGCACACGCCAAGGAATCGAATAATGCAGCCCTGCATGAGGCGGATACCCAAGGTAGTGATGCTGAATGTGCCGGTCCACTGCTGACGATAGTGCGGTAGCGTCTGAAATGGAATTCCTCCTGCAATATCTTGATGACCTGGACGACCTTTATGGCGCGTTTGGCCTCGTTTGGGAGAAGATGCGCAGGACCCTGCTTAAACTGATCTCGGTCACAATGGTCCTGGCTGTTGCTGCCGGCGGTATTGCGCTTGCGCTCGCGCATCCGCCCATCGCGTTGGCCACTTCCACGATGCTTTTCGTGACGCTCTTATACCGTTCGGTGACCAGTTCGTCATCCAAATGGGCCCACTCAGCCTAAAAGCGGCTCTTTAGCCCGTCCCCGGGCTTGAATTTGTCTCACCAGCCCCTATCGTGTCTGACTTTGGTCAGGAGAAACCGGCGTGGCCGACGAGCAAGAGACTATTCAGAAAGAGACCCGTGGATTCCAAACTGAGGTGCGTCAGCTGCTGAAGCTGATGATCCACTCGCTCTATAGCAACAAGGAGATCTTCCTTCGCGAGCTTATCTCCAACGCCTCTGACGCAGCTGATAAGTTGCGCTTCGAAGCGCTGGCGCAGCCGAAGCTCCTTGGTGAGGACGAACTGACGATCCGAATCGAGATCGACAAGGAGAAGCGTCAGTTATCGGTCACCGACAATGGCATCGGCATGTCGCGCGATGAGCTGATCGACAACCTGGGCACTATCGCACGGTCCGGAACGGCCGAGTTTCTCGAGCAGATGACCGGGGATCAGCAGCATGATGCTCAGCTGATCGGCCAGTTCGGTGTGGGCTTCTATTCGGCTTTCATCGTGGCCGACAAGGTAACCGTGGACACTCGCCGCGCGGGCTCGGATCAGGCTGTCCGCTGGGAGTCGAATGGCGAGGGCGAGTTTACGATCGAAGACATCGATCGTGAGGATCGCGGTACCCGTGTGACCCTCCATCTCAAGGACGACGGCGCCGAGTTCGCGGAACCGCTTCGTATCGAGTCGCTGATTCGCAAGTATTCTGATCACATCGGTTTCCAGGTTTCTCTGCACACGGCAGGTGAAGAGGAAACCAAGGTCGTGAACTCGGCCACCGCGCTCTGGACACGCTCGCGTACCGAGGTCGATGACGATGAGTACAAAGAGTTCTACAAGTACCTGTCACATGACTTCGCGGATCCCCTTGCCTGGAGCCACAACCGGGTAGAAGGCAAGCGCGAATACACGAGTCTTCTCTACATTCCGGCTGCCGCGCCGTTTGATCTATGGAACCGCGACGCGCCACGCGGACTTAAGCTCTATGTGCAGCGCGTATTTATCATGGACGATGCTGAGCAATTCCTACCGCTGTACCTGCGTTTTGTGAAGGGCGTAGTCGATTCCGCCGACTTGCCGCTAAACGTGTCCCGAGAACTGTTGCAGCAGAATCCGGACCTGACAGCCATGCGAAGCGCCCTTACCAAACGCGTTCTGGACATGCTGGGCAAGCTCGCGAAAGGAGATGACTACGCAACATTTTGGAACGAGTTCGGACAGGTTCTGAAAGAGGGTGTCGTTGAGGACTTTGCCAACAAGGAAAAGCTGGCCAAGTTGCTGCGTTTCGCATCGACACATACGGGTACGGATGCCCAGGACCAGTCGTTCGATGATTACCTGTCGCGCGCGCAGGAAGGCCAGGACAAGATCTATTACATCCTCGCAGATAATCATGCGACTGCGGTGGCCAGCCCACACCTGGAGCAGCTGAAAAAACGCGGTCTGGAGGTATTGTTGCTGGCCGATCGCATCGACCCGTGGCTAGTTGACGGTATCGGCGAGTATGAAGGTAAGACACTCGAGGACGTGGGGCGTTCGGCGCTGGAATTGCCGGATGCAGATGACTCAGCGTCTCAAGAGTCCGTGAACGAGGAGCACGAGCCACTGCTCGAGCGCATCAAGAACGTGTTGAGTGATCGCGTCGATGGCGTGAACGTCAGCCGTCGGCTAGTGGACTCGCCCGCCTGCGTCGTTGCGGCGGACGACGACCTGAACCCGCAGCTTCGGCGCATGCTCGAGGCCAGCGGCCAGCAAATCCCCGAGTCGAAGCCAATACTCGAAATCAACGTCGATCATCCGCTGGTCGGCCGCCTGTCGGCCGAGAGTGACGATGGGCGCTTCGGTGACCTGTCGAACATTGTGCTGGATCATGCGCTGCTCGCCGAAGGGTCGCAGCTCGAGAATCCGGCAGCCTATGTTCATCGCATGAACAAGTTGCTGCTTGAATTCGAGCCGGGAGCCGGAAAATGAGCGACCAGGACGGAAAAGACCTGCGCGACAAACTCACTCCCGAGCAATACGAGGTAACTCAGTGTTCGGCCACAGAGAGACCGTTTTCCGGGAAGTATGTGGATCACAAGGCGGACGGTACCTACCGCTGCGTCTGTTGCGACGCAGCTTTGTTCAGCTCCGGCCAGAAGTACGACTCTGGTTCGGGCTGGCCAAGTTTCTGGCTGCCCCTGGCGGGGGAGGCCGTGCGTACGAATTCGGACGAGACCCACGGCATGGCCCGGATTGAGGTCGTTTGCGCGAACTGCGACGCGCATCTCGGGCATGTGTTCGAAGATGGTCCGCAGCCCAGCGGTTTGCGATACTGCATCAATTCAGCTTCTCTGGATTTTGAGGACAAAGTCGAATGAACAAGTTAATGCTGGTGTCGGCACTGGGCGCCTTTCTTATGATCGCTGCGTGCGGAAAACAGCCCGCTGAGCAGTCGCAGGCTGCAACGGATAAAGACAGCGTAGTCCAGGAAGAGGCTCAGACACCTATGGTTACGAATTGCCCACAACCTGATGAGAACGGGATTATCGAGATCCAGAATGGCCTGACCGCGAAGATTACGAAGAAGGGCTATGGGCGTGCGGCAGTCAGCAAGGATTATGCGGATGTGCACACTACCCTCTGGCTCCATGACGAGGCTGCAGAAGGTGGCCGCGGTGTCGAGATCTGGTCCTCGGGTGGCAAGGATCCGTTTCAGTTCCAGCTTGATGCGGGGCAGGTTATCAAGGGCTGGGATCTCGGCGTGAACTGCATGCTCATTGGCGAAACACGAGAACTCACGATAGCGCCCGAGCTTGGCTACGGTGCGCGCGGTAAGCCGCCGGTGCCGCCGGGTGCGACGCTGCTGTTCGAGATCGAACTCGTCAAACTGACTACGCCCGAATAGGGCGCCTAGGGCGTCGACTCAAAATGAATGTCGATGCGCCGGTTGATGCTGCGACCGTAACGCGTCGCGTTGTCGGCAATCGGTAGCGACGAACCGGCACCCACGGTGATGAGTCTGTTCGCGGCAATTCCCCTTGAGTCGAGATAGGTTGCAACAGCCCTGGCTCGGGCCAGGCTAAGCTGCTGGTTCTGCAGTTCGCTGCCGCTGGAGTCCGTGTGCCCTGTTATCGTAATCGCCGCGCTGCGACAGGCATCAGCCAATGCGATCACACGGTCGAGGACCGGGTACGCGGACATGCGCATTTCCGTTCCGGATTCCTTGAATGCGATGGGTCCCGTAGTGTGCGCGGCGTATTGCTGCTCGCAATACGCGGCGGCTGTCGCGTCTTTGTCGACCAAGTTGATCCGGGTATCGAGGTCCGTTGACGTTGGCAGGAGGTGACGGAACCTCTGCAATCGCTCTTCGGCGATAGTCTCGTTTTCCACCAGCGCCCGAATACGCAGTGTGTCCTCCGTGAGAAAGGCGTCGGGCGACTCCATGCCAGCGAGTAATTCCACCAGGCCTATCGTCGCCTCATCCCACCATGCGGGTGCAACGCCCAGTGGTCGAAACTCCAGTTGCGTCTCGTGTGCCGGGAATAGTCGCCGGGCCGCATCGGAAAGGCGGCCTTCATGCAGTGCGGATCGCGTATGCCCGGTCATTACCAGCGTTGTGCGATAGGATGAAATCCTGAATTCGGCAGCGTCGGTAGCCGAGTATGTGGCCGGCTCTGTGCGGGAGTCATCGCGGCCCGGCTGCATAGGCAGGGACCATACGACTCCGGCGACCAGGATCAGGGTGACCAGCGTTTTGCGAGGGTTATGTGCCAAGGGTCAGGCGTTAACCGCCCGATCCCGCAATTCGCGGGCCTGGCCGATCCAGTCTTCCCGATAAATGCGGGTGCGGAATCCCTTCAGGCGTTGCGCGACCCGATCGATGTCGTACTCGCTCATGTCGGCAACTTGCTGGAAGCTGAAAATACCCATCTCATTGAGCGTCTTCTCGATTGCCGGCCCGACACCCTTGATCTTTTTCAGGTTGTCACGGACGTCATGCGTACCTGTCGACGTCTCATCTTCCGGCAAATGCGATACCGATGTGTCTTCGTCATTGGATGCGTCGAGTCCATCGGTGAGTTCATCCGGATCTGTTACCGGTTCGATCCGCGTCTGGTTATCCATCTCATCGTGCTGGGCAATTTCGAGCTCGCGAATGCGCTCCTGAGCCTTGCTTAACTCAGCTTCAAACTGCTCCGCCTCTTCGTTACGAACTCGAAAGCGCTCGATCAATGGTGGCAGCCTGTCCTGCCAGTTATCGAGTTCCTGCATCAACTTCTCGATGCGCGCGTCCTTTTCGCGAAGGATGTCTTCCGTGGAGTCATGTGCTGCCATATCCGACTGCAACCGGTCGCGTTCAGTAACAGCCGCTTCGAGATTGCCACGAATGTCCTTGATCTCTCGTTGCAGTTCATCACGGCGCGCAAAGGCCTCCTGCACAGCCCCAGAGAGCTCCTTGGCGCGATTTTTGGCGTCAGTGTGAGATGCCTGGTACTTGCTGACCTGCTCCATCAGCCCTTTGTTCTGCCCGGCGAGACGTTCGCCCTCCCGGTGTTGCGCATCAATCTGGTCCTTCCAGCCGGCATTGACCGCAGCTTTTTCCTGTCTGGAACGGCTGCCGCGAGCAATCCATCCTGCGACAGCACCCACAATTGCGGTACCTGCCATCAGGGCGATGTGAATCATGGATAGCTCGGGCATAGGTTGGTTCCTGTGTTTGACCCTTTAGAGATCAATCGTTTCTGATTGGGCTCATGGAGGTAGTTCTTGCCACCGTGCACTACATAAGATCATAATTTTACAGCAGTATTCATAAATCTATCCACCCCGGTCCCTCTATGAACCAACATCCTGTTACCGAGAACCTGTTTATCGACGGCCCTGTGGGTCGCCTCGAGGCAATCCTCGAGCGTCCGGGTGAGGGTGCGCTGGAGGGGTGTGCGGTTGTCTGCCATCCCCATCCCCAGCATGGTGGAACTATGCACAACAAGGTCGCATACACATTGGCGCGGG
>Ga0265306_10001030_pt1 | contig 13636 bp, 12 predicted proteins | sample Helome_3_FD_192493 | JGI IMG/M metagenome (GOLD analysis project Ga0265306, IMG submission 192493) | Marine sediment microbial communities from subtidal zone of North Sea - Hel_20160420 (Illumina Assembly) | ecosystem: Environmental > Aquatic > Marine > Subtidal zone > Sediment ...
ATGACGAATTACGGGGTCGGACCAGGCCAACCAATGACGAATTACGGGGTCGGACCAGGCCAACCGATTGATCAACTTTAGTATTTCCGCTGAATTTAACCCGTTCTCGAGCTTACAGGTCGCTTTCTTGCGGCAATTACGGGGTCGGACCAAACGAACCGATTGATCAGCTTTAGTTTTTCCGCTGAAATGACCCAGTTTTCGAGCTTACAGGTCGCTTTTGGCCGCCGAAAACGGGCCTCTAACCAGTCATCGAGTCAAAGCAGCCGCCTCTCGAGTTCGAACACGTGTGGGTCCGATACATCTAACTGACGCAAGGCGCGCGCCAGCTCCAGCACATAGTCCACGTTCCTGCCACTGCGCCCGGAACAGCGCCGGATTTGCGCCGCCATGTCTTCCAGAGGTGCGTCGCCGAGAAAGGCGAAGTTCCCGACCGGTCCGATGTAAACGACCCCCGGTGATTCCCCGTCGTCGAACTGAATATCTACCTGGTGACGCTCGTAGCCGTTGACCTCCCGGTCGTCCAGGTGGGCGAATACGTCGGGTTCGATCAGGAACGCGCGCCCGTAGCAGCGCTCACCCCGGGCATCAATCAGCGTCACAACCCGGCCCGGATCATCCGGCACCCCGCGATGGTCGTGCGAGCCCTGCCAGAAGCGACGACTCCAGCCTTCAATGTGCGCGCGGCGGGCTTCCAGGAACGGGAAGTCCTGCTTCCAGATCAGGGACCCATAGCCAAACAGCCAGGTCGGGCCGTTCATTCAGTGCGCATGCCTGCAATAACGAATCGCGAAAATTCCACGATCCCTTGCTACCCGCCGCTGGCCTTTTCCAGCACCGTGACCCACACGGCCACCGCGAAACCCAGCACGGTGAAGACGCCCGCCAGCTTGCCGCCGTGCTCGTAGGCTTCCGGGATCATGGTATTGGCGAGCATCATCAGGATGGCGCCGCCCGCGAAAGTCTGTACGAAGGCGAGCCATTCCGGTGACACACCGGCGAACAGTGTGTAACCGGCCGCTGAAGAACCCGCGCAAACCAGGGTGATCGACAGCCACAACAGGAAGATCTTCGCACCGCTCCAGCCACCTGCACGCATACCCGCCGTGCCGGCCACCGCCTCGGGAATGTTGGAGATAAACACGGCCACCAGCATCGCGAAGCTGACCGTTCCGCCTTCCAGGATACCCAGGCCGATTACCGTGTTCTCTGGAATGCCATCCAGGATGATGCCGAGCACCAGCGGCACCACGAGGCTCGACGAGTGGGTCGCGTTGACAGACTTGCGATCGCCCGCGCCCATCGCGCCGATCACCCGATCCGCAAAGAAAAAAAGTGAAGGCGCCGGTAAAAAACCCGAAGGTCGGGAAGCCGGTCTTTTTAGCGATTAGTACAGCCTCGAAGACCAGTTCGTAGGCCACGGCCGAGATCAGCACCCCGGCACCGAAGGCCATCACCACCCCGAGGGTGCGCTTGCCAATCGTCAGCCAGGTGCCGAGCAGGCCGCCGATGATCAGCGACGACGCGGCAATGAATCCCCACAAGAACGCACTAGTCATAACCGATCCCTCGCTACCTCAGGGCCAATTTCTTGATTGGTGATCGGTGCCGGTCATAGCTTTATAGCCTATTGTGCCGGATGCTCAAGCGACCACCGCAAACGACTTCACCAGCCGCTCGATGGTCCAGAACGCGGCTACGCCGCCGATGGCATACGGCGCCGCGCGCAGCAACACCAGCGTGGTGTGGTTATGCAGGTGGCGAATGCCGGCCAGCAGGGGCAACACCCACCACGAACAGCAGCTGCCCCGTTTCCACGCCGAGGTTGAACATCAGCAGGGCGACGGGCACCTCGTTTTGCGGCACACCAATTTCTGACAGCGCGCCCGCAAAGCCAAGCCCGTGCACCAGGCCAAAGCCAAAAGCCACCAGCCACGGGTAGTTTTCCGCCAGGGTCCGTTCGCCGTTGGATTTGCGCACGGCTTCCACGGCCAGCAGCATGATGCTGAGCGAGATCACCGCTTCCGTCGGCACCGAGGGGATGTTCACCAGCCCCAGGGTAGCCAGGGCCAGCGTGATGCTGTGCGCAATGGTGAAGGCCGTGATGGTTTTCACCAGCGGCCAGATTCCGCTGACGATCAGCAGCAACACCAGCAGAAACAGCAGGTGATCGAGGCCCTCCAGGATATGGATGGTACCCATGCCCCAGTAAGAGCCGGCAATCTCCCAGCGCGTGGCCTGCGCAGGAATCGTGAAGCTGTCTTTGCCCAGGCGGAGAATGGTTGAATGCTCGGCGCCGTCCGCCAGTTTTATGCGCACCAGTACATCCGTCTGGATGACGCCAAACCCGTCAACACTGATGGTCTGGCCCGTCAGCGACTGACCGCCCGTTCGATAAGCCGTGAACTGAACATAGCCATTGGCACTGGTGCGGCGACCCGTGGCTGGACCCACGGCCTCGAGGAAGTCCGGCAATATCGGCGTCAGGCCAAGACCGCGATCCTGGCGCACGGGAATCTTCCAGGTGACATCCACCCAGCCGCCGTCGCGCTCGACGATGTCGAGCAGGGCCGGGCTGAACTCGTCGGCGAAGCTGATAACGGGCAGCAGGATCAATGCCGCCAGCGCGCCACTGACCCGCTTCATTATGTGCAGGTGTCGACGGCTCGGCCGCAAGTCGCTCACGTTGCCGGTTCCGTCAGCAGCGGCACACCGTCAGCCGCTTCATCGTTGTCTCCGCCGGCCTGGCGGATAGCACCAGGGACGCCCGGCGCGGGCTCGACGACAATTTCATAGCGGCTTTTCAGGCTCTGGAAAAAGTCTTCATTGAACTGCGCCTGCTGCTCGGCCTGCCAGTCTTCGAACACGGCTTGCTGTACGTCGGCGAAGGCCGGCGGCGGCGCTTGCTGCAGGCTGTGCACGTAGACCAGGTGCACGCCGTAACCGGACAGCACCGGGCCGTGCCAGCGGCCGGGTGCTAACTCCATGACGACGTCCGTGAACCCTCCGCCGAACTGCTTGCGAACCTCCAGCTCGGTCTTTTGCGGGTAGTAACTCTGCAGCATGAAGCGGTCGCCGCGCCCCAGGACTTCCGCATCGGGTTCGCCGAGGGGTTCCAGCTCCGCCAGCAGGGCCTTGGCATCGTCGAGCGTGGCATCTTCGCGTACGTCAGGATCGAGAAATACATGGCTGAAAGTGATCAGGTCCGGTTCCCGATAGCTCGCCGCATTCGCCTCGAAGTAAGCCTCCAGCTCACCCTCGTCCGGCGTCTTCAGCCGCGCCACATCCTTGGTCAGAAACTCCAGTTTCTGCGCCAGGCGCCGGCGGGTAATGGGATCATCCTTGCCCAGCCCCATGGCTTCGGCCTCGCGGTACAGGATGTCTTCACGGATGAACTGCTCGATCATGCCGGTCAGTTCCTGCTCCGTGGGCGGGCGACCATATCGTGACCGCCAGCCATCGATGAAGCCCTGCACGCGGTCGGCATCGACGACCACAGTCATTTCACCGGCCGTTTCATCGGCCGCACCAAACCAGGCATAGGCGCCGTATATGCACGCACCAATCACCAAAAACTGCAGCAGCGGCTCTCTGGCCAGCCGGCGAATTCCCTTGATCATCCGGGTCCCTGTGTTAGTTATTGCTCACCCGCACGGGTGAGACTATATACAAGAGTGGTGTTTTCGAGCCCAAAAACCCGCCTCTAAGGACGGACCAGCACCTTTCGCGGCCACTAACTCAATTAATTTCAATCAGTTGGTTTGGTCCGACCCCGATCACTCCGGGCCGATCACTCCGGGCCGCCTTCATAGGAAATCAAGCTCTACCTTTAAACGACCACCAAGCGCATGGGCCGCGCTCTGCAACGTCTGCAAGGTGACTGCGGGGTTAGCCGGATCAAGCAAACGATCCAATGCCGATCGGCTGGTCTCCATGCGCCGGGCCATTTCTGATTTGCTTAGATTTTCCTCGGACATTTTCTCTGCAAGCTGATACGCGATGTATCGCTTAACAGCGATGGCAGTGACTTCTTCGCGCAAGCCCTCTGCGGCGAGGAAGTCGTCGAAGTTTGAGCCAAGATTCTTTGCACCCATCACTCTGACCTCAACTGGTTCAATCGACGCTTTGCTATCGCAAGTTCCTTCGTCGACGTCTTCTGGGACTTCTTAACAAAACCGTGCAGCAATACGATTTTCCTGGCATGCAGGGTAAAGAATGTACGTGCGATGCCGCTCCTCAGCCGGGATCGCAATTCCCACAAATCACCTGCGATCTTTCGCGCCAGCGGCATGCCGACAGGCCAACCAAGCTGCAGGGTCTTGATATCTGAGCCGATCACTTTGCGACCTTCCAAATCCAGGTCCTTTAGCCACTCTCTGACAGGCTCTCTGCCGGAGTCGAGGCGGAAGAAAACGACGGGAATAGGCCGCTGGACTGGCATAGCAAGGGTGTACCAATATAGGTACACATGTCAAGCTCCGGTTGCGCATTGTCCGGAGCCACGTGACAGCGGAGTACTGCCCTGAGCTGTGCCCGGCTTTTCGGTGCGGAAAAGCCCCATCAGAGCATGATCCAGGCGGTTCGGCCGCAACTAAACCTGGCTATTTATTCCAGTTTAAAAATGGTCCGACCCGGGGTCACCCACTGACTCGCTGGCGCTTAGGGCAAGCGCTCCTGCAAGCCGGGATAGAAGTCCAGTCGCTTCACCAGGCCCGGCTCCGGCGTATACCAGATGGGTGATGACCAGGCCCGCTCCTGGATGGTGGCCTGCACTTGCGCGGGCGGCTCTACGCCGAGCTTGGCGGCATCGTAGGTGGACCAGCGCGGCGTCGGAATCTCCAGCACCCTCACGTAGTACACGGCATGCTGCGACGGATCGAAGTCCGGGTCCGTCCACACCGCACTCAACTGATTGTCGCCAATGCTGTTGGTATAGGTGGCGGTCTTGATGTCTACGGTGTTGCCGACGGGCGGCAGTTTGCCGGTCTTCTCATTGGCCTTGCGGTCATCGGACCAGACCACGTCGTAAATCTTCTCAAAGCCGTAGCCACGCTGGTCGTACCAGCCTTTGATGATCTGCACCCGATCCAGGTTACCGCTGTTCGGATCTTTCATCGCCCAGACGGCAAAGGTGGGTGCCTTGGCCTTACCCGGCTTCTTCGGCAAATCCTGGCCCATCGGCACGCCGTTTCCGTAAGCGCTCTCCACGAAGCTGTCTTTCTCGACCAGGTTGTCGGCGTAGTTCCAGCCACCGAAAAAACGCAGGCGGATCATCGGGCCGGAGGTACCGAAGGTCTCCTTCCGCGCGATGCCGTCGAAAATGGCTTCGCGCGTATTTTTCGGGGCCCAGACACCGGTGATACCCGCGCTGCCGAACAGCACCGCCGGTTCACCGGCAACCGACCCGGCACCACTCAGCCGAACTTCGGGCGAGTAATCGATATTGCCGTGTCCGCCGGTGTAGTTGAATTCTTCATTCACCGACGCAGAAACGTGGGAATCCGAGCCGGCTACGATGCCGTACTTGAAGGGGTTGGCGCCCAGCATCTCCTGGAAGCCCACGCCGTCTGTCAGGGCGCTGCGCACGAAACTCTTGTCGATCAGGCTCTGCACTCCACCGGAGCCCAGCAGATGGACGAACTTGTCCTCGAAACTCGCGAATTCGTCGTTGGGTGACAGTGCCGGGTGCGTCTCCGAACTGCCCTTGATCTGGATCATCTCCACGGCCGGGGTATTGCGTGCGCTGCGCTCTGCCCATGGTTTATCGATCGGCGTACCGGCCGAGGTGTGCAACGCGAACATCGCACTGTTGGAGACGTTCGAGTTGTGCGGGATGGAGAAATTCTCATGCCCTATCGCGCGCTGATATTCCTGGTAGGTCCACAGGTCTTCGCGCCGCACCGAATCGAAGGATGAAAATGGCCGTTCGGGCCCGGTGTCATCGCGGAAGAACACGTTGTGGTGCAGGTTCTTGGAGTTCGGCTGCGACGACCATTCGTAGGCAATCAAGGTCGTGAACTTGCCCGGTTCATAATGCTTGTTGGCCGCATCCACCTGCTTCTGCCAGGCGGTCTTCATGACCTTCGGATCCACGAGGTAATCGATGGGCACGTTGATGGTCGCCGAGGTGATGATCTGTTGGAAGGCCGCTTCACCACTCGCTTTATCACCACTGGCGATCAGCTTGCCGATCTCGGTGTCCTGCAGCGGGCTGTTCGGGTCCAGCAGCAACGGCATCATGCCCAGGTATTCGGAATGATCGGTGACGGCGGCCCAGTCATAAGGCGTCTTTTTCTGAATCATCTTGCCCGACTGGGTCATCTTGATGGCTTCGCCCTTGGCATAACGATAGGCGTCGTTCGCATCAGTGCGGGTGCCGAAAGCAAAGGCGTCGGGCGACGCATTGGTGTGCAGATGCTCTTCACCGAAGTAGACGTTGTTCAAGGGATTTGGCTTGTCTGAACTGCGCCCCGGCTCGCCGATGGAATCGGCTGCCCAGGAAGCTGACGCGGCCAGCAAAGTTGCCGATGCGATGACCAGCTTGTTACCCATAACCTTGTTACCCATAGCCTTGTTACCTATCGCGTTATTAGTCGCTGCCAGGGACGCAGATTGGCAGAAACACAGCCGCTGTCGCTACAGCAGCACCGTTCAACAGACGGTTAGTCTAATCGTCGTACATCAGCCTTAGAGTGGCGTTTTCGGGCCCGAAAACCCGCCTCTAAGGACGGATCAGCGCCCTAAATAGCCGTAACGTTCTGTATTTTCAATCAGTTAACTTGGTCCGACCCCGATCGCCGATCGCTTATCAGAAGGGTGACACCTGCCAGTCCTCACCCGTTATCTCCTTGAGCTTCTGCTCGATCCGCAATTCCTCGGACGGCGTGTACCAGATCGGTGACGACCACGCGCGCTCCTGGAGCGTGGGTGGAACGCCGTCGGGTACGGGCAAGCCTGTTTTCACCGAGTCGTAGGTCGACCAGCGCGGCGTCGGAATCTCCAACACACGCACGTAGTAGGCCGCCGAGTTGTTCGGGTCAAAATCCGGATCCGTCCAGACAGCACTCAACTGGCTGTCGCCGATGTCGTTGGTGTAAGTCGCCGTCTTGACGTCCACCGTGTTGCCCACGGGCGGCAGCTTGCCCGTCTTCGCGTCGGGCACGCGGCCGTCCGACCAGGCCACGTCATAGAGCTTCTCCATGGGCAAACCGTTGGCCGGATTCGGCCAGACCTTTACGATCTGCACGCGATCGAGGTTGCCGCTCTCGGGATCTTTCTGCGCCCACACGGCGAAGGTGGGCGCCTCACCTGCCTTGTCCGACAGGTCCTGCCCCATGGGCACACCACCCTGGTAAGCCTTCTCGACAAATTTCTTGTCCTCGACCAGGTTCTGCGGATAGTTCCAGCCGCCGAAGAACCGCAGGCGAATCATCGTGCCGGAGGTGCCGTAGGTCTCCTTCGACATCATCCCGTTCCAGATGCCTTCACGGGTGTTCTCCGTGGCCCACACGGCCGTGGTTCCGGCCGAACTGAGCATCGCAGTGACACCTCCGCTCAGACCGGGCGTCGGGTTCAGGCGCTTTTGCGGCGTGTCATCGATAAACCCGTGCCCGCCCTTGTAGCCGAACTCCTCGTTGCCCTGGTAGCCCGAGTGAAAATCTGCGCCCGCAACGACGCCCATCTTGTAGGGGTTGGCTCCAAGCTCCTTTTCGAGCTCCATGCCGGTGGCAAGACCCTGACGGAAGAAAGCTCCGCGACTCTTGTCGGCCTGAATCGGCAGGTTGATCAGGTTGTCGAACAGCTCGAAGCCTGCGAACTCGTCGTTGGGCGACAGGGCCGGATGCGCGTCGGACTGACCTTTGGTCTGCACGATTTCGAACAGGGGCTCGTTCACCGCCTGCCGGCTGGCATAACGCGCACTCATCTTATTGCCCATGAACTCGTACTCCGAGAACATCCAGCCGTTCGACACGTTGGAGTTATGCGGAATCGCGAATACGTCGATGCCCTGCTGACGCAGACCCTCCAGGTGAGTCCACAGGTCTGCGGGGTAGATCGAGTCGAAGGCCGAGTAGGGAAAGGGCGCCGCCTTGTCCTTGAAGAACACGTTGCGGTGCATGTTCGAGCCTTTCGGAATCGACGTCCATTCATAGCCGTAGAGGGCCGTGAACTTCCCCGGATCATTGTGCTTGTCGGCCGCGTCGATGTAAGTCTGCCACATGGAGGTGCGCAGTTCGGGCGTTGCGTACTCAGGGATCGGTTCACTGGCAAACAGGCTCTTGAGCAGCTGTTTGAATGCCGGCCCACCGGCTTTGGGGTCGGTTTGACCGGCCACGATACCCTTGGCGAAGTCTGATTTGGCCAGTGGGCTCTTGGGGTTGCCGAATTCCTTCAGCACGCCAAAGTACTCGGCATGGTCGGTAATCGCGACGAAATCATACGGCGTGCGCTTCTTCATGGGCTCGCCGGTGGTCGAAAGCTTGATCTCCTCCCCCTTCGCATACCGGTAGGCGTCGTCCCAGGTCATGTTCACACCGATGGTGAAAGCGTCAAACGAGTTACGGGTGTGCATGTGCTCCTCGCCGAAGTAGACGTTCTTCAGCGGGTTCGCACCACGCTTGTCGCGGCCCGGCTCACCGATGGAGTCCGCGGCCTGCACTGCGCCTGCGGTCAACGACAAACATAGAACTGAAAGAATGAGTGTGCCGGTCTTAGTTTTCATTGCAGGGCCTCTCTGCTGTGCATGCTTACCATTTCCCGTAGAAAGAAAAAATCCAGAGCGCGACGTTTGAGTACTTGCCCGCCGTGCCGGCGCTGGTTTCCGCGATGGGCAGGTTACCTTCGTAAATATAGGTCAGGCCCCCGCCGAGGGTGAGCCGGCTATCCGGGCGCTTATGCTTGAAGCCGATCGCGTACCGATAAAGCGTGCCCAGCGGAATCGTAATGGGACGCGTGCGGTCAGTGGACATGGACGTATCCACCTGCACGCCCGCGGTCAACTGCAGGTTCGGCTTCCACTGGAACTCCGTGCCCAGCCCGAAGTTCCACACATCCCGGAAATCGGCGTTGACCTCGATACCGGGTATGGCATTGTCGTCAATGTCTACCTGGATCCGACCGAACTGCGAGATCTCTGCCCAGCCGACACCCCCCAGCAGGTTCACCCGGTCGTTCAGCTTGTGGTGCACGGCAACCTGGATTTCCTGCGGCATGGTCACGCCCAGGTCCAGGGGGGTGCTTGGGTCGCCCAGCGCCCCGCCGACCGGGTCCCGCCAGGAGGTCTGCGGGTCGTCCTTGAAGTCCAGGTCGGTCTCGGTGAGATAGCGAAGGCCGATGCGCGTGTGGTCCCAGGGCTCGAGCATGATGCCGAAGTTGCCCTGCACGGCAAAGTCGGTATCCGAGATACGGGTCTTGGCGTCCGGGAAGCCCGGCGCGAGGGCATCCGGCCGCAGCTTCTCCGACAGGTAGCCCAGGGTCAGGGCCGCGCCGCCGCCGACACTGAGCCAGTTGTTTACGCGGTAGGCCACCGTGGGCTGCAGCTGCGGCGCCAGCAAGGCGACATTCACCGTACTTCCACGGCCCACCCAGCTGCCCGGCCAGTCGATCGCCAGGCCAAAATAGTTGCCGGCGCTGATGCCGACACTCCAGTCGTCGTTCAGCGGCCGAACATAGGAGAAGCTGCCACCCGGCACGATGCGCTTGTTCACGCCGGCGCTTCTCCCGGTGGCGGTATTGTTCGCGTTGGTCTTGAACCCGGCATCGATGTACACGCCGGTGGCACCGGCGAGCATCTCCGGTTTGTCGAAACGCATCATGCCGGCGGGATTGGTGAACACGGTGCCGGCGTCGTTGGCGCGCGCCACCATGCCGGCGCCCCCATAACTGCTCTCCGACGCACTGGCCATTTCGTAGAAGTACAGCGCGCCGGCCTGCGCCGCACCAGGCAGCAGCAACAGGGCAACAAGGGCAAGCTGCGCTTTGTGGAGATATTTGGTGCCGGTCATAGCTTTATAGCCTTTTCGAATCGACTGACACACCTCTTCACGATGGCCCTGAAAGCTATAAAGCTATGACCGGCACTCTGGTTCTGTTTGACAATGCCGCCTATCATTTAAGCGTCACTTTCGCGCCCGTCGGGTTGATTTGCATCTTCAGCTCCTGGCCCGTGGAACGCACGTGCGCTACCACGCCCTTTTCGTTTCTGGCCCACATGCCAGTGAGCCCCTCTCCTGATTGGATTTTTTCGACCTGCGTGGGCTTAAAAACGCCCTCGAAGTCCCCTATCTGCTGCAGGTTATAGACCGTACCGTCCAGCTCTATAGGGTTGTTATCCATGCCGCTCAGGGTCATGTTTTCGACGCTGAACGTGTACTGCCAGCCCCGGAAGATCAGCGTGCCTTCGCCCGACCCACCGACCGCGAGCCGCATGACCTGGCCTTCCCTGATCGTGAGTGATCCGGACTCGGTGAGAACATCCGGGGTCGCCGTTGACGGTGTCGTAGTGCAGCCGGCAAGCAGCGTGAGCAGCAGAACCGGGACTAGCCTTCGAAAATCTCTCATCGCAATCACCATCGTTGTTTAGCGCGGGAACAACCAGCCGAGCTGCAATTTGATCGTCCATTCCGCCGCGGGCACATCGTTGTCTTCCGGGTTGTAGTAGACACCGCCGAAAATCTGCATGGGCCGGCCGAGCACCGGGAACACCCGGCCGAGCACGCCGCCGAGGTTCAGCGTCCAGTCGTTCGATTTCCAGTCATAGTTTTGCGGTGTGTCAGGCAGGGAGATGTACCAGCCCTTGTCGAAGTGCTGGGTCAGGATGGGCTGGATGAACGTGGTACTGACATCCGACGCGTCCGAGCGGATGTCGTAGACATCCCATTGGTGAAACACCAGGGCGCCCACCTGCAGGCCCTTGCGAGGCTGGACCATGACCACCGCGGCGGGCCCGGCCCACCAGGAGCCCGAGCCCGTGAAACGACTGTCGCCCCCGGTGGGAATGTTCAGCGCCGGGCCGATGCCCCACACAGTTCTCTTCGGGGCAGCCTCGGGTACGGCGAAGGCGAGAAAGTTGGTATCGCCCATGCCGTGCCGGCGGCCGGCGCCGTCGAGCTTCGGGGTGGAGACATAGGGGAGGGTCGCGCGTGTGACGATACCCTTCAGGCTGTCGAACCTTTTGGCAATGGAGGGAAGGGGTATGACCGTCTGCACAATGGCCGCGTTGCCCCAGTCACCCGCGTTGTAGTTGCTGGCGCTGAACTGGTTCTGCAGGCGAAACTGCACGAGGTTCGATACCGGGTTGGTGGCCGCTTCACCCAGTTCGTCGCTGGCGGTAGCGGGCCCGGAAGCAAGCACCGCCAGCAGGCCTGCCGCGGCTGCCAGCTGTATGGTCGCGAGTTTCATGTGAGATGCCCCCTGTGCTGATCAGGCGTGATCTGGATAGACGATCGCTGGGTATTATGACTAGCCAAAATTGAGATGCTAGTATCTTTTTGTCTCAGTTCGGTATTCACGTACTACCGGCGATTGTGCCGCGACGGGAATGAAGACAGCAAACGACCATTTCATGCCACTCGCCCGCTGTTGCCCCGAGTGATCCGCGTGATAAACAAGCGCTATACGGGCCTCTTGAAACCCCGCAATTTGGCCGACTGATGAACGCCGACACCTCCATCCCGATGATCCACGCATCCGCGTTGCCCGCCTGGCTGGACACGCTGGCCGAACTGGGTGTGCCGCTGCAGCAGGGACTGCGCGCGGCCAAGATGCCGCCCCACATCCTCGAGGAACAGGACGGCTATGTCCCGTTCAAGATCACTTGCGACTGGGTCCATAGTGAAGCGCGCCGGCAGGGCATCGACAACTTTGGCCTGCGATCATCCCTGAATGCCGGACCGGCCGTGCTGGCCGAGAGTGTGCGCAACACCATCGCGGCTGCCCCCACCCTGTACCAAGGCATGTGCAACTGGGCCAACCTGATTCAACGGGAAAGCTCGCATGCGAAGATCTGGTTGGACGACAGCGGCAAAGACCTGCACCTCAGGATGGGCAGCACATTTGCCCAGGACATGCCCGGCCAGTCGGACTGGATCTGGTTTGCGTCGGCCTTGCACATGTCAGTGGCCAGGTTGTTCTTGGGTCCGAAATGGTACCCGAAGGAAATGGCTGTGCCCGATGTCGGCCGCGGCCTGGCTGTTGCCCAGGAACTGCTACCCGACACCCGGCTGATTCGCGATCCGAAATTCACGGGGCTGACGATTCCGCGACACTTGCTCGGCACTCCGCCGCTGGCAACGGCAGGGGGAACTGCGGCCGGCGACGCGCTGCCCAGTCCACCGGATTCGCTGGAAGCCTCGCTGGCCGAAATGGTCCGGTTTTGCCTGCCGGACGGGCCACCGCGAATCGAGCTGGCAGCGGAAGCGGCGGGGCTGAGCGTGCGCACGCTGCAGCGGCGATTGGCGGCCCGCAACCTGCACTACGACCAGATGGTGTCGAACGTGCGTTTCGAGCAGGCCCGCGGCCTGCTGGAACAGGCCGATCTGAGCATCGCAGAAATCGCCCGGCAGCTCGGCTACCGCTACCCCACGCATTTCACGCGGGCGTTCCGCCGCATTGCCGGCACAAGCCCACGCGATTACCGGCGGCAACTCAAGCACTGACTGGTGCCGGTCATAAGAACGTGGTCTGGGGTCGGACCACGCTAACCCTCTGATTCGGCTACCTATTTGTCTTAAATTTCCCCGATTTTCACGCTTAGAGATGCCTTTTCGGCACCAAAAACCGGCCTGTAAGGCGTTGCCGGCTCACCGAGCCAACACGTGCCCTCCTTATATAAGAGGCGCCGACCGGGGCATCGACCAGCCAGCGCGCTTTGCACATCCGTGATGAAGTCCTCCTGACCGACGGCTATGGCTTCCGTCCACTTCGCGTCGCGCTGGGCGCCTACAGTCGGCAGCGACTCCTCCAACCATTGCCGATGAGATAACTGCAGGCGTCGTACGTCGGGAAACTCCAGCAGGCTGGCCAGTCGATCCAGGTCGATCAACCGATAGCGCTCCGGGGGCGCCTGGATTTCCCGGAAACCGCCGTGCGACCACTGCGCCGGGTGCTGGACGACACCAGCACGCACCATGTTGAGGTCGATGTATACCAGGCACCGCGCAAGGTGGCTGTCACACTGAACCGCCGTTGCAAAGTAGCGGTCTTCCCAAAAGGCGCCTTTGCGGTTTTTTCGACGGTTGAACGCCTGCGCGGTACGCCCGGCCACCAGCTGCATGCTGCGTGCTATTTCACCGTGCCCCTGGTCGAGGACCAGCAAGTGGATGTGGTTCGAGGTGACCACGTAGTTGAGGATGCACAAGCCATAGCGCTTGCGCGCCTGGTACAGCCAGTGGCACCAGCGTCGCCGGTCCTTCTTGAACCTGAGAAGGAATTCCCGCTTGTGGCATCGATGGGTCAGGTGCCAGACAAAGCCGGGAAGGAAGTGACGATTGGCTCGCGGCATCTCGATGAGCCTTAGAGTGGTGTTTTCGAGGCAGAAAAGGCGACTCTAAGCGCGATACGGGCCGGTATTCGAGCAAGAAATCCCGCTATTTCATCCAGTTAGCTTGGTCCGACCCCAAAGGCCTCGGATCTATTT